>OCTX012248141.1_pt1 | contig 27846 bp, 24 predicted proteins | sample 1539691 | NCBI WGS metagenome assembly OCTX01 (sample SAMN02144231, study PRJEB22623) | gut metagenome | biome: sheep rumen | host: Ovis aries | place: New Zealand
ATCAGAAGATTCCTCCAAGTGCCAGCACTGCGGATGTTCCCTTCAGAATATTTATGTACGCTATTTGCTTAGGGCGACAGCCCCTTTTTCACGTTTTATGATCAGCTTATTTATTATATGCCCCGAGGGCTCTCTTTTTCCAGCGGCCGCTCCGGTAGGCGATAAAGGTGGTCACGGCTCCGATCAGCCAGGAGATCAGCAGGGAGATAAAGATGGTGGAGCTGATGCCGATGGGATGCTCCGGTGAGCGGGTCATGTAGGCCATGAGATAAGCCAGGGGAACACGGACAGCAACGGTGGTGAACATGGAGATCCACATGGGAGTCATCGTATCACCGGCGCCTCGCATGACACCCGACAGACATTGCGTGATTTCCATTGCGATGTAGCCGACAGCCAGGATCCGAAGAAGGCTGTTGCTGAGGGTGATCAGTTCCTCTGTCTTGGTGAAGATCGCCATCAGGTATTTGCCGAAGATCAGGATCAGGATCGTAAGGACCGCGGAGGTTGCCACGGCGATCGTGGTTCCCTCTCTTGCGCCCTGCTCTACACGGTCGAGCTTGCGTGCGCCAATGTTCTGGCCGGCGTAGGTGGTCATGGCACTTCCGAAGGAGAAAGCAGGCATCATGACAAATCCGTCGATTCGCATGACGATGACGTTTGCGGCGATGAACATTTCACCAAACTGGTTGGTCAGGTTCTGGACGATGACCATGGAGAGGGACATGATGACCTGGGTGAGGCCGCTGGGCACGCCCAGATGGATCAGCTCGCGAATGTAGCGGCCGTCCGGCTTCAGATAGTGCAGGTTCAGGTCAAACAGGTGTGTCATCTTTGTCAGCCGCCGCAGGGACAGGAAGGCGGAGAACCACTGGGACATAATCGTGGCGTAGGCAACGCCTGGCACACCCAGGCCGAATTGGGCGACAAAGACATAGTCGAGAATAATATTCAGGAAGGTTGCGATCAGCAGGTAGGTCAGGGCAGGGATCGCGTCTCCCAGACCACGAAGAATACCGCCGATGATGTTGTACATGGCTCCGCCAAGGATGCCGAACAGTAGGATATTCAGATAGGTATGGCACCATCCGATGATGGATTCCGGTGTGTTCAGAAGCCGCAGAAGCGGAAGTGCCAGTAAGGGCGTCAGCGCCATGATGATCGCGCTGGCAGCAATGGTCATCAGGATACTGGTACCGACGGCCTTGGACAGCTCCTCTCTCTGGCGGGCGCCATAGTACTGCGAGGTCATGACGGTGGCACCGACGGAAACACCGATGATCAGGACGAGCAGGAGGTTCAGGATAGGACCTGCGCTTCCGACGGCAGCGAGGGCATTATCTCCGACAAACCTTCCTACAATGATGCTGTCGACAGTCGTATAAAACTGCTGTGCGACGTTGCCAAGAAGCATGGGGATCATGAAGGCGACGATCTTGGATGCCGGCCGGCCTTCGGTCATATCAATGTTTTCTGCTGTCAGATTTAATGCCATAATAGTTCTCCTGAGACGAAAGGTTTAATACAGGGACTATTATATTCGATAGCATGCTGTTTTTCTACCAAAAGATGAAAGAAAACAGCGAAATATGCAGAACGCATGGAAGGCGCAGCTTTTTGCTGCAGATAAGACATGGAACTTTAGCCGGGGATATGCAATAATGACAAAGAGAGAGCTTGCCGCAGAAAGCTGCCGGCAGCATTGCACATATAATCAGAAAGCAGAACTGCCAAACAAAAAGAAGCAGAATGTGCCGCAGCAGAGTACCCGGCCGCAGAGAGCAAGCAGCAAAGCGCACAGCATATACGCCGCGGCAAAAACACAGAGCAGGAGGGGTCAGTTTTCACAGCGATGAGACTGGACAAATACCTGGCCGACATGAATGCCGGCACCAGAAAGGAACTGAAAAACGGGATACGTAAAGGGCTGGCCGTCGTGGACGGCACAGTGATCCGGGATCCGGGCTATGCTCTTTCCGGGACAGAGAAGGTGACCTACGGCGGCAGGGAGATCGCTTACGCGGCGTATGAGTACTATCTCATGAACAAGCCGGCAGGCGTGATCAGCGCGACGGAGGACAGCCGGCAGAAAACGGTGCTGGACCTTCTGGGGGAACAGCGGCGGAAGGATCTGTTCCCGGTGGGACGGCTGGACAAGGATACGGTCGGTCTGCTATTGATCACCAATGACGGAGCCCTGAGCCATCGGCTGCTGGCACCAAAAAAGCATGTGGACAAGATCTATTTTGCGCGGGTGACCGGCAGAGTGACCGGTGAAGCTGTAGACCGCTTCGCGGAGGGTGTGCCCATCGGCGAGGGGATCATAGCAAGGCCGGCGGGGCTTGAGATCCTGGAGGTTGGTGAGGAATTCTCCGAGGTTCGGGTGACGATCCATGAAGGCCGGTTCCATCAGGTGAAGCGGATGTTTTTGGCCATCGGCCACGAGGTCGTGTATCTGAAACGGCTGGCCATGGGACCGCTGGTCCTGGATGAAGATCTGGAGGAGGGCGCATACCGCCCGCTGACACCGGAGGAGCTGCAGCTTTTGGGCGTGGATTAGGAAGAGAAGGAATGAGCACCCTGGGAACAGGCACCAGGTGCCGGATCTGGGGCAGCAGGTGCACAAGACCCGGAACCGGGGCAGCAGATGTACAGGCCCCCGGATCTGTCCGGCAGGATAAAAGGATAATGAACAGGCAGCGCGCCAGGCGCATCGGAAATATATGAAGGAGAAATGAAACATGGAAGAAAAGAGAAAAATGGATCCCCGGGCATATCTGAGCAGGATGCACTGGCACGGTGATCTCCAGCCGACATTGGAGAACTTAAATGGTCTTGTCTATGCCCATCAGACGCACGTGGCGTTTGAAAACATGGATCCCTATTATTATAAAAAGCCGGTCTCGCTGGATCCGGCGGATATCTACGAAAAGATTGTCGAGCGGAAGCGGGGCGGGTACTGTTTTGAGATGAACGGCCTGTTCTGCTGGCTGCTGAATGAGCTGGGGTATCATGCCTGGACCTGCATGGTCAAGATCGTGCGGCCGGATTTTGACGGCCCTATTCCGGCCATGCACCGCGGAGTCATCGTGGAGCTGGAGCAGGATCTGTACTATTGTGACGTAGGCTATGGCGGACCGGCACCTGCAGGCGCCGTTCGGGTGGAGGACGGATTCTCCGTGGAGCATCAGGGCGAGTTCTTCCGCATGACCGCTCTCGACCGGTACTGGTGGGAGATCGAGAGAAATGACTCCTCCGGTGAGTGGGTTCCGCAGTTCCGGTTCTACACCATGCCGCAGGAGGATGTGGACTTCATGACGATGAACTACTTCTGTTCGACAGCGCCCCAGTCCATCTTTACCCAGATGCCCTTCTTCAACATCCGTACGAAGGGCGGGTTCAACTCTATCTTCGGCGAGGATTTCACCTATTTCCTTCAGGGAAAACGCTCGGTGCAGAAACTCGCGAACTTCCAGGATCTGCAGCAGGTAGGCAAGATCTTTTTCGGGATCGAGCTTCCGGAAAAAGACGGCGAAACGACAGTGGAATAATAGCGATGAATGTAAGATTGGAGGGAGCAAAAAAAGCTTCCTCCAGAATATTATGAGTATATCTGCCGGCACATCTGGAAAAAGACCGTGCCGGAAATATGTGACAAGAGGAATGTATGGCAGGAGAAGTCAGAGTAAGAAAGATCAACCGGGAGGATATGCTGGAGCTGACCCGCAGGATGACCCCGCAGAGGACCTGTTTTACCCGGATCGGCGTCGGGTATCTGGATGAGGACGGTATGATCGATGATACGGTAAACATCAACTTCCTGAAGATGTCCGCCGCCAACAAAAAAAAGCATCTGCAGATCGCAAAGATGATCCCGTTTTCCGAGACAAACGTCCAGCTCAAGGAATACCGGTTTCCGGAGGAGTCCATGGGCAAGGGGAGCATGTGGCAGCTGCTGAATGCCGCCCTGGAGTGCGGACTGAAGAATGATCCGCTGATGGAGGTGCTCTACGAACAGATCGGCGAACATTTCCGCACGGATGACGACTTTGCGGTCTTTATTTTCCACGGCAGCTATGACGTGCCGGTGAAAGCCGGCGACGGAGAACGGCTGGATGAGTCAGAAGAGGTCTACAGCTTCCTCATCGGGGCGGTCTGCCCGCTGGGGGAAGGCTATGAGCCTAAGGAGCCGGAATTTGGCTTCCTGTTTCCTGCTTTCACCCGGCGAAGCGCCAATGTCTGGTCGATCGACATCTACAACCGGGATCCGGAGCACAGGCAGACAGGCCTGATGCGTCATATCCTGGGGATATAGAGAAAGAGAAGACCGATTCGTTAAGCCCGAGGAGATTGAGAAAAAGACAGATTTACCAGAGGCTGGACATATAGAGAAAGAAGGAACCTGTACGGCATCCCCCTTCTGACAGCAGGGAAATAAGAATCCCGGAAAGGAGCATCCATGTTTCGGTTTCCATTTGGAAAAAAGAAAGAAGAAAAGGCGGAGATCGTATACGATCCCGCCCTATATGAGCCGGTGCTCCGCTGCAGCATCTGCAATGGCGAGCAGGTCGCCGGATTTCGAAACCGGGAGACAAAGCAGTTCACCGAGATCTGCCTGATCCACAACGAGGCAGAGCTGGAAAACTTCCTGCACAGGTACGGGCTCTCCGAGATCCGGAAGGAGTATTGAGCGGCAGCCTCTTCAAACCAGCTGTCTGCTCAGGCCTCCCGGTACTGGGTAATATCGTTGATCCAGATGCCTTTGTGTACCAGGATAAAGCCGATTCCGCATTTGATCAGTTCCACCGCCTGGATGCAGGCGAACAGCGGAAGGATCGGGAGCTGTGTGCGGGTGGCAAGCAGGTAGGCCAGGGGGATCTGGACGGCCCAGGCAAAGAAGGAGTCAAACAGGAAGGTGATCAGGGTCTTTCCGCCGCTGCGCACAGTGAAATAGCAGGCGTTCTCATAGGCATACATCGGCATGAAGAGTGCGCTGATCCGGATCAGGTTTGCGGCAAGGCCGCGGATCTCTGGCGAGGTGTTGTAGATCCGTGGAAACAGGCCGGAGATGAGAAGCATCACAAGGCCGGTGAACATGCAGACCACGACAGAGAAGAGGGTCAGGCGGGATGCCGTCCTGCGCACGGTAGACATGCGGCCGCTGCCAAGCTCCTGGCCGACGATGATGCCGATGGCCACGCCCATGGCGATGAACGTGACGTTGAAGATATTGGTGATTGTCTGGGAGATGTTAAAGGCGGCAACAACCGACAGGCCGCGGAGAGAATAATTCTGGACCAGGGCAGCCTGGCCTCCGGACCAGAGGGCTTCGTTGAACAGCAGCGGAAGTCCTTTTTTTATACAGTTTACCGCAAGGCTTCCAGGCACTGCCAGGCTTCGGTAGGCGCCGCGAATAAACGGGAAGCGCTCTGCGTGGGTATGGGTGTAGATGACGATGAAGGCAAGCTCCACGACACGGGAGATGTTTGTGGCGATGGCTGCACCGACGACGCCCAGAGCCGGGGCACCGAACTTTCCGAAGATCAGGATGTAGTTGCCCGCCAGGTTGACCAGGACCGCGACCACGCTGGCCCGCATGGGGATGACGGTCTCGCCGCAGGATTTCAGGGTGGTGGCATAGACCTGGGTCAGGGCAAAGGGAATGACGCCCAAAAGGATCACATCCAGGTAATCCCGGGCAAAACCCATCGTTGCCTGCACGCTGCCGACACCGCCGTCCTCATGAAGATACAGAGAGATCAGCTGCGTACCGAAGCCCTTGAATACAAGCATTCCAACGGCAGTGACCAGGAGCGCGGCATACAGCTGCAGACGGAAGGTGTAGCGGATCCCTTTGTGGTCGCCCTTGCCGTAAAACTGCGCGGTAAAAATGCCGACACCGGACAGGCCGCCCAGAAGGCACAGGTTTACGATCAGCATCAGCTGGTTGACCACGGCGACGCCGCTCATGGGATCTGTGCCCACAGAGCCCACCATCACGTTGTCCAGCATATTGACAAAGCTGGTGACGCCGTTCTGTATCATGATCGGGATGGCGATCACCATCGCGTGTTTGTAGAATCGTTTTCTTTCTTCAGTCCAGAAGGTCATGGGTGTTACTTCTTCCTTCATCTATTTATGTGGTCGTAATGCGCCGACCGCGGTTTGCCAGGTGCTTTGCGTTTTTAGAAAAGCGGACAGCCGCCAGCGGCGGACACGATCCACACGGGGCATTGCAGTTTTGAAAAAGCGGACAGCCGCCAGCGGCGGACACGATCTGCACGGCGCATTGCGGTTTTGAAAAAGCGGACAGCCGCTAAATTGCGATTATACATGGCAGGATGCGGCGAAACAAGAGGAAACTGTGGTAGAATAAAGGAAATAAAGCCATATCTGATAAAAACCGGCAGTCCGGCCCAGAAACAGGGGTCCGGCGGCAGAAAGGGAGAGAAGCAGAAGGAGGAAAACCATGAAAAGATTTAAACGTATTTTCCTGATCGTCTGTGATTCCGTAGGGATGGGAGGCGCACCCGACGCGGAAGCCTTCGGCGACCTTGGGGCAGATACCCTGGGGCATATCGATGAGACCGTGGAATGCCTGGATCTCCCGAACCTGCAGAAGCTGGGGCTGGGAAGCTTAAAGCCTCTGCGGCATGTCGCGCCGGCGGAGAAACCGTTGGGATACTACTGCTCGCTCAGAGAGGAAAGTCAGGGAAAGGATACGATGACCGGCCACTGGGAGATGATGGGGCTGTATACCGAAAAGCCCTTTATCACCTTTACAGAGACCGGATTTCCGGACGAGCTGATCCGCCTTCTGGAGGAGCGGTGCGGAAAGAAGGTCGTCGGCAACATCGCTTCCAGCGGGACAGAGATCCTGGATATGTACGGTGAGGAGGAGATCCGGGACGGAAAGATGATCGTCTATACCTCCGCCGACTCGGTCCTGCAGATCTGCGGAAACGAGGAGACCTTCGATCTGGAAAATCTTTACCGCTGCTGTGAGATCGCCCGGGAGCTGACCCTTCGGGATGAGTGGAAGGTAGGCCGGGTCATCGCCAGGCCCTATGTGGGAAAGCGCCGGGGCGAATTCGTCCGGACTGCCAACCGCCGGGACTATGCCTTGAAGCCCTTTGGCAGGACCGTGCTGAATGTTCTGAAGGATGCCGGACTGGATGTGCTGGCGGTAGGGAAGATAAATGACATCTTTTCCGGGGAGGGCATCACCCGTGCGGTGCACTCCGACAGCTCGGTCCAGGGCATGGAGCAGACCATTGAGATGGCCAGGGATGCCGCCTGGCGCGGCCTCTGCTTTGTCAATCTGGTGGATTTTGACGCGAAATGGGGCCATAGGCGCAATCCGGAAGGATATGCCGCGGAGCTGATGCGGTTTGACGAAAAGCTTGGCGAGCTGCTGCCGCTGATAGAGGAGGATGATCTGCTGATGGTCACAGCAGACCACGGCAACGATCCGACCTGGAGGGGCACGGACCATACCCGGGAGCGGGTGCCGCTGCTGCTTTTCTCACCGGCGCTTGCGGGCTGCGGTCCGCTCCCTGAGCAGAAGAATTTCGGAGTCCTTGGAGCGTCCATCTGTGAAAACTTTGGACTGGAGATGCCAGAAGAGACGATCGGGACATCCCTGCTTCAGATGCTGGATTGATCCGAACGCAGGAGAAAGCTGCCGCACATGACGCCTTTGCAGGCGGCAGAAGAAACAGAGAGGTTCATCGATGAAAAGAAAGAAAAAATCCCTGAATAAACGGCTGCAGTACTGGTTTGACCTGTGGATGTCCAAGGGGTCAGGCTCCATGATCCTGCTTCTCTTCGCTGTCACCGGTATCGTTATCGTGCTGATCGGTCTGCTGGTATGGGGCGCCATGCGGAGCGAAGGGGAATCCTTCCTGCATGCCGTCTGGAACGTGCTGCTGCATACCCTGGATCCGGGTGTTGTGTCCGGTGATGTTTCCGACTCGAAGTGGTTCCTGTTCCTGATGCTCATGGCGACCTTTGTGGGCGTCTTCTACCTGGCGCTGCTGATCGGCTTTATCAACGATGCGATCCAGGTCAAGATGCAGAACCTGGCGATGGGAAGAGAAGCGGTCATCGAGGAGGATCACACGGTCATCCTCGGCTTCAACGAGGCAGCGTTGCTGATCCTGGAGGAACTGATCGAAGGGGCAGAGGGCCATACCCTGCGGGACCATTCGGTCGTCATTCTGGATGAGATGAACAAGCAGGAGATGGAGGAGAAGATCCGGCTTCGTTTTCCCGACACGGGCAATATCCGGGTGGTCTGCCGGAGCGGCTCCACCTGCAGCAGCAGGGATCTGGAGCGGTGCTCCATCCTGACCTGCCGGTCGGTCATCGTCTGCATGGAAAGGGATTTTGACACGATCAAATCGATTCTTGCGGTCAGTCATATGCTGAATACGGAGGAACAGGCGGGGGATGGCTTTGTGACAGCAGTCATCAACAGCAGCAGGAATGAGCTGACGGCCCGGATCGCCGGCTACGATGCGGATTTTCTGCAGGAACAGGGAGGCGCCGGCGGACAGGACCGCCTGGAGCTGCTGATGATCGAAAATACCGTCTCCCGGATCATGGCCCATACCTGCCGCCAGATCGGCCTGGCCAGAGTGTTTAACGAGCTGTTCAGCTTCCGTGACAGTGAATGCCACATCGTGCGGAACCAGAACCCGAACAAGGATTTTTTCCGGCGGATGACCGGAAAAACGATCCGGGAGATCAACCGGTGTCTGCCGTCTGCCTGCGCGATCGGCGTTATTGACCGGCATGGAAAGGTCCGGATCAGTGATCCGGAACGGGTGATCCTGAAGGAGGGCTGCAGCCTGATCCTTCTGGCGGAAAACGACGATGAGATCCAGCTGATCCCGGAGCAGACAGCCGTTTACACCGAGCCGGAGATGCGCTGGGCGCCGGTACCGGTCTCGGTCCTGATCATAGACGTCAATTCAAAGCTTCCTTTCCTGCTCAAGGAGCTGTCCCGCTATCTGGCACCCGGATCCACGATCCACCTGGCCAGTGATACGACGGAGGTTCGGGAAGTCGTCACAGATGACCTGCTCAGTGAGCTGGCGGATGCCGGCATCCGCACGGCCGTCCGGGATACCTACCGGATCTTTGATTATCCGGCACTGCGCGTCCTTCTGGATAACTGTGGGGCCGAGCATGTGATCATTCTGTCCGACCAGGTGCTGGATGACGATACGGCAGACGAGCAGGCGCTGACCCTCCTGCTGTATATTCAGCAGTACCGGCAGGAGCATCCCGATGCGGTCATCGGCATTACCTGCGAGATGCGGAGCATCAACAGCCAGAGCCTGGCACAGCAGGCGGTCAGCAGCGATTTCATCATCAGCCGGAACATCGCAGCCCTGATGATGGCCCAGATCTCCGATAACCGGGAGCTTCGGGAGGTATTTGACTCACTGCTGGACAGCCACGGATATGAGATCTACATGAAAGATGCCGGGCTGTACTTCCTGCCGGAGGGAGAGATCGACCTGTATTCCGCGGCCGAGGCCGTCGCGGCAAAGGGAGATATCCTGATCGGGTACAAGAAAAAAGGCGCCTCGTCCATTCCTGTCCTCAACCCGAGAAAGAGTGTGGACGGAAAGCCGGTGCGCCTTGCATTTGAGCAGGGTGATGAGCTGATCGTGCTCTCTATGAACGTTATGGTCGACAGCCCCCTGGAGGAGCGGTTCGAGGACGCGGACTTCTAAGAAGCAGCCGCGGAACGCAGCCACTGCAGGTCAGCGCTTCAGAAAAAAGCGCCGATACCAGTGCTTCCTCACTGTTCTCCTGGAACATGTTGCCGACACCAGGGAACAAAGGGCTGTTCCCTGAAAAATGCCGCTGACATCAGCAACGTCCTGTCAGCTATTCGGAAGGTGTTTACTCCCAGAAATCCTTGTTTTCGGTCTGGGCGGTAAGCACCTTTCTCAGATCCATCATGGCTGTATAGTTGGGCAGGGCGAAGACCGGACGGCCGTCAGCCTTCAGCTTTTCGCAGAGCAGGCTGTAGTCCGTAACGATCTCCTGCAGGTCGTCTCCTGCTCCGGCTGTACGAAGGCGGGCGGAGAGCTCAGAGGCACATTCGCCGCAGACATAGAGCTTCTTCAGATGGGGATCGGCCACCAGCTTTTCGTAATCGGTGCTCTCGATCCAGGAGATGTCATGGCCGTCGCCGGTCTGGTTGTTCAGACACAGGACAGCGGTGAAGTCCTCATCCAGAGAGGTGAGGTAGGACAGCGCCTGGTTGCAGCCGGCCGTGTTTTTGACCAGGATCATCTGCAGGCGGATGCCGTCCAGGGAGAAGGTCTCCATGCGGCCGAAGGCGGAGCGGACGGTGGACAGGGAGGCGGCAGCCTCCTCGGGTCCGATGCCCAGAACCTTTACCGCGGCGATGGCAGCGGCTGCATTGTAGATGTTGTAGTTGGCGGGCAGCGCAATGTGAGCGCTCTGCTGGCTGTCCCAGGTCTTCAGGAGCACATCGCTGCCGTCAGCGCCGGCATGGCTGATCTGCTCGACCTCTACGTCGGGATCATGGCGGACATAGCCGCATTTTTTGCAGCGGAAGCCGCCCAGATGGGCATAAATATGAAAATCGTAGGAATAGCTGCTGCCGCAGACCGGGCAGACGCCGGCATCGGAAAGGTCGATGTTGCCCAGCTCGCCCACCTGGCCGTTCATCCCAAACCAGATGACCGGATTGTCGGCGGTGCAGGTGATGGAGGTGGACAGCGGCTCATCTGCATTCAGCACAAGGGTGGATTCCGGTACGAGCTCTATGCCGGTCCGGATCTCCTTCAGGGTGTTCTGGACACTGCCGTAGCGGTCGACCTGGTCGGAAAACAGGTTGGTCACGACGATGACCTTCGGCTTTACCAGGGGAGCGACCAGCTTTAAAGCACCCTCATCCACCTCCAGGACCGCAAAGCGGCGGGTGGGCTTTCCGTCCCAGGTGGCGCTGCATACCATGTCAGCAGCGATACCCTGAAGCATATTTGCACCGGACTTGTCCCGCAGACACTCACGGCCGGAGGCAGTGATGGCATGCTCGATCATGTTGCAGGTGGTCGTCTTGCCGTTGGTGCCGGTGACGACGATGATATCCATCCCCTCGGTGACGGTCGACAGAATGTTCCGGGAAAACTTCATGGCGATGGTTCCCGGGATGGCTGTGCCGCCGCGTCCGGTCTTTCTGAGGATGGACCGGGTCAGCTTGCAGGCAGCGACCGAAAGGACAGTCTGGATCTTGTTTGGCTTTGACATGGAATACCTCCGTATGATATCCGGCCGCCGGGAATCCGCCCGTATAAGGGGTTCCGGATGCGGCGGCAAAAAAGGCTTAAACAAAAACTCATTATAGCAGAAAATGCTCTGCGCGTACACGTCTGACTTGGTTGAATTTTGTGTTCTGGTCAGTTATACTAGGTAACGGTGGAAGCCAAAATCCTGTTTTTTTCAGATTATAGTGCCCCTATAGGGCAGAAAGAGGTATAGGCATGCAGTGGTTGAATTTTGATCAGTATAAAGCAGCCGGAAAAATGGCATACAAACAGCCGGTGGATATCCGGACAGCTATGGCCGGAGAGGCAGGCGCAGAGCGCGTAAAGAAATATCAGGCTCCGATGGGTGCCGGCATGGTTTACAGCTATGCTGCAAAACAGATCGATGATGAGCTGGTGGACATCCTGCAGGAACTCGCCGACGAGGCTGGCCTGATCGAGAAATATGCGGCGCTGTACTCCGGCGAGGTGATCAACACCGGAGAGAAGAGACAGGTGCTGCACCAGCTGTGCCGCGGCCAGCTTGGAGATGACGTCATTGTCGACGGCGTCAACAAGAGGGAGTTCTATGTAGCGCAGCAGCAGAAGGCAGCAGAGTTTGCCAACAAGGTACATGCCGGTGAGATCGTCAATGAAAAAGGCGAGAAGTTCACCACGGTTGTCCAGATCGGTATCGGCGGATCGGACCTTGGCCCGCGTGCGCTCTACCTGGCACTCGAGAACTGGGCAAAGGTGAACAACACCCTGAAGATGCAGGCCCGGTTTATCAGCAACGTTGATCCGGATGACGCCACGGCCGTCCTTTCCGAAGTAGACCTTGCCCACACGATCTTTATCGTTGTTTCCAAGTCCGGCACGACCCTGGAGACCCTGACCAACGAGGCATTTGTAAAGGATGCGCTCCTGGCTGCAGGCCTGGATCCGAAGAAGCATATGGCAGCCGTCACCAGCGAGACCTCTCCGCTGGCAGGCAATCCGGAGTATCTGGAAGCCATCTACATGGATGATTACATTGGCGGCCGTTATTCCGCCACCTCTGCTGTCGGCGGTGCGATCCTGTCCCTGGCCTTTGGACCGGAAGTATTTGCCCGGATCCTGGACGGCGCAGCTGAGGCCGATGCGATGGCAAAGGAGCCCGATATCCGCAAGAATGCGGCGATGATGGATGCCATGATCGGTGTCTACGAGCGGAACGTGCTCCACTATACCACCACGGCTGTACTGCCCTATTCCCAGGCTCTGATCCGCTTCCCGGCACATCTGCAGCAGCTGGATATGGAGTCCAACGGCAAGAGCGTCAACCGCTTTGGCGAGAAGATCAGCTACAAGACCGGCCCGATCCTCTTTGGCGAGCCCGGCACAAACGGACAGCATTCCTTCTATCAGCTGCTTCATCAGGGCATGAATGTCGTCCCGATCCAGTTCGTCGGCTTCAAAAAGAACCAGATGGAGAACGACGTGATGATCCAGGGCAGCAGCAGCCAGCAGAAGCTGTGCGCAAATGTCGCTGCACAGATCATGGCCTTTGCCTGCGGCAAGGACGATCAGAATCCGAACAAGTTCTTTGCCGGCGGCAGACCGTCCAGCATCATCGTCGGCGACAAGCTGACTCCCGAGGCACTCGGAGCGCTTCTGGCGCATTTCGAGAACAAGGTCATGTTCCAGGGCTTTGCATGGAACATCAACAGCTTCGATCAGGAGGGCGTCCAGCTCGGAAAGCTTCTGGCAAAGAAGGTCCTGGCAAAGGATACCGACGGCGCACTCACATCCTACAGCCAGCTTCTGGGCATCTTCTGATCCCGGAAAAAAAATTCTGGACCTGGCAGCCAGATCCAGTGAAATATGCAGACTGCGGCAGCAGGCCGCCGGATGCAGGGGCTGCACAGCACAGCGCCTTACAGGTGCGAAAAAGAGAATAAATATACGCGGAGGAAAAGCAATTATGCGGGTAGCAGTTACCTACGACAACGGAAACGTATTTCAGCACTTCGGGCATACCGAATTTTTTAAGGTATATGAGGTGGAGGATGGCAAGGTCGTCTCCAGCGAAGTGATCGGATCTGAGGGCAGCGGCCACGGTGCCCTGGCAGGCCTTCTGGCAGGAAAGAAGATCGACGCACTGATCTGCGGCGGTCTGGGCGGCGGCGCAATGACCGCACTTACCGAGGCCGGCATCGAGGTATGCTCCGGCGTACAGGGAGACGCAGATGAGGCGGTCGAGGCCTACCTGAAGGGCGAGCTCGTTTCCGGCGGCGTAAACTGCGATCACCACGATCATCATCATGACGAGGACCATGGCTGCGGCGAAGGCGGCTGCGGCGAGGGCGGCTGTGGATCCTCCTGCGGCGGCTGCGGACACCACGCACCGGCCATCGAGGGCAAGAATGTCGGCATGAAGTGCCGCGTACACTACAGAGGCACCTTCAACGACGGCACCCAGTTCGACTCCTCCTATGACAGAGGCGAGACGCTGGACTTTGTCTGCGGCGCAGGTATGATGATCCGCGGCTTTGACCAGGCAGTCGCCAACATGGAGGTCGGCGAGAAGGTCGAGATCCATCTGATGCCCGAGGAGGCCTATGGTCCGGCAGATCCGAACGCCATCTTTACTGTAAAGATCAGCGAGCTGCCCGGCTCCGAGACCCTCAATGTCGCTGATCAGGTCTATCTGCAGAATTCCATGGGCAGATCCTTCCCGGTCAGAGTAGCGGCAAAGGACGAGGAGAACATCACCTTCGATGCCAACCATGAGATGGCAGGCAAAGAGCTGAACTTCGCGATCGAGCTGATCAGCGTCGAGTAATAGATATCTGCAAAAAATAACACCCTCTATCCAGACATACGGCTGCGTGACAGCCTGAAATCCGGATGGAGGGTGTTTTTTTATTTACTATATTTTTAGTGAAAAATGTGTAGTTTTGTGAGAAAATATAAGAGAAGTCCGGACATAGACAGATAAATACGGGGCAGGATGGTTACCAGAAATCAACGGTTCAGAAGCGGAGGTGTAAATAATGGCAGTTGATTATGAAGCACTGAAGGAGGAGGCCCTTTCCTGCGGCTTTTCCCATGTGGGCGATCTGAATGCGGACACGATCGTGCTCAGGCCCGAGGTACGTGCGGCCTGCGCGGAAAACAAATGTCACTCCTATGGCAAGAACTGGGTATGCCCGCCCGGCTGCGGTACGCTGGAGGAGTGCGGAGAGCAGATCCATTCCTACAAAAGAGGTCTGATCCTGCAGACCACCGGCGAGATGGAGGACAGCTTTGACGTTGAAGCCATGATGGAGCTGGCCGAGCGCCAGGGCAAGAACATGAGCGAGTTTGCTTCCAGGATCAGGAAGCGCTATCCTGGCGCGCTGGTTTTGGGCGACGGGCAGTGCAGAAACTGCAAGACCTGCACCTACCCGGATGCACCCTGCCGCTTCCCGGAAAAACGCTCTTCGGCTATGGAGGCCTACGGCATGGTGGTCAGCGAGGTCTGCGCGAAAAACGATATCCCGTACTATTACGGTCCAGGCACCCTGACCTATGTGGGCTGCATCCTGATCGAGTAAAACAGCAGGCGGTCACAGGCTGTGCGCGGACAGAGTCCTTCTATTTGGCACCACAAAAAAAGCCGGCGGTGCTCCTGCAGGAAGCAGAGCACCGCACGGTGTTACATGATATCGGTATTGTGTTTTTTGCGCATGGCTTTATGGCGAAGCGCTGCCTGATAATAGGCCTGCTCTGAGATGCTCTCGATCTTCAGGCCGTAGGGCACCGGCGTGGGTTTGCCGTCTTTGTCGATGCAGACCTCGGTGAAGAACGCCCGGTTGATCACATGGCGCATGCCGGTGGGCTGATCCTCCACATAGGTGTCCACGCACACCTCCATGGAGGTATGGCCGACATAGATGACGAAAGCTTCCATGACAATGATGTCATTCAGCCTGGCGCTGCGCTTGAAATCCAGATGCTCGATGGAAGCAGTGGTGACAGGATTTCCCGCGTGCCTCCAGGCAGCCAGAGCGGCGATCTCGTCAAGCCATTCCAGAAGTCTTCCGCCAAAGAGCATGCCGGAGCTGTTCAGGTCAGGCGCCTTGATCAGCTTGTAGGCTTCACAGCGGGAATCACTGACGGATTTATAGCCTTTTTCATACATAGCCCAGATCCCTCCGATACAGATCGTATGCAGGGCCCGTGTTTCTGCACGGGTCATAGGATAAAAAACAGCATCATGTCTACTATACCACCATAGGCGGCAGAAGGGGCAGAAAAATACCGAAGGGCAGAGGATATTTATCAAAACGAAAGGAAAGCGGGAGCCGAAAGAAGAAACGAGGGCAGAAAAATGAGAAATCATGAGGTCACCAGAAAACAGCAGCTGCTGGATCCGGGCGGCAATATTGCCGAGCCCGGCTGGGCAAGGCGGCCGGTCTGGATCTACAGCAGAGAGGATATCCGCGCGCCAAAGCTGCGGATCAAAGAATGGGATTATTACATCGTCATCCATGACGGAAAAAAGGACGGAACGGAAAGCTTTGCCGCTGCCTTTACAGTGTCGGATGACGGCTACGTGGGCCTGCAGTCGGTCTCCCTTCTTCATCTAGGCGAGGCAGACCCGCAGGAACATACCGAGACGATCCTGAACGTATTTCCCATGGGCAGGCATCAGCTGCCCCCGTCATCCGGGGAGGGAAACACGCTCTACCAGGATGGACGGCTGTATCTGCACTTCCGGAAGAACCCGGGAGAGCGCCGGATCGAGTGCCGGTTTGACGCCTTTCAGGATGGAAAACCGCTGTCGGCGGACATCCGTCTTGACGAGCCGGAGATGGACAGCATGGTGATCGCGACGCCATTCCCGAAAAAAGGCGCTTTCTACTATAATCAGAAGATCAACTGCATGCGGGCGTCCGGTGAGGTGATATTTGACGGAAAAACCTACCGCTTCAATCCCGAATATGATTTCGGGACCCTTGACTGGGGGCGGGGCGTGTGGACGTATGACAACACCTGGTACTGGGGCAACGGAAATGCTGTTGTGGATGGCCATACGGTGGGCTTCAATATCGGATACGGCTTTGGAGACACCTCTGCGGCCAGCGAGAACATCCTGATCGTGGACGGGAAAGCTCACAAGCTGGATGACGTGGACTTTGGCATTCCAAACGATCCGGATCCAAAGGCCATGGACGGCCCGGAATATATGGCGCCATGGCACATGACCTCGTCTGACGGCAGGTTCGAGATGACCTTTACGCCGGTCCTTGACCGGGCGGCAAAGCTGGATTTCAAGGCGATCGTCAGCGACCAGCATCAGGTTTTCGGGCGTATGAGCGGAAAAGCCGTGCTCGATGACGGCGAGGTGCTGGAGTTTACCGATGTCCTCTGCTTTGCTGAAAAAGTTCACAACCGCTATTAAAGAAGGAACATCGGGATGTTTTGGAGCAGCGAATGCAAACCGCTCTTTAGCTGACGTCTGGCCTGTGGGTTGACGCCGCACGGCACAGCCAGTAAGATAACAGAAGCATCAACTGATTAATCAATATAAGGAGGCAGAAAAGATGCAATACAACATTATCGGAAAACCGTTTCCCGTGGTAGAGTGCCAGTTATCCTCAGGAGAAAAGATGCTCACTGAGGGAGGCTCCATGGTATGGATGAGTGCAAATATGGATATGGACACCACTTCAGCAGGCGGACTTGGCCGGTTCTTCTCCGGTGAAAGTATTTTCCAGAATATCTATACGGCAAAGGGCGGTCCGGGAACCATCGCCTTCGGCTCCAGCTTTCCCGGAGAGATCGCTGTGATCGATGTGACTTCCGGCAGCTGGATCTTCCAGAAATCGGCATTCCTGGCCAGCGAAGCCAGCGTCTCTCTGAGCGTACACTTCCGGAAAAAACTGGGCAGCGGCCTGTTTGGCGGTGAAGGCTTCATCATGCAGAAGCTTTCCGGCAGCGGCCTGGCCTTTGTCGAGATCGACGGCACGCTGGTCGAGCGCAAGCTGGCACCGGGAGAGAAGCTCATCGTGGACACCGGCAACGTGGCTGGCTTCACCGAGGGCGTGGATATGGACATCGTCCCGGTCAAGGGGCTCAAGAACAAGCTGCTCGGCGGCGAGGGGCTGTTCAACACCATCCTCACCGGCCCGGGAACCGTATTGCTTCAGACCATGCCCATCAGCAGTGTGGCAGGCGCCATCCGGCCCTACATCCCCTCCGGCAACGCATAAGACGGTATAGAACCCATCTGGCGGATGGAGATCTAAACCATTAATACATTGCAGCAGGGATAAATAAAAAACTGCCGTATGAAGAAAAATGCGGACGGCCATTTGGCCGGCACGTTTCTCATACGGCAGTTTTTTTCATGCCATTTGGCATTAGTGTAAGCAACCGTATAGAATCTGAAAAACAGGCCTTGGGGCGTTGAGGAGGAGAAAAGAATTTTGAAAAAAGCCTTTTCAAAAATAGAAAAAAGGCTTACAATAATTCGGGTAAATAAATACGGGGCATTAGCGCAGTTGGGAGCGCGCTACATTCGCATTGTAGAGGCCGTGGGTTCGAATCCCATATGCTCCATTCGGGTGGAGGTCCGGAAATGTTGAGAAATCAGCGTTTCCGGGCTTTCTTTATTATCCAGAAAACTGTCCCCATTTGCATTGATTTGTCCCCATCCTGCTTTAAATACCCCACATTGCTCTGGAAACCGCGTCCGCATCGGCGGGTATGGGCCTGTCGCTGGGCATGTCATAATATCTCTTTGTGGTCTGGATATCCCGATGGCCGACCCACTGCTGCACTTTTTTCTCTGGTATCTGTGCTTCCATCATTAATGTTACGTAGGTTCGACGAAGGGTATGGACACCAGCGATCTTATCTTCAAGTCCCAATTTGCGCAGGGTTTTTCTCATTGCCTTCAGAAATGAAGTGCCATGGATGCGCTTTCCGTTTTTCTGAACAAAGACCCATTCACTCTGAATTCCTTGACGTTCGTTCTCGGATCTGATCAGTTCCAGAATATCCGATGCTTCCTTTGGAAGAGGGATGCAGCGATGATCATGACCGGCCTTTAAGTGGTCTACCACATCAAAACCCCGCTGTCTGGGTTTTCCGTCAATGATTTCATAGTGCGGGACTTCTTCTCTGCCCAAGGTGATCACCCGGGCTTCCAGATCAAGGTCAGTCCATTTGAGGCAGCAAAGCTCGCCTACCCGCATGCCACAGTACATATCGATCTTCAGACCGAGATAAGAGGTGTTGAAATGGGATTTTTCGTAAAGCTCTGACAACGTATTCAGAAATCCTTCCCTTTCCTCGGGAAGAATTGTGGCATTTTCTTTGGTATGGATCCGTCCTTTGTCGAAAGAATCCTTTCGGGGCCGGGGAACGTATTTGATCGTTTCCTTCGTGATCCGTTCTTCCATCATCCCAAACTTTACGATGCCTCTCCACACTCCGCGAATCTGATCATATACTTTGGACGTCATTGAGGCGCGGTTATTGAGCTCATTAAACCAGGAGCTGATGGCCGAAGCCTTGAGCTTGTTCAGAGACACTTTGGTAATTGGCTGAGCCTTATAATATTTGTTCCAGATCGCCTGATCCCTTACGATCGTGTTCATGCTGACATTTCTACTCTCGATCCGGAAGCGGATCCAGTCATCATAGAGACCTGCCAGGGATTCCGGGGAGATATCAGAATCTGTGGAAACGATATGATAGAACACAAGTAATTTTTCTTCCAGCTCTTCTTTTGTCTGTGCACACATCTTCCGGATCTTCCCATTGTCATTGACACGGGTTAACCAGCCGCCGCGCTTCTTTTTGGTTTTTCCATAAGTATCGTTGCGTGGTGATATTTTATAAGGATGTATCTGATAGATTAACTGTCGCTTATTTTCCTCCATATGCTTTATTGCATCCAGTATTGCCGCTTCGAAGTTTATTGTATCATCTGTAGACATTTTCCTCAAATTCTGAATGTTTGCCGTGAGCCGATCTGCCTCTTCCTGTAACTGTTGGAGCTGTTCTGCCTGAACCAGAACTGAAGAAAAAGAAACAGGATATTTTTGATTTGCCATAGTTGTTTCCCCTTTCTTCAGAATTACTTCTGCGAAAAAAGGAGAATTGGTCGAAGATTTAATTTTTTTTTACAGGGATCGGGGACATTGAAAGCGACTTGTTCCGTATGGATTCCATTCGTTCTTCCATATTTCTTTTAAAGAATCGTGGGAGAGCTTTATGGATACAGCACTCGAAACAGAAAAATGCTATTATTTCCAGGAGCATTTATCCGAAAATCGGGAATTGATTCAGCGATTGGAAGAAATGTTTCTGCAGCACAGGAAGCTAATCGGGCTTTTTGCACCTTGCGGTGCGGGAAAGACCCATCTGATGCTGACAGAACTGGCTGAAAGACTGAGGGGGAAGAAACAGATTTTCCTTGCCTGTCCATATAAGATCCAGGCGGAGCAGAACCGCATGTACGGATATACGGCTGAAAACGGACAGGAGGTCCATACGCAGGTTTATACAGGGGATACCAGGGACAATGTCCTTTTTGACAGAGAAACGCCTCTCTGCGGCGTATATGAGTGCTGCAGGAGGCTGGAGGGATTGATGGCAGATGAACTCAGGGATGTGGTGTTTGTCATTGATGAGTCCCATCTGGAGATAGCAGACGAAGAATTCCGGAAGATAGGCATCCAGATACTTCAGCAGATGGCCGATCTGGTTTATGACTGCGGGGGCATTGTCGTACGGATGACAGGCACTCCTCGTATGTTGGAGTATATGCGCTTTGATCACATCTTCTATGGAGTAAGGACAGACGGTGAAGGAAAGAGTCTTCCCCCTGTTACCATGAAAAAGATGGCTGTGCTGTACAGAGGCAGTAAGGAAACAAACACCCGGTCTGCGGCAGCAGGGCTGTGTGAAGACCTGATCCATGACGGATACAGGCCCATTTTCCGGATTAACGATAAGAAACTGATCCGTATCGTTGCGGATTATCTCAGGGAGAAGGGTCATACTGTGGACCAGGTCACGGCAGATAAGAAAGGGTATCGTATGAATCCTGATGGAATACGGGAGTATGAATCCCCTCTGTATCAGTCACTGATCGAGGAAGCAGCGCTTACGGACGCAGATTGCTGGCTGTGCACCAGTATCATTGATGTCGGGACTTCTATTACCGGCGTCCGCTCAAGGAAAATAGAGCTTGCAGATCCCGGATCCGGCACAGAAGAATCAATGATCGTAAAGGATCCGCTGATTGTGCCGGTTTATGTCATTACCCGAAGGGATGAATGCAATTTGGATTCAATCATCCAGTTTTTTTCCAGACTGCGATATCCGGTGGAAAAAGGAATCGTCCTGATCTGCTGTACCGCGGGACAGGAAAATGAAAGAGAGAATAAGGCGTATTCATTCTTTACACCTGACGCGGTCCGGAAAAATATCCGGATACGGGCACAGAAGTGTCTGGCCTATTTCAGCGGGGCAGAGGATATCGTCTACGATTTTGTCCGCATCACCGGAGAAGACTGCCGCAAATATATCCAGAGAGATCTGAGGGGAAATTACGTGATTGATGAGAAAGCCATCTGCAGTGAGACCTGGCGAAGATATGACGGCCAGATACTTGATCCACGATTTGCCGGGAGGATGTTTAGGGAAGCCATGGATATCCCTGTTGAGGTGGGGTGCCTGGAGAACACGGACAGGATCGTTCCTCAATCTGCTGTTAGAATAATGGTGCCGGAAAATGTGAAAAGCTTTCTGGAAGAGGCAGTGAGAGAACCGGAATTTCGCGAAGCACTGATCTGTCCGTCAGGAATGGATTACCGGTATTCCGCGGTACAGAAGATCCTGCAGGCAGGAGGAAAGGAAGTACTTCTTGCTCTGCGGAAGATCTTTGCCGCAGGATCTTTTTCCGCGACGACAGCGCTGAAATATGCCATCCGTTGGGTGGAAGAAGGAGATGTTTTCTGCCTGGATGTGCACAGCGGGGAGAACTGGAGAATCTCGGACCAGATCATGAAGGATATATGCCTTTCTATCGGTGAGTGGAAGGACAGGAGGGTGCGGCAGTTTTGTGAAGCCTATGGATCCGGGAAGGAATATGAATTCATTACTCACCTGAAAAGCGAAGAGAAGCTGAAGGTTGAAATGCTCCTGAATGAGAAAAAGACAGGGATCCTTGTTGCAATTTATAATACGGCAGGCACCCTGAGGAGTTGGAAAGAGTATTGTTCATTTGTCGGCAATAACAGTCTGCAGGATTGCAGAAGGTATCTGCTGACGATTCAGAACTGCTGCTTCAACCGGCTGTCAGCCGGTGGAGACAGCTGGATCCCTGAACTGGATTACCGAAAAAATGTCGTGGCGGCAGAATATATGCTGCTGCGTTTTCCAGAGCGGTACTTTCTGAAGCGGGAGAGCAGGGAAGGAAAAGATGTCTGGGTATCCGAATTCCCGGAGGGTTTTAAGACGGTTGACTGGAAACTATGCGGCTACATTGCTTCCCTGATGGGAGAGCAGGTGAATCGTCTGAACAGCGTAGACCATACCAGAAAGAAATACACCTGGCCGATGATCATGGACAGCCTGATCTCGATGTATTCTTGCGAGGTCCTGGGTTGGAAGAAGGAGAGTAGAAGGATGATCGTTTCAAAGATCAAGATCCGTCATCCAAGGACGAATGTAAATGCGAGCATTCCCGGTACAAAACTGACGGAAGAATCCATGAAACAGGCGATAGAAGAACAGGTCTGTCAGTTTAGAAATGAAGATGAGGAAATTAAGAAGGCAGTGGCGGAACGGCTGCTTTCGGATATTGCCAGAGCGTATGGAAAGAAAGGACATCCGGAAATGGAGAGGATCGTCAGAGAGGGACTGCTTCAGACAGACGTTCCGGCCCCTTGTTCTTCCGGAAGGATAATGAAATAAAATATATACACACCACAGATCTCTGCAAGACCCTGGAAAAGCCCGCAGTACAAGGCTTTCCGGGGTCTTTTGCCTTCTTCGGGAAGGGGAGTTTTCCGGAAAAGTGCCCCTTCTGAACATTGTAGATCGGGGTGAGTTTCAGTGGCCGGCAAGAAGTCTCAACATTTCAAATTTTCAAAAATCCCATATTAATAGTGAAGCCAGCGGATAAACCTAGATATCCGTACAGGAAGGATGACAAAGAAAGAAGGAGGCTGAACCATGGCTGAGAGTTTCAAAGAAATCTGCTTAAAATACGGGACTATCCGGCTGGACCGGTATCATGAGGAAGATATCATTCACGCGGATCCATTCGAAGAGTGTCGCAGTGCAGGTCTTCTGGTTTTTCGAAACAGAAGGGAAGACAGGAGGGACCGGGCATATCCTTTTACGACGATCTGGCGTGACTGCAATCTCCCTGACGAAGAACTTCATAAGATCCTGTGTGCACTTTTGGACCGCCATCCGGAACTGCTGCCAGAGCTGCGAGACGGTGAATGTTCCGTGTTTGTTTATGGCGCATCCATCGAAGGATCCATTCACAATCCGGACTTCAATGAAAATCCTGTGTATGAACTGTGAGGGGTCTGGCCATGGATACTATGCAAATATTTCGAGGGAACTTAGTTCCTCTTGTATTAATCATCCTTGCAGCCTTCCTTTTTCTTCTGCTTTCCAGTGAACGTCACCCGGATCCCAGAGCGGATGAAAGCAATCACAGGCGGGCGATGTATCCGGATATGGATAAAGAGTACATTTTTGATCGCCCGGAGGGGTTTGTATTCGGCAAACAGGGCAGCCGGTATATCTGTCATCCCTATGTGGATGCAGATGGAAACGCAGTCCATTCCGGTTCCCATGTGCTTGTCATCGGCGGCTCCGGCTCCGGTAAAAGCAGCTGTCTGGCCATCCCCCTGCTGCTGAATGTCCTCTGCAGCGAAAGATATGGAAGGAAAGGACAGGAGCCGTCAGTTTTCGCCATTGATATCAAAGGAGAACTCAGGGAGATCGGAGCTCCTGCAGACAGGAACAGCATACGGGAGGTCAGCTTCTCGAACAGGATGCTGTACGGTTATGATCCGCTATATGGGCTAACCGAGTTTTCTACTGAGCAGGAGATCTATGACTGGATGATCCTGGTATCTGAATCTCTTGTGCCGATTCCTGCGGATGCGTCGGAAGCTTTCTGGAAGACCTCTGCCAGGCAGCTCCTGACCGGATGTCTCCTGTATCTTTACCGGACGGGAGAGACTGAGTTTATCGAGATGCTGACTCGCATAATGACTCAACCGGTACGGGAACTCCTGGATGAGATCATGGAGAAGGCGCAGCCGGGTTCCATCGAAAGGAACTATGTATCCGGATTTTCCGGAATGTCAGATGAAACTCTTTATTCCGTGTACGGAGAACTGCAGTCGTCCATTCTCATCTTTAATGACCCGGATATCCGGTACCAGATGAAGGTCAATCCCAGAAAGGCGGATCCATCCATGCTGGAAGACGGGTGCAGCATCTTTATCAACATCCCGGAATCCAATCTAAGCAAATACGCTTCGGTGCTCCAGCTGATCATTAACCAGACGATCACGTTTCTTGAGCAAAGACGTTTCGGGAAGGATGGAAACTCCTCTGGCAGGCACATTATCCTTCTCATTGACGAGCTGGGCAGGATATCAGAGAGCGGCCGGATCTCCAGGCTGGAGGGGGCGCTGATGACGCTCCGCAGCAGAAGAGCAGACCTTATTTTGATCGCTCAGTCTCTGCAGACGCTGATGTCCGCATGGACCAGGGACCAGATCGCGGGTATGGCGGAAAACTGTGAATCAAAGATCATCCTGTCGGCTTCATCCCCGGAATCTCAGAAGGAGATCATTGCGTGGGCCGGCCAGTACAGAGCGCTGCAGAAGAGCTGGAACAGCGGGAAGACCGGATCGACCACTACCAGTTATGAGTGGAGGGACATCCTTCGGCCGGAAGACCTGGTCGCCCTGCCAAAGTCAGGGGATCTGATCCTCATTGATTCAGGCGGGTATCACCGGCTGAAAAAAGTACCCTATTACACGGATCCTTACCTAAGTCCGCTGGCAGAAAAGAACAGAGGTGATAAAGACGGACAGGAAAAGAAGAGTTAACTAAAGATGGAAATATACGAAGTGACAAATATAAAAGTAAACAGAAGGTGCACATGAAAGGAAGATGCATATGCTTAACAAAAGTGAATTTGTTTCGGAACTGCTGATCCGAATGAATGAAGTTCTTTTAGAAGGTATCGAGCCCAATGGTCCCCGTGCGGAAATTATCCAGGTTGACCGGGTGGGCGGCAGGCAGGATGCAATTGTGATCAAAGGAAATGGCTGTCTGGACGCGGTTCCGGTCTACTACGTGAATGATATTTATGGCGATTACAGGAATGGAAGATCCATAGACAGTATTCTGAGAGAAATGGACCGCAGCAGGGTCCAGGAACGTTCCTTCTTCAGTATGCCGGATCTTGCGGATCCGGCAGGGAGAAAGAACCTGGTTATTGAAGCTGTATACGGACCGGGGAGCAGAGCTCTCCTCGAAGAGTGTCCGAACCAAGCATGCCCGGGTGATATCTCTCTGATCGTCCGTTATCGTATCGGAGATACAGGAAGCTTTATCGTTAAGAATGAGATGCTTCCGTTATTCCGGCTCACATCCGACGAACTGATTCGGGAAGCGATGAAGAACACGGCAAAACGAGACTATCAGACTGCGCCTCTTGCCCAGGTTCTGGCGGAAATGTCCGGGATGGACGCGGACGAGTTTGGCTTTTACGAAGGACCATGGGTCCTGAAGAGCCGTGATGGCATGTACGCAGGTGCCGCGATTGCCTGTCCGGAGATCCTCGGCAGGGCAGCAGATGTGATGGGGGCGGATGAGGTTTATATATTACCGTCATCGATTCACGAACTTCTTCTGGTACCGGTCACTGACGGACTCAGACCGGATGAACTTAGAGATCTGGTGCGCAATGTAAATGAGATGGAGGTAGCGAAAGAAGAATGGCTGAGCAGGGAAGTCTTTTTCTTTGATTCACATTCGATGAAACTGAGTGTCTGTGCTCCGGAACTGGATATGACAGAATCTTCATCTATGGATCCCAGATTTCTGGACCGTTCGGAAAGGGGGATGGGACGATGATCGAACAGGTAAGGAATATCTACGAGAATTATATGCGGGTGCGTGAGCACGTCAGGGAGACAGACCTTATTATTCAATCCGATGAAAATATGGATAAACGTGGCGGCTCTGATAATGATGAGATCTCCGAGGAAGAGCTTTGGGCGTTTATCAGCGGTCTGCCGGAGAACACGGATGTAACTGTGATCACAGCCGTAAACAATGCCGGATAACGGGAGGGAAAGGCATGGAACAGAATAAGCACAACCCGAATGATCCGGGAACCGGTTCGGACCAGCAATCAAAAATCCGGACCCTGATGGCAAAACTGGAAGATGGGGTCAGGGAATTCCAGGCTTCAGACAAGTACAGGGAGTATCTGGATGTGATGTCACGTTTTTACCGGTACAGCCCAAACAATACGCTGCTGATCGCGCTGCAGAAACCGGAGGCAACCTTGGTTGCTGGCTACCGGGACTGGCAGACAAAGTTCGGACGGCAGGTAAGAAAGGGAGAAAAGGGGATCCAGATCATTGCCTCTGTCCTGTACCGGAAAAGAGAAAATGATGGCGTAGAAAATGATCAGTCCGGGGAGAAATCAGGCAGCGTGAGAACGGGAGATAAAGTCATCGCAGGATACCGCATTTCCACAGTATTCGATATCTCTCAGACAGAAGCGGGAAACAGAGACTTTCCGGAGATACCGATTCATGACCTTACAGGGGATGTGGAATCTTTTGATGAGCTGCAGCAGGCACTGATCCTTTCCGCACCAGTTCCGGTCTGCTTTGAAGATATTTCCGGGCCTGCTAAGGGATTTTACAGTTCCGCAGAACGGAAGATTACGGTCAGAGCAGGAATGAGCCAGGAGCAGACCATAAAGACGCTGATCCACGAGATCGTACATTCCCTGTACCATGACAGTGAAAAACTGAGGGAAGAAGGGAAGGTCAAAAGTCGGGAGCAGATGGAAACAGAAGCGGAATCTGTTGCATATGTTATATCTGCCAGCTTGGGGATCGATACATCGGAATACTCGTTTCCCTATGTTGGGGTGTGGGGTGAAGGACAGGATCCGGCAGTTTGGAAAGCCTCGATGGCATGTATCCAGAAGTATGCTGCCGAAGTCATCGGCAGCGTCCGAAACCGTATGCAAGAGATGCAGAAGGAACGGGGCCGGTATGAGATCTGGCAGATCGATCCAAAGACGCAGGCCCGGGAATATGAATTCATGGGGTCTGATTATGCCAGGAAGCAGAACCTTGCCATATGCCATGAGGATTATACAAAGGTCTACGAGGGTGATATCCAGAAGGGGATGAGTCTTGATACCATCTATGAGAAGTTCAACATAGAAAAGCCGGAGGATTTTGCAGGACATAGTCTCAGCGTAAGTGATGTCGTTGTCATGCGGAGAGGAGCGCGGGGTGAGCATATACATGCGTATTATGTGGAGCCTGCCGGATGGAGTGAACAACCCGGGTTTTTCCTGGGCAGAGAATCACTTTCACTGACCCGGAAGAACGCGGCTCCAGTAGTTCGGAATTCTGTGTGTAGGACATGAGAAACAGCAGGATATCGGCGCTTTTTCAGGTAAACAATGCGGGCAGCTTTTGCTGTCCGCATTGGCAAGCTTCCTGAATGGCTATCCTCCGGATAAGGCCATTCAGTGCTTGCGCATGAAGAATCCCTGCGGACCCTCTTGGAACCGGGAAGAATCGGATTACGCGGAATATGTCCCATATACTCCTGGCAGCGCAGAAAAGGGAGGATGAAGATTGGCGAGACAGAGGGAAAGACAGATCCTGTTCCGGGTCAGCGCAGATGAAGCGGAGAGGATCGAAGCGAAGATCCGGCAGGCAGGATTGTCAAAGCGGCAGTATCTGACGGATGCGGCACTGGGCAGCCGGATCGTGGTCATCGAGGAACTTAAAACCATGATTATAGAAATGAAGCGTCAGGGAAATAATCTGAATCAGATAGCAAGAAAGCTGAACAGCGGGGAAAAGGTGAGCAGCCAGGAGTTTGCGGATACGATGTCACAGGTGCGTCAGGCATGGGCAGAGCTTACCTTCCTGATCCGCGCTGCGGAGGAAAGACTGAAATGAGCATCATTAAAGCAATCTCATCTCGTGCACCGATACAGAATGCACTGTCATATGTATCCTGGAAAACAAAAACATCCCCAGGACTGATCTCCGGGATCAACTGTTCTCCCGAAACAGTGAAATATGAAATGTTATCAACAAAGGCTATGTATGGAAAGACAGGCGGGAGGACCTATGCGCATTTCATTCAGTCCTTTCCCCCGGAAGAGGTGATCACTCCGGAAGAAGCGCATATCATGGCAGAGGAACTTGCCAGCCGGGCAAAACCCTGGAAAGGTCATGAGATCCTGATCAGTACTCAC
>OCTX012060213.1_pt1 | contig 27838 bp, 33 predicted proteins | sample 1539691 | NCBI WGS metagenome assembly OCTX01 (sample SAMN02144231, study PRJEB22623) | gut metagenome | biome: sheep rumen | host: Ovis aries | place: New Zealand
GTGTATAATGTTTTTGATAGTGACTCATTCAAAAACGTAACCACTGGCAACGTGAGGAGTCTTACCAGCAGTGAGATGAAAAAGCACCCATTTGACACATCTACTCTGCAACCTGGAGACATTATAGGGATATATAATCCTGGAACATCTCATTATGCTGAGGTTCTGAGAGATGGTAGCACATACAATTCTCATGTTGGAATATGCACAGGCTATAAGGATGGAAAGCCTATAATAGAGCATGCCATTAATGGAAGAATTATAAAGCAGACAGCCGATACAGTTAAGATAGCTGCTGTTGCGAGACCCGCTAATTCCAAGTTTACTGAGATGAATATTGGAGACTCTGAGGAACAGAAATACTATGTGAGAGGACAGGAAGAGAATCCGCTTTTGAACGAGTACTCAAAAGGACTTAATAACTCAGCCAAATATATGAGTAAGGTTTTTCCTGAAGTCAACTTTGACAATATTCAGCAAATAGCTCTAAGCGTGCTTAAAAGGGAAACTGGGTATATGACAAACACTGAGAGTATGCAAAGAAAAAAGAGCACTGTGTCAAATCTCAAATACGGAGCCAAAGACTTTTATAAATATAATATAAAAGGAGAGTCTCAAGAACAGAAATCTTCTGATTTAGGTAAGTTCAAGCTTTCATCATTAACACCTGGAGAGAGGGAAATGCTTGGAATTGATTCCCCAGAAGATCTTAATAACCCCACGACGCTTTCAAAAGCGGTAACCTATTATCTTGCGAAGAACTATACTTACTTTCAGAACTTATCAAAAAAGTATCCAGAGCTTGATTTGACGGAGGAAGATATTGTTAACCTTACAACTATTAGCTATAATCAGGGAATGGACAGTCTTAAGTCAATAGGCTTTAAGGATGGAAAAATAGCACCTGAGGAAATCCGGGCAATAAGGGATTCCGCAAACAATGATAACATTGTCGATGATATTAAATCTACTACTTGGAGCAGAGGGGGCAAGGTGGGAGAGTTTATAGGCAAGACTACTGGTTGGTATACCAAATCTACGTCTTACTCATCATCAGCTAGAAGGGAAAGGGAAAACAACATATATACACTATCAGATACTACAAAGTAATATCTGATAGTGATGTGTTTTTATTGAATCTGCATAAGTCAACGGGCTTGTTTATTCCTTGGATCCTTCCAGTTTCAGAGAACTGCCATATTGAGTATTTGTGCCTCAGTCCTGTAGTGGTTATTATCTGAGGCTCATTTTTTCCATATCTGCCTATATACAATATATAGTTATTTAGATGTGGACTGCACACTGTGTTGTAACTCCTCTGTGTCCCATATATGATTGGATATACACCGAATTCCTTTTTCACAAGAGACATAAATTTCCTTATATTCCTTATCGCTGTTGTTTTGTTATAATCCTTTGATAATGAAATCTCTATATCAAGCATTGGAACTAGGGTGAATTTATACTTGGAAACAACTGACTTAAAATGCTTGAACTGTTTCTCTGGAGAGCTCTTGGTGCTGAAATAATGGTATACTCCAATATTAAGACCTTGCTTAATTGCTCCCATAATGTTGTTGTCAAATTTAGGATCTATATAAGTCGATCCCTCAGTGGCTTTAATATATACAAATTTAATGTTCACGTCTTTTGATACTTCTTTCCAGTCAATATTCCCTTGATAATGAGAGACATCAATACCATCATAATTTTGACTGTTTATGTTAAGCGTGAGAAGAGTAAGCAAGATTGATATATAAAATTTTTTCATATAGAAAACTGTTTTTGTTTGAATTTTATATTGTAAATATAAGTATAATATAACAAGAAATAAAATGTTTGTTGGATAATTTAAATAATTTTGTTATTATTGCACAAACTAGTAAACTTATAAAGTCATGAGTAACTCTACAACAACTTTCAAGGAAGGCCTTGTATCTTTTTATCTTCCTGCCATTATTGTTTTCTTGGGTATTATCGCTGGCTCAGCGAGCATCTCTTCTGGTCCATTTGTTCCTGTTGGAATCGCTGGTATAGTCACAATAATTACAATGGTCTATACAGCCGTTGTTCTTGCTAAAAAACATACCAGTGATAAAGAACTCAAGAGTACAATTGAAGCTGAGAGGCTTAAGACAGAGAGCATAAACAAGAAGAATACCATTGAGGTTGCCAGAAAGAATGACATCATCTCCGAGCTCAGAGATACTATTCAAGCTTTGCAAAAAAGGATTGGAGAACTTGAGAGTGAAGCTGTTGCTGTCAAGGCTGTTGAGGAGACAGTAGAAGAGGCTGTGAAAGAAGATGAAAAACCTAAGAAAAGGGTCTCTAAGAAACAGAAATAATCTGAATGAGGTGTGGTGTAATGGCAGCACCAGGGACTTTGGTTCCCTTAGATAGAGTTCGAGTCTCTACACCTCAACATAAGCCTCTTTAGCTCAGCTGATAGAGCAACTGATTTGTACTCAGTAGGTCGTGGGTTTGATCCCTACAAGAGGCTCGAGTAAACTTTGGATAATGGAAAAGAAGAAGATTGTGGATATTGTCGTATGTAGGAACATGCGTGGAGTGGTACATGCTATTAATGAGATGAACTTGTCTAAAGATGACATTGTAAGTATTGTGCGAGGAGACTCAGAGTGGTATTTACTCTATCAAAGAAATGCCTAGTTACGAACTTAAAGTAGCGCTTAACTCTGATAAAGAGTATGATGAGGAGCCTGTTTACTTCTGTAAGCGGTGTCTTTCATTAGCGATAAAGACAGTTGGCCAGTTTGATTACTGTGATAATTGTAGTTGTACAGATGTGGGTGTGACTGACATCTATACCTGGCAAAAAATGTATAAAGAGAAATACGGTAAAGAATTTTAATTAAAAAGACAATGGAAGAGCAGAAGAAAACAAAAAGGTCTTATGAGGACCTTGAGAAGGAGAATAGTGTCCTCTCTCAAAGATTGAGGGAGGCCTATATGAGGATTGAAGACATTAACATGACGGCAACAAGACTTGATTTCTTATTCAGAGTAGTTGACAAATATGCTGTCTTTGATCCAGACTTTGTGAGCATGTGTACCAACGAGATTAGAAATATTTTGTTTGGTCCTGAGGATAATACTAAAAACGAGAGTAAGTGATGAATCCGGAAATAGATATAGACAATCTGATTCCTCTGAAAGCATCACTTGACAGTTTTTTCAAACTGTGGCTGAAGTGCATTAAGTTCCTGCATAATCTTACGGAAAGGGAGCAGGATGTTACAGCGGCGTTTTTGAGGAACCGTTATTACTTATCTACAAAGATAGGTGACCAGAAGATTCTTAATCAAGTGCTGTTTTCTGAGCAGACCAAGAAGAAGATAATGGCAGAGACAAATCTGTCCATGGCACATTTTCAAGTTATAATGGGAAAGCTTAGAAAGGCTGGGGTAATTAAGGATAATGAACTGAACTCCAAGATTATTCCAACACTGAAACCTGGAGCTAAAGACTTTAAGCTGCTTCTCTTTTTTGAGATTGAAGATGCTGGTAAAGAGTCTGTACAATGAGGTTGCTAAAGACCTTGGAATCTCGATGGAAAGAGTACGGATGATTTATTCCGCATACTGGAACTGTATAAGGGACGGTATTAAGGCTCTTGATATACATGATGACATGAATATCAGAGACTTTGAGGGAAATAAGTACGGATTCTATATCGCTAAAGTAGGAAGACTGTATTGTGATTACAGAACCTATAAGGCTAAAAATAAGAGATTAAATGAATTAAAGGAAAGAAGAAATGCTGAAAATAACAAAAGTAAAACCGATGTTTAACAACATCATTACCACAGCTGACAGATATGCTGATGACTATAAAACCGGTGGTATTATTGACCCCACAAAGTCAAGAGGCTCACTCAAGGAGTATCAGACAGTTGTCGCTGTAGGTAGCATGGTTAAGAACATTGAACCTGGAGATAAGGTTATGATAGATCCTACAAGGTATGCTGTGATGAAGCATCAGAAAGGATCTCTCAAGGATGGTGTGATTACTGATAATCCTGTTATTGGATATAACTTCAAAACAGTTGAGATTAATGGTGTCACACATCTTATTCTTGTAGATGCTGATGTGAGGTATGTCTTTGAGGGAGAGGAGCTTCCAGATGAACCAGAGCCTATGGTTCAGGTGATTAAGAATGAAATTCTGCCTACTACATAATGCACCTGATTGAGTTTAGAGATTATACAATTATTCCGTCTCCTGAAATAATGCTGCTAAGGCCTTTCAGGAGACTTTGGAACAATGATAGGAGTGAGAGAAAAGAGAAGTTTCTTCAACAGGTCTCTTATTGCTACTTCATGGTAGACCCAAGAAGTACCTATAGTTATATCACTGACTTGGATGAAAGGGCTCAAGAGATAATCAAACAGGAGGGTCTTCCGAGTAACTTCACTCCTTCTGAGTTTCTCAAGGAGGCGATGGAGGTGTATGGGAAGCATTGTGAGACAACATCTTCTATGCTTCTTGAGGATGTCAGGAATACTATAGATAAAATAAGGAAGGAGCTTAGAGACTTTGACCTCTCTTCCCTGGAAGACAAGGATAAAGTAAACTCACTGAAGACAATTACTTCTATTGTGTCTATGGTTCCGAAACTGGTTCAGGATTTGAGCGCTGCTGAGAAGAAAGTCACTCAGGAGCTCAATGAGTCTGGAAGAGCCAGAGGCAGTAATGAGAAAACAATATTTGACGATGGGTTTGGAGGATTCTAGTATGGATGCGATTAATGATATTGTTGAGAGTATTGAGAAAGTGATTAAGTCCACAAACCCACATTTGAAAGGCAGGCTCATCAATGTTTTGGATATTGACAGTGATACCACCTTCAAAGTGATGAAGAAGGTAAGGGATACTGTGTACTACTATAACCCTGAGACAAAGAAAAAAACTCCTTGTCTTACAGTCCAAGAGGTTATGAGAATTCCTTCTGGAGAGACAGATGTTATGATGAGAGAGTTCTCGAAGAGATTTCTGGTTACTGCGTTCATGTGGACATCATCTCAGATTTATAATGATTTGATAAATGGAAAATTTGAGTCTGAATCACCTGCAAACTCAGTTTGAGGATTTGAATCTTGAGAGTCAGCCCAAAGAGGTGCAGGAACAATTTCTTGATTTCTTTAATAATGTTCCGCTCATAAGGTCTTTAGTTTCTCCTGAAAGAAAGAGGGCTAAAGACCTTGAACGTGATAATGAGGGTAAGATTATAGTTGACATTACTCATCCTCATATACTTGAGGATATGCAGTACTTCAGGCCTGCCGCAAGGCACTATGAACTTACTGGAAGATACACAGACCTCAGACCAAATCCAAATCCTAATTCTGAGTTTGGTAAGTGGATTAGGGAAGAGACCAGAAGATGCTGGGAGGGATATGTGAGAGAGTCTGATGGGGAGTGGATTCCAGGAGACCTTTATTTCTTTTGGAACTATACACCAATGTCAATATCAAAGAGGGTAGAAGGAAAAAAGAAATCACAGCGTGTTATAGGCTTTCCTTCTATATGGGAGGGACACTACCTTAAGGCTCATTATCTTGAACAAGCAAGAGATAATGGTAAGATGGCTGTTGAGCTTGCCTCGCGCCAGAAGGGTAAATCGTTTTACGGTGCCGCAATGCTTGCCAAGAGGTTTATTCTTGGAGAATCAAAGGATGTCACTGAGAGAGTTGTGTCTTATATCACGGCTACTGACAAGTCCAAGTTATCTAATGGAGACCAGACTCTAGACAAGTTTCAGTATGACATTGACTTCATAGCCCAACATATGCAGTGGCCAGCAAGAAGGCTATTCAACTCTCTTTCTGACTTCAACTGGCAAATGGGGTACAAAGACCTTGATTCTGGAACCAATAGGGGCACATTGAACTCTGTGGTTGGCAAGTCTTCACAGAAAGATACGGCTTCTTTGATTGGATCCAGAGGTGTTCTCTATCTCTTTGAGGAGGCTGGATATTTCTCAAATCTTTTAGGGCTTTGGAATAACCTTCTTCCTTCAGTCATGGACAATGATGATGTATATGGAATGCTTTATGGATATGGCACATCTGGAGATGATGAGAGTGACTTTTCAGCTCTTCAGGAAATAATGTACAATCCCGAAGGATATAAAGCCTATGGTGTTGAAAACGTATATGACAAAGAGGGACTAGGAAAGAAGCTCTTTACTTACTTTTTTCCTGGCTATCTTAATCTTGCTGGATGCTATGATGAGAATGGAAACTCTGATGTTACCAAAGCCCTTCTGACTATCCTCCTTGACAGATATAAGGTTAAGTACAACTCCTCTGATCCAGCTACCATTGCCAAGAAGATAGCCCATATTCCAATTACTCCTCAAGAGGCTATTCTTAGGGTAAAAGGCTCCATATTTCCTACTGTGGATATAACAGAGAGAATAAACCAGTTGGACAATGATACCAGAGTATATGATGATGTCTATATAGGAGATTTGGTATTTAATAGCTCTGGTCAAGTAGAGTTTGTGCCTACTGACGATATGCCAATAAGGGACTTTCCGCTTAAAGATAATAAGGCTGCTGGAGCTATAGAGATATATTCAATGCCTAAGAAGGACTCAACTGGTAAGGTTCCAGCTGGAAGATATATAGTTGGTCATGACCCAGTTGATGATGATGAGAGTAACACAATGTCTCTCACGTCAACATTTGTCTTGGACTTGTTTACTGATGAGATTGTATGTGAGTGGACTGGAAGACTCCAATATGCTGATGATAATTTTGAGAGACTGAGGAAGATATGCTTGTTCTACAATGCCAAATGTATGTATGAGCAGAATAAGAAGGGGGCATTCGCATATTTCTCAATGATGAACAGTCTATATCTTCTGGCTGATACTCCTGAGTATCTTAAGGACAAGATGATTATAAAGGAGATTGGGTACGGAAACAGAGCAAAAGGAATTAACGCTACCCAACCTGTTAACAAATATGCTGATAAGCTTACCCAGCAGTGGCTTCTTAAAAGAGCTGTGGTCACCAAGGAGGTTGATGGTAATGAGACAGAGGTTGAGGTCCCTCAGCTGTACAAGCTGAAGAACAGGGCATTCTTAAAGGAATGTCTGTTATATAGTCCTGATATCAACGTTGACCGTGTGAGGGCTTTTGGAATGTTGATGTTGTACAGGGAGGAGTTCATGATATTATATGGTGGAGATGTGGCTTCTGGACAAGAGGCTCCATCAGATTATCTTGGAAAGGATAAGTTCTTCACTGTTAACTATGATGATAAGAAGGCATTATATAACAATATGCCTGATTATGTCAAGAGAGCTTTTAATATACAATAGGTATTGTAGGTGGTGTATTATTAAGGAATTTATTCCACTTGTAAGTGATGGTTTTATTCCTCAAATTTGTAATTGAGTATAATTGAGATTATATGAGAAGTTTTGAAAGGTTCCCAAGACAACAGCTTCGCATGAGTCAGAAGACAAAGACTTGGAGAAAGAAGCATCTTGATTGGGCAAATACGAAGACCTTTTTTAACAGCAGTCCTGTTAGAAAGTCTGTAGTGCATAAGAAGATTAATTATGATCTTCTTAATGGCAGGCTGCATATGGAGGATGTTGCTGCCATCATCAATCCCGAGAGCATAACATCTGGTTTTATTCCTGATAAGATTCAGCATTATCCAATAATGAACTCAAAGCTTGATGTCCTTCGTGGAGAAGAACTCAGAAGGCCATTTGAGTGGAGAGCTATAATAACCAATCCAAATGCTGTGTCTGAGATTGAGGAAAACAAGGTTGAGGAAGCAAGAGAGAAGCTTATGAGGCTTGTTCAGGATAAGGACTTGTCTGAGGAGCAGTATAAAGAAGAGCTAGAGAAACTGAATATATATCTCAAGTTCAACTGGCAGGATTCCAGAGAGGTTGTCTGCAATGAGATTCTCAAGCACTACATCAAGGAGTACAATATGCCTCTGATGTTCAATCAGGGTTTTCAAGACGCTGAGGCTGTTGGAGAGGAGATATATATGTGTGATATAGTTGGTGGAGAACCTACTATAGAAAGACTTAATCCTCTTAAGCTCAGGATATTCAAGTCTGGATTCTCTAACAAGATTGAAGACGCTGATGTAATCATATATGAGGATTATTGGTCTCCTGGAAAAGTTATTGATGTCTTCTATGACCAGCTGTCTCCAAAAGACATCAAGTATCTTGATGAGCTTCCTGATTTAGTGGGTCAGAATTATTCTGATAAAATGGATAATATTGATGAGAGATACGGATTCATCAATATGAACATGATGTCAGATGAGATACACTCTGACGGATTTTTCTCTGATTACTCTAATCTTTTTAATGAGACTCCGAATACCACTCTTCTTCCTTATGACCTTGCTGGTAATGTGAGGGTACTTAGAATGTTCTGGAAGTCAAGAAGGCTTATCAAGAAAATCAAGTACTATGATGAGAATGGTGAGGAGCAATTTAAGCTTAGGGATGAGAACTACGTTTGTATAAAAGAGAAAGGAGAGGAAGAGACCTCATTATGGGTAAACCAAGCTTGGGAAGCGACTCTCATTGGCGAGGATATATATATAGGCATGAGGCCTAGGGTCGTGCAATACTCTTCCCTTTCTAATCCCTCTAAGTGTCATTTTGGTATTATAGGCTCAATATATAATATGAATGAGTCCCGTCCATTTTCTCTTGTGGACAGGATGAAGCAATATAATTATCTCTATGATGCCATTCATGACAGGCTCAATAAGATGATGGCTAGAAACTGGGGCAAGATAATACAGCTTGACTTAGCCAAAGTTCCTAAAGATTGGAATGTTGAGAAGTGGATGTATTTTGCCAAAACCTCTGGTATAGCTGTCACAGACTCATTTAAGGAAGGAGAGTATGGTAAGGCAAGAAACCTTATTGCCGGAAGCCTTAACAATGCCCAGTCTGGAGTCATAGATGCTGATTGGGGCAACAACATTCAGCAGTATATCAATATCCTTGAGTACATCAAGTCTGAGATGGGTGAGATAACTGGCATTAATAAACAGAGGGAAGGTCAGGTATCTAATAGGGAGACTGTTGGAGGAGTCGAGAGAGCTACCCTTCAATCTTCTCATATTACAGAGTGGCTGTTTGCCGTTCATGATGATGTCAAGAAAAGGGCTCTTGAGTGCTTCTATGAGACAGCCAAAGTCGCTTTTGAGGGAAGATCAAAGAAGTTTGAGTACATAACATCTGATTATTCAAGAAAAGTCCTTGAGATAGATGGCTCCATGCTTGCTGAATGTGACTGTGGAATTGTTCTCGATAATGGTAATGGAACCGCTGAGATGAAGCAGAAACTCGACATGCTTGCTCAGGCTGCCCTTCAAAACCAAACACTTAAGTTCGGAACAATAATGAAGATTTACTCGTCAGCTTCCCTTGCTGAGAAGCAAAGGATGATTGAGGAAGACGAGAGGCAAACCCAAGAGCAGGTTCAGCAGGCTCAGCAGCAACAGCTTCAACAGCAACAGCAAATTGCTCAGATGCAAGAGCAGACTAAACTCCAGCAAATTGAGGCACAAGAGAGGCAACATAAAGAAGACAATGAGACTAAGATTCTTGTGGCTGAGATTAATTCCAGAGCTGAGGAGCAGAGGTTTGCGTTAAAATATGGAGAGGATGATGGTATAGAGGAGATTAGTGCGGATAAGAAAGCTGAGCTTGAGGAGAAAATCCGTGAGTTTGATAAGAAACTTGAGCTTGACAGGGAAAAGCTCAAAATAGAGAGAGCGAAGTTAAACAAACAAAATAAATCGTAGTATATGCCACACGTCTTGCATACAATATGGCTTGATTCACATGAGCCTACAAATAAAGATACCTTATGGATTAAGCCCATGAAGGAAGAGGGGCATTATGGTGCATATGTCTTTGGTCCAGCTGGATGGGTTCTCTTGTCTGCTATATCAGAGTCAATAATTGAGGACTTACAGTCAGATTGGGCGGAGAATAATCCTATTTCGCCGTTCTATATAAAGAATAGGACTCACTGGGTAGAGATTCAGCCTGGGCCTGATGGAGGAGAGGTAGTTCATAAGCTTGACAATAAGTTTCTTAATCTGACTACTACAGAGCCAACAGAAGGTGATTACAATCCCATCACATCTGATGCTGTTACTAAGGCTATACAAGATGCTCTGAATCAAGCTATAGGCGACCTCGAGAATTATTATACAAAGAGTGAGACCTACAGTAAAACTGAGATCAATGATCTTCTTGGTAAGATAGAGCAGTTTCACTTTGAGGTTTACCCCACTCTTCCTGCGATTGGAAAGGAGAATGTCCTATACTTCATAGGGCCAAATGAGTCTGGAGGATACGAAGAGTATATATACAACGGCAACACCTTTATTAAGATAGGAGAGACATCAAGTCCTGGTAACTATGTTACAATTGAGCAGCTGCAACAGGCATTAAGTACCAAGCAAGACGTTCTTATATTTGATGATCTCCCTACATCTGGGTCAAGCAATCCAGTTAAGTCTGGTGGAGTGTACATAGCATTGGAGGCAAAGCAGGATAAGGCTTACTACATAACTGATATTCCATCGACAGGAATGTTGCCAAATCACTTCTATGAATATGGCAATATCTCAAGTCCATCATACACATTCGCTATGAATACAACGGATGTAGATAGCTCTTTGGCTAATATATGGATATGGGGATTTAACCCTCTTTCTAATACTGAGATTATATGGCCAGCAGCTATAACACAGTGGAAAAATAATGTTGTTCCAGAGATTGTGGCTGGTAATAGATATGAGATTTCTGTAGTTTGCGGACTGGCTACTTGTGTGACTACAGCAAGGGAGACTGTTCCTAGCGAGTCAAGCAGTAGCGAAGAGTCTGGAACAACAGAAGGGTAGTTATACTATACATCATTAGAATGTGATAAAGTCACATAAAGTATTATGATAAGGCCATCTAAAGAACTGGTTGACGCTGTAGCAAAGCAGTTATCTGACATTGCCGTTAGAGATACTGATTTAGAGGAAACCTCTGAATTCAGGGAGGGTGACAGCATAGCTATTGTACAGGATGGAACCAATAAAAGAATATCGTCGCTACCGTTAATAGAGTTCTTTAAAAACAATGTCAACCTTGACGACATTGCTGAAGACTTGGAGGAGAGACTCGCTGAGCTTAAGGTTCAAGTTGGTGACACTGAATATTGGAATTCTGTGCGATATATTCCAAAAGAAGGACAAATCATATTATATACAGACAAAGAGACCAAAGAAATTGATGGGAAGACAGTTAACTTTCCTGGAATAAAGATTGGGTCTGGAAATGCCTATGTTCAAGACTTAGCTTTTATAGGAGATGATATAGCTAATGACTTACTCACTCATATAAATAATGCTAATATGCATGTATCAGAACAAGACAGAAGCCTTTGGAGTAACAAATTAAATGTGATAGACTTCGCTGAAGTGAATAATGGTGTTTTGATTTTTAATCGTAATTAGTAAATAATATGCCTGAGTTATTCATAGATCAGATAAAATTCCCTTCAGGAAACATTTATCCGCTTAGGGATTCCGGAGCCAGAGAGCTTATAGCCGCTCTTGAGGCGTCTACAGCTGTTCTTGGCATGAGTGTCACTGAGCTTACTGATGGGGCTACCACTAATCCTATTACAGTAAGAAAGGGAGGTGAGACTAAAGAGGTTACTGCCGTAAATGGAAATATGGCCTTCTATAACAAGAAGGAATTTATATATGACGGTGCCACTTGGCTTGAGTTCGGTGACCTTTCTACTCTTGGGCAATTGGCATATAAGGATTCTGTCGCTCTGAGTAAAGGAGCTGGAGATGTTGTTTTGGGGGAGAATACAACTTTCACGGCATCGTCTTCAAGTGTTAGTTTTACTAATACAGCTAGAAAAGATGTACTAGGTACTAGCACTACATTTACAGTTACTCAGCCTACAATATCAGTAAATCCGTCTACTACAAATATTAAAGCTACCGCCACAGGAACTGCTGTTGGGGCAAGTGCTACAGATACATTTGTTAAGTCTTATCCAGGCACTACAAGTAAACTTGTGACCACTACAGTACCCAATGTTACAGGTAGCTCATCTGCGGTAGCTAATAAGTCTACTTGGGCATTTAATATGGGTACTGGAGAAGAGGCTACTACTCTTGTTATATCTGGAGGTAATGGGGCTGATGTCACAGCTTCTAATGTTACTTTAGGTACACCTATAGCTGTAGCCACTGGAAACTTAGCCTCAAATGGGGGTGGAGCATCAGTCATGACTGGTCTTGGAACTGCGGTAACATCCTCTGCTGTAACAGGAGTAGAGGTGACTTCTCAGCCTACGGTTTCTTTGCTTACTGGAGCCCAAGCTGGATCTGGAGTTGTAAGTGTAGCCACAGGAATATCTTCAGCTACCGCATCAGGTGCAAGTGTGTCAGCAAACAATGATGACCACGTTTCCGCTGTAACAGGTTTAGGAACAGCTACAGCTGCCGCACAAACAATAACAGTAGGAACAAATGATAAAGTTACGGTAGTAAAGCATAGTGATTTGGATATAACTGTAAATTAAGTAAACTATGCCTATTGATAAGGTAAAGCTTCCTGATGACAGCGTACAGGAAATACATGATTCACGCATTCCTGGCATTGACTTATCCCCCAAATTGGGCAGCGAAAACCTCGTGACTTCTGAAGGAGTCGAGGTCGCTTTGAATAAGTATCTCCCATTGACTGGTGGAACATTAACGGGAAACCTGTTACTCACAGAGGGGAGTTCCAGTATATATATCAATGGCTCTGGAAGTTCTATGATTTATGGAACAGTCTCAAAACTTGGAACCATTGGAAACACTGTCTTTGGACAGGGATTTGGTAACACCTATTTTAGGGGGCAGAACAATCCAGTTTACCGTAAGTACAATTCTGCCGGGAATTTTCAGGAGTACCAGATGTGGCACGAGGGGAACGACGGTGCTGGCAGCGGCTTGGATGCTGATCTGCTCGACGGGAAACATAACGGGGATTTGTACGCCAATGGATTAAGATACTATGGGCACACTTCCACGGCCACAAGACTCACGGCTGGAGACACGCTGTCTTTCAACGCCGACGTTGGTATGCATTACTATCTCATAACAAGCCGAATGACTGACGGAGGCAGGCCGGGGCAAGACGGCTATGGCGTGCAGATGGAATGGGACAATCAACTTGACAGTGGGTATAGTTGGCGCACTCAGTTGTGGGTATGCAATTCCGACATAGGAAGTTCCGAGTATGGCGAGATGAAAATCCGCCACCAAAACAACGAGTCCACTTGGGGTGACTGGCATACTTTCGCCATGCTCGACTCGAACGTCGCCTCAGCAACCAAACTTGCCACTCCCCGCACTATTTGGGGACAGTCCTTTGACGGAACTGCTGATGTTACTGGCCATCTCTACTTGACAGGAGCGAACGCCTCATCCAGTGTGGCCAACACCTCGCAGATAGTCTTCGGAACGTCGAGCAACAACCATGTCGTCTTGACTTCCAACACGAACGCCATCATCATCAACCCCACGACGAGCTCTGCCTCTGGACAGACGGTTATAGGCTGTAACGGCGTTGGGACACAGTTCAAGGCTGGGACGTTCTCGGTGGCTGGTGCGGCGACATTTGGTTCTTCACTTAAAGCCGTTTCACTAACCACGAACCTCCAGACCTCGCAGCCCTCTGGCGGCATGCTACCTAACAGGCAGTACGCCCTCGGCGAGCTCTCGGGGGACACAACATTTGCGATGGCGGCAGGAAGTCCTGGTGTGACCAACCACTACTTCTGGACATTCTCCACTGGCACTACTGCTCCTACTATCACATGGCCTGCTGCTATAACAAGTTGGTATGGCGGCTCTGCCCCTACCATCAGCGCCAGCAAGCATTACGAGGTGTCAGTATTGGACGGTGTGGCAATCTGCATGGAGGTGTAGGCTATGGATTTGCTTGAGAGAAGAAGAATGATGATGGCAAGTGCTAATGGCTCTTTGCCTTCAGGTTATTCTCTACTTCCTTACATAACGAGCACTGGGAACCAGTTTATGATGGTGGATTGTGGCTCACGTAAAATAACCAATACCTCCGTTTACATGAGGGTGTATAGCGGGGCGTCAGGAACAAATTATCTGCTCGGTGTGGAAGCATTCACGGCAAGTAGTGGCTCTGTTTCTTATGATTATGGCCCATATTATGCTCAGTTGGCATATCCTTCAGGAAGTAGTTGGCTATCTAGGCAAGCCACATTGGCTAAAAGCGGAACAGAGAGCATCACTATAACGACCACAAGCCAGCCACACGCTTTTATTCAAGGGGATTACGAGATATTCTTCGGGTTTAGGAAGTTTGGTGGCTTGACTATAACGGAGAATGGGGGATGGACAGTCTCCTATCCTTTGACTGGTGCGGTTGGCAGTAGTTCCATGAATGACATGTTCTATGGAGAGGTTTATCCATATCAGGGTATGATAATCGGCGGTGTCGGGACGTATTCCCTAGACTCAATCTATGGACGGGTATCATTGAGCGCAAAATGCCTTGTCGGGAAAATATATGAGTGCATCATTTACAACGGCAATAATGAGTACGGGCATCTTTTGCCTGCGAGGAGGAATCAGGATAACGTTTGTGGTATGTATGATGTGCTTTTGAACAGGTTTTACACGTCTGCGACAGCCACGGCATACACAGGAGTTTAGGTTGACTGATTTAATTATAGTAGAATAATATGAATCTGTTATTTTTAAGAAGATATGGTCATGGTGGTCAAGCACCATCAGGAGGTGGAGGAATACCAGCTGGATACAAAAGGCTTCCTTATCTGATGTGTTCACACTCATATATAGATGCTGGAGTTTATGGAAACAGGGATACGATAATCGACTTCAGGTTTATGGTCACAGGCCTTAACACGTATGGCAACACACTTATCGGTGTTTACACACAGCAAGGAGTTGAGGATATGGAGGTAGGGCTTTATAATGGTTCAGAGTCTTATAATTCCGGTGGACCATGGGGATATGCCACATTTCTTAACGCAGGATCTGGTGGCTCAACAGCCAAAGATGTGCGTTTTCCTATGAATGAGGAATGCCAGGTGGTTCTCACAAGATATGGTCTCGGAGGAACAAACACAATGGAATGGGATGCCTCATCTGGCCCTGGGAAAACAAGATACACCATACATGTCGGTGACCATAATGACACTGACAGGACAGGTAGATATAAGCAGACAGGTTTTACAGGTAGGGTATACGGTTGTGAGATTTATAATGCAAGCACTTCACACGACTCTGATGATGCGCACGTGGATCGGGTGTATGTTCCTGTACTGAATGAGTCAACAGGAGAGTGTGGTCTTTATGATACTGTTGCTGGTACATTCAATGTGTCTGTCGATAATCCTCCGGAAAAGTACAATTACAGAACTCCGTTCCAGTACACGGTTTTCTCCGGGACAGCTACTGAGGACTTCACAGTTGACGTGATTGGGTATGATTCTATATATGGAACAACAAGCATTGTCTCGACAACACCAGTCAGTGTGAGTGATGGGACTTTTAATGTTGAGCTTCCAATGCTTATTGAGGGACAGAAGTATTCCTTTAAGAACAGAACTGCTATAACATCTATTCTTCAGCTTCCGACTTTACAGCTTGATCAGGTAGTAGCTCAGACAGCAGAATTAGGCGTAACATACTACTATAGGCCTTGCTCGTTATCAGAGACATTTATGGGATGCTCAAACCTAAGAACCATATGCCCAGTTTATATTGGTAACGCTACTATACTTACGTCAATGTTCGAGGGATGCTCAAGCCTCATCAGTGCTCCTGAGATAAACACCTCTGGTGTCAAGTTCATGGACAGGATGTTTTATGGTTGTACGTCATTGACCACAGTTCCTTCTTATGACTACTCTTCTATCCTTAATTCAGAAACCACCTCGCAAAGCTCACTGTCAAGTATGTTTGGAATGTGCCAGTCACTTGTGACAGTAGGTGGCATGTCAGGGCTTCAGAGGGATGTGAATTTCAGGGGATGCGTAAACCTTTCCACGCAGTCGCTGCTCAATATAGCAAACACTGTTTCGACTAATCCAAGAAGCACTTGGGAAACCTATGTACCTGAGATTCCCCCGACAGTGGAAGGTAATGATACTCCTACCAATTATCTTAATATAAGGGTGAGTGGAACATCTGGCTCAACTGATGCTGGAGATGGTTCTGTCAGGGTAAGAATGTATAATGATGATAGCGAAAAATATACTGAGGCTGTGAATAGGCTTGCGACTAAGGGATGGATTGTCAATAATTAAAACATATAAGATATGATGTATTATAAGATTGTTGGTGACAGGATGGTCTTCGATACTTGCAAGACCATAAGGATGGATGATGGAACATGGATTTCCAATCCTTCTGAGGAAAAGATAGCCGAGGCTGGCTGGCTTCCTTATACTCCACCTGAGCCTGAGACGGTGAAAGTTACTGAGCCATCTGTTGAGGAAGTAGCGCATGCTGTGAAGAAAATGCTTGCAGCAGCTGCCATTGACTTGTCTGATGAGGATGCTCTTGATGTTGCGGCTATCTACCCCACATGGGCAAGCATGATTGGCAAACAGGTAAATGTCGGTGAGAGGTACTGGTTTAACGGGAAGCTATATAAGGTTATTCAAGCCCATACCACACAGGCTGATTGGGAGCCTGATGACACTCCAGCTCTCTATACAGAGGTCAGTATAGTTGAGATTCCAGATTGGAAGCAGCCTATTGGTAGTGAGGATGCTTACAATATTGGCGATAAAGTCAAATACAACGGCAAGACCTGGGAGTCCACTGTTGACGCAAATGTTTGGGCCCCAGGGGTTTATGGGTGGAATGAGATTGTGTGATTTTTAAATATAACAGAGACACTTATTGGATAATAATTATTATATTTACACTATGATTTCGGTATTCCTTTAGTCTTATTTTTGTTAAGGATAATTTTAATTTGAAATGGAATTCGGTGAGATAATGGGATATGTCGCTACCGCCTTGGGAGGTGGTGGCATCGCCAGTGTATTCAACTGGCGTATCAACAAGAGCAAGGTCAAGGAGGAGCTCAAATCTGATGAGATAGAAAACATCAGAAAGACTGTTGAGGTCTATCAGACTATCATCACTGACCTTAAGACACGTAATGACGAGCAGAATACCAAGATTAATGAGCTCACACAGGAGGTAGAGCAGCTTCGTAGGGAGAAACGTGAGGCTGAGCTTGAGCATCAGCGCCAAATTCAAAACCTCCAAAGACAGATTGTTGAGATCACAAAGGCTCTCGGCATTAAAGCCAATGAGAGGGTTCGTGACCAGAAGACAGGAAAGTTTGTCAAGAAAGAGGAGTGCGTCTCATTTTAGGTAATAACCCACTATGGCAAAAAGAAGTAAAAGAAGCGGTAATACAGCTAAGAAAAGCACATCAAGACCAAAACCTCTAGTTCCCAGAGCTGGATTTAGAGTTGATGGTCTAAGGTATGAGAAAGGTGGAAAAATTACCAAATAAAAGACTATATAAAATAACGCTATTCTCTTTGAAACTGATACCGATGCTGCTAGCTCTATGTGCTTTAGTCAACACGGTATTCAGTTTTTATGGAGTAAGGTTTGATGTCTTATCAATGCTTGGAGGAGTATCTTTCCTCAACTTGGTTTTTCTATATCTTGTATCTTATGTCTTCAGGTTCTGTATATACCATAGAATGTTTTTACATTATGTGTTAATTACAGATGTGCTAAATGTCATAGATTTTTATATAGGTATTCCCCTCAGTGATAGAGCTTTATTTGGAGCATACATCGCTATAACCGGAATCTTTCTGTTTTTCATTTTATATTTTTATCATAAAAGAAATGCTGAAGACAATAAGAGCTTTACTCCTTAAGCTTGTTGATGACATAGATGCTGGCAATACTTATATTAATGAAGAAGAAGCTTTAAGCATTGTGAATTCTCTTAAAGAGATGGTGAGAATAGACAAGCCTATGAGTAAGTATCAGGCATACACATTTCTGAATATAAGCAGAGCTAAATTTGATAATCTTGTTCGTGCTGGAAAAATACCAAAAGGCAAGAAGGTTGTTGGATTTAAGGAGCTGCAATGGTTTGAGAAAGACCTAAGAAATATAAAGGAATAGCTAAAACACATTACTACAAGAAACCCCTGTCAGATGATGTCTGGCGGGGGTTTTAGCATTGTTATCTTTCATGAGTCAGCCATAATACTTTTGTGTTAGAGTTCGCGACTCTACACAAAACTAAAATTCTTTAAAAATTATGGCAGACGTTACGTACATTCCTGACCAACAGGGTCAGGCAAACAACATCCTTCCTTGGATGCTTGCCGCCAATAATGGCGGTTTTGGTGGCTTCGGAGGCAATGGCTTCGGAGGTGGAGTTCTTGGATTTATCCTTGGCCTTCTCTTTGGAAATGGTTGGGGAGGTTTTGGCAATGGCTTCGGTGGTTTCGGAGGCGGTGCTGGAGCTGGTTTCTTATCCAACCAGATCAACAATGACAATGGTCGTGATCTGCTGATGCAGGCTATCACATCTCAAGGTGAGGCTGCCCGCACTGCTACCCAGAGTCTCTCCACAATGCTTGGACAGGACTTCAATCTCGTGAATAGCGCTATCCAGACAGTCCAATCAGGGCTTTCTTCACTCGCTCTCCAGCAAGCTGTTTCTGTTCCTCAAATCATTAATTCTATTCAGAGCGGTAATGCCTCTCTTGCTAGCCAGCTTTGTGAGTGCTGCTGCAAGACTCAGCAGAACATCATCACTCAAGGTTTCGAGTCCCGTATTCAGAATATGGAGCAGACTCAGACTCTTGGTACTGCGGTTACCGGAAGTGGTCAAAGGACTGTTGACGCTATCGCTGACCTCAAGACCACTATGGTCAAGGAGTTCTGCGACGCTAAAGAGCGTGACATGCAGGAGAAGATTGATGGGCTTCTTGCGGCTAATTCCTCACTTCGTTCTCAGATTGACAATGCCAATCAGACTGCGGCTATTACCAGCTATGTCAATGGTCTCGTAAGCCCTATAGCTAAAGAGGTTGATGACATCAAGTGCAGGATGCCTCAGACAGTTCCTGTCACATGGCCCAATCTTGCCGCTGTGAATACCACTCCTTATGTGAGCGGTGGCTATTACCAAGGCGGATTCAATGGCTTCTATAGCCCTGGCGTTGGTGGATTCGGCGGTTTCACTTTCTAAAATCCTGAGCTATGTTTGGATGCAATATTAATGTCACGACAAATGTCAACGGCATCCCTTACCTAACCACCACTGGTGTATCGGTAAACGCCGAGTCCGTTGACTTTGCACTCGGATTCAGGAGAATACCTAAAATAAGCGAAATCCACATTCGCATAGCCAACGCTATTCCAGAAGGGACTACTGGCACTCTACCTGTCAGATTCACGCTGAATGGCAACACTAGGGAACTTACATTCTTTGGTGGGACTCCAGTAACAGCAGCGGATCTTACTGGGACTGGTGTTATTGTAGTTCAATACGATTGGTTTAACGGTATTTTCCAACTTAGTTCAGCTCTTGCTCCAGCAACAGCATAGTTAATTTTTAATATTTAAAATCATGTTTCAAGCGCTTACTCAGGGCATGCCCCTCTATATTTTATATAAGAATGAACCCAAGGTAGATGAGGCTAGGATAATATCTGTGAATACTCATCCACAACAAGCTACACCAACCAATCCAATGGCTATTCTTAATGGGCCAGTAACAGATATTGTGGTGTCAGTTGACGGTAAAACTCTTCCTCCCTTTCAAGGATTACAGCCTAGTGCTATGATAGCTACTTTCTCATCTGAGGGTATGGTTATAAGTGAAGACAAGACACTTATTGACAATGAGCTAAAGTCTCTTGAGGAAAGCCATCAAAGAATAGTTGACGGCTATGAATCAAGCAAAGAAATGGTTGAAAAATGTAAGGCATTAAGACTTAAGATTAATCCTGATAAACAGAAAGAAGCGGCTCACGCACAGGAAATAGCGAGACTTCAGGGAGAAATATCAGAGATGAAACAGCTGCTCATGCAAGCGCTTGGAACTAAAATAAAGGAGGAATAAAAAATGGGACTTATTAGAATAATGGAACGTGGCGGAGAAGATTACCACGATTATAAGAAGGCTCTCAAGATGGCTAAAAAATCCATAGACACACTGTGTGAACTTACCGAAGACATGGAGAGTGAATATGGTTACGGTGAGCGTTATGGAGAACGCTATGGTGAGAGAGAGGATATGGAAGAGCGTGGCAGAGGCTACAGCAGAAGGCGCTCTATGTAGTTAATGAAGGGAGGGCTTCTGCTCTCCCTATTTTTTAAACATTATGGACAGGTTAGATTATTATGAGGTATTGCCTTCTGGTATGGAGGAATACTTGGCATCTCATGGGAGACACTTTTCTAAGCCAATGCTTGAGTGGGCGGTGAGTCTTATGAAAGATAGGAATGGAAATAAGGGAAGTGTTGTTGAAAAAAAGGACTTTGACAATATAATGAAAGCTCATGGCCTAGAGCTCAATAGAAAAGATGGGTTTTATGACGGTCCTTATGTGTGGACTATGGCAAAAAGTGATTATATGGGGTCTTCAATAACAGACGAGAGGCATCTTGCCTTGTTTGTTAAGGACTATATTGATGATGTTGATGGGAACAAGACAAGGCCTTTTGACGAGTTCTACATCAACTGTGTCGCTAAGGGCATAGATATTCCATGGCAAGACATTATTTAAAATGTTACACAAAAAACTTATTATAGGAAGATGGGAAGTGGATTTCCTGTTTGCCCCTGATGGCTACGACACAGAGGAGGCATTGACTTATTTATATTATGCTGACGCTCCAGATTATATACTAAGGCAGGCGTATCATGTGCTTGAGGATAATAATCAGAATACAGGATTTACATTCTCTAACCAAGATACTAAAGAAGCTGTAGTAGTAATAGGACCATATACTTCTGGAGACGAGTTCATAAACACATTATGCCATGAAGTGCATCATCTTGCTGTCGCTATAGCTGATAGTTTAGGCATAGACCTCGATAAAGAAACACCAGCATACTTGCAGGGGGACACTACAATGGAGCTTGCGCAGATTATATGCAAACTTGGGTGCAAAAAATGTAGTAAAAAATCAAAACCACTCAAAGCTGAATAACTTTTTTATATATCAGTTATAAACTTTATTAGTACATACTATCTTAGCTTAATTGACTATATATTTGTGTGCAGTCTATTAACTTAAGATAGTATGTTTACTAAGAAACAAATAGAAGAAATTGCTGCCAAACTAGCTGAACTGGCTATAAAGGATAGTCAGTTTAATGATATAGTTAAGCCGCTAAATGGTTCAGAAAGCTTGCCGTTAATACAAGATGGTGAGAACAGGCTAATGACTCTTCCTGACCTTGTTAATTTAATTATAGGTGAGGAAGATAGGCAGTATATTAAGTGCATACTAGATATTAGTTGTCAGACAGAGAATGCTATTATTGAAATAAAAGGTCAAGGAAAAGTAGACTACACACAGCAGTCTACTTATTCTGCTTATTATGGAGAAATAGTTGATGTCAGAGTGTCTGCTGAGGGCTATGATACTTGGCAGGATGTTGTCACTATGACGCAAGACCACACTGTAGTTGTCGCTCTTAATAAGAGTGGTGGTGAGGCTCCTGGGCCCGAGCAAGAGACTCATTGGATAATGATCACAAACAGCCAAGGGGCAAAAATCACACTAAATCGCACTGAGATCGTCGAAAGCTCAAAGTACTATTTCAGCGCTGATTCAACAGTCGATGTCGTGGTTTCACTAGAAGGCTATCAGTCGTTTGTTGATACGTACCTCATGGACCGGAATAGGACGATACCTGTTTCGCTGCAAAAAAAATCATCAAAGCCTGATGATCCATACCTTTATTTCAAGGAAGACACAGCCACTATCCGGAGTGATGGTGATCGTGTTACTGTCGATTTGCTGTCTAATATCGACTGGGTGATAACAGCCTCGGAGCCTTATAAGGAAGATGAGGAAGGTGGAGATACTCCGAGCCCTGAGCCGTCTCCTTCCCCTGATGAGACTCCAGTCGATACTGACCTGCCTAGGGAAATAACAGTTTATCAGGGAGAGACTCAAGATATATATTAAATAAGACACGGCTATGGACAATTATACTTTTAAATCAAAGGACGAAAATGTCGCTACAGTCTCTGGAAAAACTGTTACTGGCGTTTCTCTTGGAACCACATTCATGGATGTCTTTGATAAGAATGGTGTCAATAGGGGTTCCATTAAGTGCAATGTGGTTCAAAGACCATCACAGGAGAGTGGTGATGAGCCTACTGGCGTCACTGTATCGCCGAAATCAGTGCAGCTTACATATCTTGGTGATAACACGAAGTTTCTTACTGCCACAGTGACACCAAACACGGCGACAAACAAACAGGTCTTGTGGGAGTCGTCTGACAGTAGTGTCGCTTGGGTGTCAAGCAGCGGAAAGGTGATTGCTGAGAATAAGTCTGGTATCGCAACAATAACAGCATATACATATAATAAGGAGTTGTCTGACACATGCAAAGTGTCTGTCACAGCACAAGGTACTTTCATCAAGGCGGTATCGCCGCCATCTGTGTCCGCTATTCCGGCTAAGGGGGCTGTCAAGAATTTTACTGTAACCAAGGACATTATGGGAGGAGAGGATTCAGGATTTGCGGTCTATGGCGAAAGTACCGGATTCACGACATATGAGGGCGGCAAGAGTTCTACAGAAGTTAATTCATTTACACAGGCTTTCCCTGTGAACTGGGGTAACGAGCAGACGATAAAAATGCAGACACGCGGTAACTTCACCGGGGATGATGGAGTCACGATAGATATTAAGCAACTGGCGTGCCCTGTGATGAAACGTCTTATAGTGTCAAGCAAGTCTTTCCCTGCAAGTGATAGTGTGGACATGTGGTGTCCTGTTGACTTTGAGGCTGCTTTAGGGTCTGTGTCAGGAGGCAAGATTAACGTGTCAACAGCAAAATCTATTGTGACTTCAGCAAACAACAATATAACGGACAGTAAGTCGTCTGGTGGCAATCCTGTCGATTGGGTGAGACTTGACACTGCGTCAGTTGGCGTCTATTATCTCCCTGGTGATAGCGGTAACAAGAATCTCGATGAGTATAAGAGCAAAGGAACCATTAATGGCAGTGTTCCCCAGGGCAAGACGGCTGTTTATATGTGTACCCTCATATGCGACAAGAACACCACAGGTCAGGCTAGGACAGCATATATCCATTTCCCCACATACGTCTATAACAGCAGTGATCATACTTACTCTGATGGATATGCGGTTTTCACAGTAACACAAAGCGCTTAAAGATATGTCAAAAGTATTACCATACACGGGGTCAGTATCCGGTCAAGGTCAGGAAGACCTGTCTTTTTCTTGGGGAGCCAACCCAACGAGGGTTCAAAGATCAGTGACTTATAGTATTGATGGTGGGATGAATAATCTTGTTGTGTCTCAGGCTGCGTCACCAGCTCTTTTTATAACCACTAATGAGGCAAGCAAGACAATCTCCACTAGTGAGTCAGCTAGAATAATCACATTTGATGGTACAACAAACGCTAGGTACTTAAGATACACTGTCTCTGGAGGATCTGAGGCAACTGTTTCATCAGTTACTGAGAACTCAACATCAGGCACCAATGTTAGTGTTGGTACTACTTATGGTGAGATCTCAAACTTTATTGGTGGGTCACAAAGCTACCATGTTGGAGTATCGCTGTCAGTCCCAGCTAACATTACGACTAGTATAACTGTAACCGTTTACGCTAGCGACTCCTTAGATGGAACTGGTGCGGTATCACAGTCTTTTACTTTAACAGTTAGTGAGCCTGTTAATGTTACCAGTGTTGAAGTAATACCATCTGAACTTGTTGTTGGCATCGGAAACAGTTACAAATACAATAACCAGACAGTAACAGTAGGTACGGAATCTAGAAATAAACTATCATACTCGTTATCTCCAGTAAACGCCACTATTGCAAGTGTGAGTTGGGTTTCAGGTGATACTCAAATAGCAACTGTTGATTCTAATGGTGTCGTAACAGGTGTGGCAAATGGAACCACATATATTAGGTGTGGAGTTACAGATGCTTCTGGAAACACAGTGTATGACAATTGTGATTTAACTGTTTATGCTGAGGGAACTATTACAGGTAACGCTATAAAAGACATCACAAGCGTAACGACATCTTCCTCTCATAATATAACTCTGTATAATATAGATAGGAACACAATTGCCGCATCTCCAAAATCATCAGTCGCTTGGCTCACTGGAGTCAGTGTGAATACTTCTACTACTCCTCCAACAGTGGATATGACAACAACAACCAATGCTGGAGAAGATAGGGACGCTGAAATAGATGTCACAGCTACAGATTACTTGTTGAATACGGCATATCACACATTCTCATTAGTCCAGAGCGCTCCAAGCGTGGATGATGTCCCGTGTAATAATATTTACTTCGCAGCCAGTAGTACTGTAATCAATAATTCTGAAAACAAGGGTGATTATACAATAAGTTATTCACCTGTAGAAACAACGCAGAGGACACTTAGTTGGGTTCTTACTGGAGGTGGAGAGGGGATTGCTACCTTGGAGGTAGATTCAGAGTTCTCCAATAGGGCTTATATACATGTGTTCAACGGAGCCAATAATACTCCTCTTACACTTACAGTAACGAACACGGACACAAAAACGAATCCGCAGAAATCGGCTTCAGTAAACATTACCGCCACTTACGTGGAGAATGATGGTTACCTGACCGCCAATCCAAGTGTCGTCCAGCTTGCGTATAATGATACTGTCAATGATGGCACTAATGGCGCTCCTGTTATAACTGGAACCAATATGCACAGTATTGACTCTGAGCCTGTACTTATTAGCGGGACGATCCCCAAGACGATGGCACTTCAGGGGAATACTCTTTGTTCCACATTTGACCCTAATGATGATGCCGCAGGATCAAATCCGAGAATAGGAACAGTAAGGGTTTGGGGAACCGATAATGGTGGGACAAGAAGATATTGTGACATTAACTACTCTCAGTCTCCTATAGGACAGGATGTTAATGCTGATATGCAGATATCTGGTGTTCAGGCTATATATAACAGTAATAACGCTGTCACGGCTCTTAAGGTATTGGTGTCTTACAATAATCCTTTCGCTAGAAACGTGACATTTTCCAACCAGTCTATAACTATCAAAGGGACTACCGATACCGGAACAGTCACACTTGATGAGATTACACAGCAGCTGACAGACAAGTCGGTTCCAATGCTCAGCAACGATAGTTATGAGGTATATGCGATAAACGTTGAGCCACGCAGCGCCGTGACACGATTCTATGTAAGGATACAGGCTACTGTTAATAACTCAACATTGACTAGGCCGACACAGGAGACATGGTGGGATGGCACTGACCCTATTGATGAACAATTGTAGTTAAGAAGACATGACAGAAAAAGCAGAATTAAGGTAGTTTACAACTTGTTCGAGAAATACAGGAATAATAATAAAAATAAATAAATATGGCTAATCTTAATGGAATAACACTCACTCCTGATACTGGGACAGGGACTAAATCCCTATCTATATCCGCTGGAGCTTTCCAAGGAAGGGTAAACAGGTCAACTAAATTTACCGCGGCAAACAGCTCCCTTGGCATAACAAGCTCAAACAGCCTTGTTGTTACACAGCTGGGAGTTGAGAGGTTTAATGTCCAGTCGCAAAACATAGGGTCTGATGTCACGTCAGTCACGCTTACAGGAACGTCGAATTTTCAGCAGATAAGGGCTACAGGAGATGGGTTATGGGCTTATCTCAGCACGGCTACCATTAACGGTACGCAGGTGACCAAGTCTCAGTTGACATCTGGATATACAGTACCTAACGACCCTGGGAAATCCGATGTTTACAATGTGTCATTCACATTTACCGGAATACCAGAGAGTGTCAATAGTGTCACGTATAACGGTTATATAAACGGGTCACAGACAACCAAACTCACTGTAACTAAGACTGGAACAGGGGCACGTGACATCTGGTTCTCCAGCACACAGAGTGGAGCTAAGACAACTGATAATATAACAGTTACACTTAATGCTGATGGACAGGTGACACAAGGTAGCGCTTATGTGAGAACTGACCCTTCTGATCTCTCGTGGACTATAACCGCTGGACAAAATTCTTAATAGCCAGATGGGATAGCTACTTTAATATATAATTCAGGAGCATCTGGCACCAACAAATACACTCATCAGTAGCTTACAGAACACATTAATATTTAGATGATGAGTATGTAATTATGTTTAATAGAACAGGAGCTGAGACTACAATCAGCTCCTTTATTATAACATGTTGAAATGAGAACATATATAACAATCGGTGGTATTATCATCTTAATTGCACTACTATGCGGTACTTTTTTATTAAGCACACAACTAAAAAGGTATAGAGAATATTATGAGGTAGAAAAAACCAATAGAAAGGCAATAGAAAGTGAAGTGGATTCACTGCATTCTACAACAGAGCTATTAAGATATTCTATAAAAGATATAAAGGCCAGTAATGACTCTTTAACTGAGATGCTGTATACTGCAAATAAGAAGCTGAAACTAAAGGATAAAAGCCTCAGGCAAATGCAGTATCTCTTATCTACTGCCACAAAAGCGGATTCTGTTGTGCTTAGAGATACGCTATTTACAGAAAGGGATATAGCTATAGATACTGTCATCGGAGACAACTGGATACAGACAAGACTTCAATTAAAGTATCCTTCTACTATTAAAACCACACATCAGGTAAAAAGTGAGAAAATGATATTCTTGAATGAGGTTAAAAAAATAGATGGGAAACCAAGTAAACTGTTTTTTATAAGATGGTTTCAAAAAAAGTACACAACTGTAGAGATTGATATTATTGAAAACAATCCATATATAGTAAATGATAGAAATAAATTCATAGAAATAATAAAGTGATGGTTACAAATATTACACTAAAAAGAGAGATCTTTACTGACAAATATACTGCTGGGACTATGTATATATCTGGTAAATTGTTTGGAAGAACTCTTGAAAGAAGGAATAGGGACATCAACCATAAAAACGGGTTTGATAATGGGGAGAAGAAAGTCTATGGAGACACTTGTATTCCTTTTGGAAAATACAGGCTTACAGTATCTTATTCTCCAAAATTCAAAAGAGACCTTATTCTTGTGAATAATGTTCCTGAGTTCTCTGGAGTACGAGTACATCGTGGAAACTATCCAAAGGATTCTGCTGGATGTATACTTGTTGCGGAGAGATTCGCAAACGGAAGACTCTATAACTCAACTCCTTATGAAGCTTGGATAACAAACTATGTCAAAAATGAGATTAAAATAGGCAATGAAGTGTGGTTGACTATTGTTTAATAATGTTCTTATATCGGTCTAAATAACATCATTATTTCTAAATTCATAACAAAAGTGTTAGTTACCTTTGTCTAGAAGTTTAAATATGGAATAGTATGGATATGAATTTAGACAGCATTCTTTCTGGAGAAGATATTGCTAATCTATTTACAGGAAGTAATGATGAAAATCAGGAATCCTCTCCTGAGCAAACAGAGGAAATTGAAAATACTG
>OCTX012282506.1_pt1 | contig 27831 bp, 20 predicted proteins | sample 1539691 | NCBI WGS metagenome assembly OCTX01 (sample SAMN02144231, study PRJEB22623) | gut metagenome | biome: sheep rumen | host: Ovis aries | place: New Zealand
CCCAGGGAGAGCCGGCCGCCCAGACAGATCAGCGCGAGCGGCGTCGCCATCGAGCCGAGATAGGAAATGATCTGGCAGACAAACGGCAGATCCCTCTTCAGCGAGAAGACCAGCTCCCCGTCTGCCCTGACCGGCATGTACCGGCGCACCAGGAGCGCCGCCGCGCCGAAGATCAGGCCGACGATCAGCGGATTGGTCACGATGCCCGTCAGAACTTTGCGGATATTGACTTCTCCTCCGTTATCCGAATAAATGCTCAGGAGCAGAACGGCCATAAGGTTAAAGTAGATGATCGTCGGGACCTGATAGGCGGAAGCCAGCGCCAGCGCCTCGTCTCCGGCAAGCGCCGCCGCAACCGGCAGGCCGATCACCGCATAGTTGCTGCGGAAGAAGACCTGGACCAGAACACCTTTCCGGTTCCGCACATCCGTGATCCTGTCGGAAAAGAAGACGCCCAGGACCGTCGCGACGGCAACCAGCCCCATAATGAGCAGGAAGAAAGACAGTTCAAAACCCTCCATTCCCTCCATCTTGTAGAGGTTGTTGAAGCACATGCAGGCGAAGGCGTAGCGGAAGTTCATCCGGTTGATCTCCTTGAACGACTGCTCGCTCACCATCCCGCTCGTTTTGGCCATATATCCGACTGCGATCAGCGCCATGATCGGCGCGACCGCATTGAACGCGTAAAAAAGTACCGAAAGCATCTGTAATCCCTTCTAAATAAAGGGGGAGAAATCTCCCCCCGGATACTCACACAAGATACGGAAGCACGAAGAGCGCCGCCGTACCGATCAGGAACAGGACAGCCCCGACGTTCAGGAACGAGAGCTTAACGCCCGTCCCAAACGGCAGTTCCTTCTCTCCCCGCTTCAGGATCACCCTCGGAAGCCCTGAGAAGAAGAAGACGCCGCCGACAACGCCGAACCCGAGTACCATCATGAGGTAGCCCAGGTAGATGACGATCCCCACCGGAAGGTCCGAGTAGCTCATCATCTCTCCGAAGGAGAGATCCGTCGGGATCAGCTTCATAAGCTCGACCGAAATCACGCCGCCGTTTAAGTTGACGAGAGCGTGCAGCAGGATCGTATTCCGGATCTTCCCGGTGCGCAGGTAGACGTAAGCCAGGACCATACCCAGCAGCGTCGCGTAGAAGAACTGCGAGAGATTCCCGTGGAAGAGGCCGAACATGAGCCCTGAGAGCAGGATCGCCAGCTTTTCGCCGTAGGGGCGGACGCGGTCGACGAGCATTTTCCGGAAAATAAGTTCCTCAAACACCGGTGCCAGCACCACAAAGAAGAGCGCCCGCGGCAGGAGCGCGCCCTGGTCGGTGAGGGCGAGCACCGGATTCGCCTGGTTTGCGGACCCCGGACCGCTGATCAGGCTGTTCACGATCATACCGATGATGTTGCCCCCGTACATCGCGAACTCGCAGATGAAAAATGCCCTCGCACAAAGCCCCGGGGAAGGCGTATCGCCCTTCGGCGCATCCGGCTTAACGCGCGCAAAGAAGAGCAGGCCGACCGGCACGCCGATGCAGTAGATCGGCAGCATGTTCACGATCCAGAAGGTCCAGCCGTTCTCCGGGATCCGGTCCGAGAATACGCCGTAGAGGGCCATGGCAGCCACCTGCCCGACCGTCGCCGCCACGAGGAACATGAAGGCCGCGAACTCGGTGCGGGAAAATGCCCGCTTCGCGCTCCTCTTCTCCTCCTCCGTCGGGACCGCGAGCGGCTCAAGGTGCGGCCGCTCCACCGGCTCGAGGAGCCTCGGCGTGATCACAAAGAAGACCGCCGCCAGGAGCAGGTTCAGGAACGAAGCCCCTATGAGCCCCAGCGCATAGTGATCATAGATGAAGCCCACCGCGATCACCGCGATGTCCGGGAGCAGGCCGAAGTAGATGAAGAAGATTTGGATGTACTGCTTCACGGTCTTTCCGGCATTGACCGGGACGGACAGGTCGATGAATGTGCCGACCAGCGTCGAGAAGACATCGACCGTCACGATGAACGCAAGGCTTCCGAGGATCTCAAGCGGGGAGGTCCTGAGGAAAATGCCCGCCGCGAGCGCGCCCGGAAGCAGGTCGAGAAGCGAGTTGACGCTGCCGCCGAGGAGGGACCAGAAAATCTTCTTCGCCGAGCTCTCCGGGATGCTCCGGAAATAGTCCATCCGCGTGTCCTCGCCGAGCGGATTGCCGAGCGAGCGGAAGAATACAAGCACGCCCAGCGCAAATGTCACCGGAGCAAATGTCCTCGACTCCGCGATGAACCAGGTGGCAGCCGCCATTCCGGCCGCCGCCGCAAGATACGTCAGCGACGTCGCGGTGAAGAAATGGAACTTCGCGAAGCGCCAGCGGTTGTACATCGCCTTGTGGAAGAAAACGTTCGCGCCGAAGCCCTTGTGGAAGCCGTCCCGCTCGACATTCTCGCTCCTCTTCCTTTTGCCCGAGCGCACCGCGACGCCGATGCCCTCCTCCGCCTTCTTTCTGAGAGCTGCGGTCTCCTCGGATTTGGCGGCCGCGTCCTCGTAGAAGTCCGCGGGGATCCGCCGGATCACTTCGATGAGGCCCATAAGAAGCAGGATCACCAGGAGGATCATGACGGCGACGGCGACGTAGTTGTTTTCATTTGCGTAAGCCGGGATCGCCTTGATCCAGCCCCAGAGCGGGATCATCCGCGAGATCTTGCTGTTGAAAAATGCATCTGCCGCCGGCAGCAGCTCCAGCCCCGTGACCTTCCTGAAAATGAAAAACCCGACCGCAATCGCCGCAACCAGCGCGTAGACGGCCTTCTGCAGGTGATTTCTGACCGGTTCGTACCGGTCCGCCAGCAGGTAAATGAGCGTCGAGAGCACCGTGCCCGCAAAAAGCGAGAAGAGCCAGGCGCCAAGCGCGGCGATCGCCGCCCCGAGCGTGAGACCCAGGTTGAGGACCATGTTCGGGACCTGCAGGCCCATGTAGATCGTGAGCGCGAGCATCGCCCCGAGCTGCGTCATCAGGCGGAAGAACAGGACCGCCTGCGGCGTCATCGGGGACCCGAAGAGCAGGACCGTGTCCGCCGGCTGGAAGATGCTCGAACCGCTCTTGTCCGCTGTCAGCACCCGGAACGCCAGATAGATAAAGACGAGGGCTCCGACGACAAGTTCAAAGATTGCGCCGCCGGAAATGGGCATTTCGAACGGCTCGCTCTCTTCGCCCTCCTCAAACTCCTCGAGGAGTTCAGGGATCTCTTCCGGATCGCCCGTCCACTCTTCCCCTTCGGGGACGGACTCCTCGATCATCACTCCGGACTCCTCATAGGAATCCGCCGAATCGGCGAGCATGGCGGCTCCAAAGCCGATGAGACCGCCCATGAGGCCGCAGGCCAGGATGAAAATGATCACCCAGGTATGTAGCAGCTTCCTCAGCTGGTTGATGAAGGAGTGCCATGCGTAGTAAGTAAAGAGCCTCATCCCCGTTTCCTCCCGAAGAGACCGGCCAGGCCTTTCTTTTTCGGCGTTTCGGGCTCTTCATTTTCCGGAGCCGCGGCGTCAGCGGACATCGCCTCCGCGGACACGCCCTCGGTCACGTCAAAGAAGAACTCCTCCAGCGTCCTGCCTTCCGCGTCGAGATCCGCCTTCATGACGTTCGCGACCAGCTTCCCGTGCATGAGGATCAGCGTCTCGTCCCAGAGCATATCGACGCTGTCGATGATGTGCGTGCTGACGAGAAGCGTCTTGCCGGCTGCGCGCATCTCCTCCATCATGTTCTTGAGCTCCTTGATCGCGTGCGGGTCGAGACCGATCATCGGCTCGTCCAGCATGAGGACGTCCGGGTCCGGCAGAAGGCCCAGGCAGAGGTTCAGCTTCTGCTGCATGCCCTTCGAGAGCTCGTCCCCGAACTTCTTCCTGTGCTCGGTGAGCTCGAAGCGGTCGAGCAGCATGTCGACGCGCTCTTTATAATCGGTGAGCTTGTAGGCCCTGGCCAGGAACTCCATGTGCTCCGCGACCGTGAGGTTCGGGTAGAGCGCGGGCATCTCGGGGATGTAGCCCAGGATCCGCCGTGCCTCAACGGATTTGTTGGGTTTCCCGGCGATCGTGATTTCGCCTTCGTACTTTAAGAAACCGATGATGGACTTCATGATCGTGCTCTTGCCGGCGCCGTTCGGTCCTAAGAGGATCGTCACGTCGCCGGGTGAGAGGTGGAAGCTGACATCATCGAGCGCAAGATTTTTTCCGTATTTTTTGGTCACATGGACTACGTCCAGCATATCGTTACCTCCGGAGATGAGTGATTGCCGCGGGTGCGGCCTACTTACTATTATAGCAGAGGTTCGGGGCGGTGTACACTCCGAATGGATTTTTGGCGATTGTCAAAATATGATATTTTTCACATTTTTCTCTTCTCTTTTTGGTTAATTTTTAAAAGCGTTTATTATTGATTCTATTGTCACGGTATGCTGTTTTGTGATATAATGCCACCAATCATTTATGTGATTGCGTACCCGCAGGAGGTTTGTCATGACCAAACACCTTACCCACATCACCGACAGCCAGCTGACACAGGCGAAAGCCCGCGTCGGACTGGGAAATGAAAAGATCGTCGTCACCTGGTTCACCAACCGTCTGAACAGGCAGTCCGTCGTCCATTCGCATCCTTATGTGGAGATGATCCTCGGAATCACCGGCCAGGCACTCTATACCTGCAACGGCAATCTGTACATGCTGCACCCGGGCGAACTGATCACATTTCCGGAAGATGTCTACCACTACGGCAAGTACGATCTCGGCGCGGATATCTCGGAACGTCTCGTCGTCCAGATTGACGGAGACTTCTGGCGGCAGATCCAGCGGCAGAACGGGCTTTATACCCTCTTTCTGGAACCGGAAGCAGTGTTCATGAATTCGGACGCCGTATCCTTCTGGGATCTACGGGGTCTCTTCGAGCGCATGGCCCTCTGCGCGAAAATGCGCCCGGACAAACGGGAAAGCGTATACAAATCCCAGCTCTCCGAACTCCAGATCATCTTAAGCCAGATCATAGCGGATAATCTCGTTGAAAAGCCGACCGCAACCAACAAACTGGCCGCCAAAGCCGTCGATTACCTCCAGCGGCATTACCGGGAGCCTGACCTGTCCGTAGCCCAGGTCGCGGAATACACCTATGTGAGCCGCGAGCACCTCTCCCGCATTTTCAAGGAATATACGGCGGAGACGATCCACAACTACATCACGGATCTCCGCATGCAGGACTTCCGGAGCGCCATCGCCGACGGCAAGGGCATTCTCGAAGCCAGCATCGAGAGCGGTTTCTCCAATTATTCCAGCTTTGTCAAGATGTTTCGAAAGCTCTACGGGATCTCTCCGATGGAATACCGAAATCAGCTGAAGCTCGGCCGGCTGTAAGGGCCGCAGCGTTAAGAAGGGATGCCCCTGCGGGCATCCCTTAACTCATTTTCAGTCCTCATTCATGCCGATGAGGTCAAATTTTTCGGTCGAGACAACGATCTCAAAATGCGCCTTCGCGGGTTTCCTGCACTTCACAAGAATAGTGCGGTCCGTAAGATCGTAGAACCAGCCTTCCTCCGCCTCGTCGTAGGCATCCCTGACCAGGTAGCGGGTGACCGGACTCCCGTCCGCCGTCACCCAGAACGCGCCTTTCTTTTTGCTCACGACCCGGAAGTTCAGATACTCAACCGGCGAAGCATAGGTGCCCTCGGTATCGAAGGAGATGACCGTCTGATCGCCCGCCTTCACGCCGATCTTCGTTCTGGCAAAGACTCCTTTTTTATAGTCTTCCGTGTGTCCGTCATCATCATAGAAAATGAAAAACGTATCGCTCTCCGCCGCGACCGTGACCGTGATTGTCCGCATCGTGTCCCGAAGGATCTTCTTCACATCGTCTGTCTCCACAACGACAGCCGATCCCCGAAGGAACATCGGGATGGAGGCTTCCGTCACGGGGATCTCGATCGTCTGTCCGCCCCCGTAAGGCTTCATGTGGTCGGAAAGATCATACCAGGTCGTTCCGGCCGGCAGATACAGCCTTCTGGTCTTCGCGCCAGGTTCGACGACATTGGCCACAAGGATCGACGGGCCGAACATGAACGTGAGACTCCTGTCGGTATAGGCTGCCGTGTCATCCGGGAACTCCATAAAGAGCGGCCTCCAGGCAGGCATTCCGTTTTCGTGAGCCTCATACATGAGGGAATAGAGGTAGGGAAGGAGCCTCATCCGGAGCGCGTAGGCTTCGCGGATGTAAGGCAGATCCTCCTCGTAGGACCAGGGCTGGGTGACCGTGTTGTCGTTGTTGGCCGAGTTCATCGTGAAGCGCGGCTGGAAAATGCCGTTCTGGATCCAGCGGAGCAGCAGTTCGCGCTCCGGCACACCGCCGGCAAAGCCGCCGATGTCGCAGCCCATGTTGGCACAGCCGGAGAGTCCCATCCCGAGAATGGTCGCGATGTTGAATTTCGGCGTCCGCCAGTCTGTCAGGTTGTCACCGCCCCAGACCTGCGCATAGCGCTGGATACCGGCATAGCCTGCCCGGTTGATGATGTAGGGCCGCTCTCCCGGATAGACATCCGCGAGCGCCTTTTTGGCCGTGTAAGCCATCAGGTTCGAGTGAAGGATCTTGAGCTCCGCCATGGTGCCCTTGCCTCCCTCGAAATCGCACTGCGCGTTCCGGTCTTCAACGCCGTCCAGCTCGCAGTTGTCATTCCACACGGTTTTGGTCCCCATTCTGAGGATATTCTCCTCGAGGAGTTCCTTCCATGTATTGCGCCCGGCTTCACCCGTAAAGTCGACAAACCGGCCTGTTCCGCCCCACCAGCGGCCGTAATAGTCGCCGTTTCCGTCCGGGTTCTTGATAAAGACATCGTTTTCCTCGAATTTTTTGATATACGGATGTCTCTTCAGGATGCCCGGCTTTAAGTTGGGGATCACATTGATGCCCTTGCCGTTCATTTTCTCGAAAAATCCCTTCGGATCCGGGAAACGCCTGTGATTCCAGTTGAATACATAGCGGAGGTTGTCCTCCTCGCCGCTCGAATAGCCGGAAGCAAGCCAGAAATTGTCGATCGGGATGCCTTCCTTCTCGTGCCGGTCGATGACCTTATAGATCTCCTCGTCGCAGTCCTTCTCCAGCTCCGCATAGTACATGGTGGACATGCAGAAGCCCAGGGACTGCTTTGTCGGCAGTGCGCTCCGGCCGGTCAGCCAGGTATAGCGCTCAAGGATGCCGGGCATATCCGGTCCGTTGATGAGGAAAAGATCAATGTCGCCTCCGTCCGTCTGGTAGTAGCAGTAGCGGTCCCAGTAACCCGAGATCTCCTGTCCCATATCAAACACGCAGTCGTAGGAGTTGTGGTAGAAAAGTCCCAGCGCGTGCTTCCGGTCTTCATTTACCCGGATATAAAACGGGATGTGCTTATACATCGGATCGCCGGTCTCGGGATCGTGCCCGATGGCATCCTTCGGGGACATGCGGAGCCTGCGCCCCTTCTTGTCGAGATGCCCGGTCTTCTCGCCGAAGCCGAAGAAATGGTCTTTCGCAAGATCGATCTTCGAATAATGAGACCTTCTCCCGATCTGGTCCTCCTCAAACGCTCTCTCCCTGAGGTCCGCGTAGATGAGCTTCCCGTCCGCGTCATAGAGGCGGAAAGAGAACGGGCTCTTCAGGAGAACAAGCGTAAGATGGTTCGTCCTGAACCGGAGTTCCTTCTCCGTCTCCTCGCAGGGGACATCGAGCGCCTCGATGCGGGTTCGCTCGTCCGCGAGCAGGTCATCCATGCGGTCTTCCCAGGCCGTCGTGACAAGCGTGTAGGACTCCTCCCGGAAGTCTCTTGAAAATGAAACCCTCACACGGACCACATCATCCGACATGAACACAAGCTTCGTATCGGCCGCGTCACCGTGAATGAGCCAGCCGTTTTCTGTTTTTTCATGGGAAATGTAGTTTCTAAGCAGCATGTCGTCTCCTTAATCACATACCGATCAGATCGAAATCCTCGAAGGAAACCGTAAGTCTCATGTCCTTCTTCGGATTCAGGTACTTGATGAATACGGTCCGTCTGGTCTGGCTGTAATACCAGCCTTTCTCGGCGACCTCGTAGAGTCTGCGGTTCAGAATATGCGGAAGCTTCTCTTCGCCCAGCGCCACCCAGAACGGGCTTCTGTCCTTGCGGATCACTTCGACACTGACCGTCTTCACGGTATCCTGGTAGGATCCTTCGGACTTGAAATCAATGTGGAAGACACTGCTGCCGGAAGTGCTGATCGTCGTCTTCCGATAGGCGCCGTTCTTATAGTCGTTGGTCACGCCGTCATCCTCATAGAGCTCAAAGCTTCTCTCTTCGCCCGCAGCGATGATGAGGCGGAGCTTTGTCATCGCGTCCTGGCCCATCGAGAGCATCTGGTTGGCCGCCATCGGGATGATTGCGCCTTCCCTGACAAACATGGGGATCGTCTCCATGGTGACCGGGACCTCGATCGTCTGTCCGCCTTCATAGCGGGCATAGTTGTCGTTCCAGTCGTACCAGACGGTGCCTGCCGGGAGATAGACTTTGCGGGTCTTTGCTCCTTTTTCTATGACGTTCGCGACGAGAAGATCGTGCCCGAACATAAATTCAAAGCTGTTGTCATAGACATTCGGATCATTCTGGAACTCATAGACCAGGGCGCGCATAACCGGAGCGCCGTTCTCGGATGCCTCATAGATCAGCGAGTAGAGGTAAGGTGCAAACTGGTAGCGGAGATAGATCGCGCTGCGGATGAGATCCGCCGAATCGCGGAACATCCAGGGTTCCGTGACCGTGTTGTCATTGCTGGCCGAATGGATCGAGAAGCGTGCCTGGAATATGCCCTGCTGGACCCAGCGGACGAAGAGCTCTTCCTCCGGAGCCGGGCCGGCGAAGCCGCCGATATCCGCGCCTTCATTCGGCTGGCCGGAGAGGCCCATGCCCGTAATGATCGGGATATTATACTTCAGGGACTTCCAGCTCGTATAGTTGTCGCCGCACCAGGTCTGGGCGTATTTCTGGATGCCGGCGCTGCCGCTGCGGCAGACGACGTAGGGGCGGGCTTTCGCATCGTGCTCGACGACCGCCTCGTTCGCGATCCGGCACATGATCGTGCTCATGAGCGGTTTCAGCTGGCCGATCGTGCCGCCCTTGCCCTCAAAGTCGCAGATCGCTTCCTTGTCGAGCAGGCTGTCATATTCGCAGTTGTCGTTCCAGATGGAGTTGGTGCCGACGTCGATGATATTTTCCGTCAGGTACTTCTTCCACACTTCGCGCGCATGCGGGTTTGTGTAATCCCAGAAGGCGCCTTCGCCGCCCCACCACATGCCGACGGCATATTTCTCCGGATCGGCGCTGTCGCGGACCCAGACTTTCTCATCCGTAAACTCCTTGAAGAACGGGTGCATCAGCAGCACGCCGGGCTTCACGTTCGGCACGTTCTGGGCGCTCTTCAGATCCATGTCATGGAAATACTTGCGCGGATTCTTGAAGCGCTTCTTATTCCAGTAGAAGACGCAGCGCTTGCCCTCGTAGGCTGTGTAGCCGGAGGAGAGGTGGAAACCGTCGATTGGGAATCCTTCCTCGCGGATCGTGTCCACAAAGCCGAGAACCGCATCGTCGCTGTCCGCCTCGAGTTCCGGATAGTACATCGAAGAACCCTGATAGCCGATCGCTCTCTTGGGAAGCAGCGCCGGACGTCCGGTAAGGCGGGTATAGTTGTCGAGGATGCGCTTGATCGTGCCGCCCCCTAAAAGGAAGAGGTCGATATCGCCGCCGTCCGCCTGCCAGTAGGTATAGCGCGGCCAGTAGTTGGACTTTTCACAGCCCATGTTGAAGACAGATTCATAAAAATTGTGATAGAACAGGCCGACCGCCTTTCCGTTGTCACGGTCAAGACGGATGTAGAACGGGATGTGCTTGTAGAGCGTATCCATAAGCTCCGGATCGTAGCCCATCGCGTCGGTCGCCCGTTCTCTTAAAAACTTCTTGTTCTTGTTCAGGACACCGGTCTTCTCGCCGAATCCGTAGTAGCAGTCGTCCTCCTTCATCCGGGTGTAGGCGACGACGCGGTTGTTGGCGTCAAGGATATACGGGCTCCCGGCAATCGTGGCATAAAGCTCGTCCCCGTCCTCGTCCGTGAGGGAAAGAGCCAGCGGATCCTTTTTCAAGGTCAGCTTCACTTTTCCCGTGTCAAAAACAATGCTCTCTTTCGTCTCCGCAGGCTCCGGCATGCAGGGGGTGACTCTGGAGCGCTCCGCCCCGAACATCGCGTCCATACGGTCCTCCCAGGCCGTCAGCATGAGAACATAGGACTCCTCCGCCAGTTCCTTGTCAAAAGAGGTTCTGATGCGGACGATCTCATCCGTAAGGAAGACGATCTTAATGTCCGCCGCGTTGGTATGGACAAGGTAGCAATCTTCCCGGGCTTCCATCCCGGTAAATGTCGTGCATATTTTCATTTTCAGCTCCTTTTTTCTTAATTTTCCAACATATTCAGGTCAAAAAAAACCGTCTGCAGCCGCATGAGATTTTAATTTCACGTAACTGCAGACAGCTTATGGCAGCCGGTCCGCTTACCGCCTTACCACCAGAAGCTCGGAACAAGCCCGGTGAGATAAGGAATGATCAGCGGGAAGAACGGAATGAAGGTGACAAGCATCAGCGCCACGACCATGCCCACAAACAGCGGAACGATGTACTTTGTAACGCCGTCGATTGAGACCTTGCCGACGCCGCATCCGACGAACAGGCAGGAACCGACCGGAGGAGTGACGGAACCGATGCCGAGGTTCATGATGAGCATGATACCGAAATGGACGTCGCTCATGCCGATGCTGCGCGTGATGGGCAGGAAGATCGGCGTGAAAATGAGGACCGCGGGCGTCAGATCCAGGAACATGCCCATGACAAGCAGGAACACGTTCATGATCAGCAGAATCACGTAGCGGTTCGAGGAGATACTCATGATACCGTTCGAGATGGCTGCCGGAATGCCCGTGTAGGACATGACATAGGACATGATCGAGGAAGCGGCAATCAGGAACAGGATCGTCGCAGAGCTCTCCATCGTGTCGGCCAGCAGTTCATAGAATGATTTGAAGGTGATCTCCCGATAGATGACCGCCAGCAGGCCGCAGTAGAGGCAGAGCACAACGCCGGCTTCCGTCGCCGTGAACTTGCCGCTCAGAATACCGCCCATGACGATGATGACCGCCAGAAGGGAAGGAATCGCGTCGATCAGGATCTTGCCGACGGACTCCTCGGTCTTGCTTTCAGCTGCTTTGTAACCGAGCTTGTTGGCCAGGAACATGCCGATGCCCATGACCGCAAGTCCCATCAGGATGCCGGGGATGTAGCCGCCCATGAACAGGGCCGCAACCGAAACGCCGCCGGCTGTGATCGAGTACAGGATGAGCGGACCCGAAGGCGGGATCAGGATGCCGGTCGGAGCCGAGCAGATGTTGACAGCCGCCGAGTAATTCGGATCATATCCCTCGTCCTTCTCAAGCGGGCCCATGATGGAGCCCATCGCGGACGTCGCCGCGACGGAGGAACCGGAGACCGCACCGAAGAACATGTTCGCGAGGACGTTGGTCGCCGCGAGGTAGCCCGGGATCCTGCCGACCGCAAGGCGGGCCAGCTTGACCAGGCGCTTCGCGATGCCGCCCTTGTTCATGATATTGCCGCCGAGCGAGAAGAACGGCAGGGCAAGGAGCGAGAAGGAATCACAGCCGGAGAAGCATCTCTGGGCAGCCGTCAGAGCGAAGATGGACGGATCCATGCCCGAGAAGAAGGCTGTGATGATGGAAGCAATGCCGATGCCGGCAGAGATCGGAACGCCGAGCAGCAGCATGGCAAAGAAGGAAAGAAACAGCATAAGGGTTGCCTGTACGACCATTATTTCTTACCTCCTTTTCTGTCCAGGAACATCTGGATGTATTTCAGAATGCGGGCCGCAATGATGAAAATGCCGGAAACCGGGAAGATCGAATAAAGGATCTTGAACGGAATGTGCATAACCGCCGACATGTTTGTCGCATTGTTGGCCAGCTTAAAGCCCCCGAAAATGAAAACATAACACACAAAGAAGACGATGCAGATCTCGATGAAAATGTTCATCGCGATTTTGACCTTGCCTGTGGCTTTCCTGGTGAAAAGATCCAGGGCCAGATGCTTATCTTTGTAGAAGCAGTAGGCGGATCCGATCATCGAAGCCCAGATGAGGACATAGCGGAGGAACTCATCCGTGAATGTGGACGGATTCCTGAGGATCCAGCGGGAAAAGATCTGCCAGGTTCCGAAGGCAAGCAGAAGGAACATGGCGAGGGCCATCAGAAACCTGATAGCGGTATTCAGTATTTTATCTATTTTTTCCAAACTCTTCACCTCTTCCGGCAGTCAATTCTGCCGTAAAACAAGTGTCCCGGACCCGAAACCGGATCCGGGACACCCTGTCAGATTGAATCAGTTTCCAAATCGTGCCAATCAGTTGGCCTGCGCGCGGATCTTCTCTACGACCGCATAAGCCGCCGGATCGGACGACGCAAGGTTGTCGTAAATCGGCTGGCAGGCCTCCTGGAAAGCAGCCGTGTCGACATCTTTGACCAGGGTGACGCCCATTTCGTTGACAGCCTTCTCAAGGACTTCGTCCTCAAATGCCTTCCATGCGCCCTTGTACTCTTCTGTAGCAGCCTTTGCGCACTCCTTGACCGCGGTCTTCTGGGCATCCGAGAAGGAATTCCAGACCTTGGCGGAGATCACGACGATATCCGGAATACGGGTGTGCTCGTCGAAGCAGTAGTACTTGGCAACATCGCCGTGGTCGCGGAGAGCGGTGACATTGTTCTCAGCGCCGTCGATAACGCCCTGCTGAAGGCCGGTGTAGATCTCGGAGTAGGACATGACCGTCGCGGAACCGCCGAGAGCAGCCATCATGTCGATTGCCATCTGGGAATCCATGGTACGGATCTTGAGGCCCTTGAGGTCAGCCGGTGTGCGGACCGGTGTATCGGCCGTGTAGAAGGAACGTGCGCCGGAGTCAAGCCATGTCAGAGCGATGAAACCGTCGGATTCCGTGGAATTGAAGACTTCCTCGGCATCTGCGCTGTCCATAAAGTTGTAGTAATGCTCCTGGTTATCAAAAACATACGGTACGGAGAAAGCATTGTAGCTGGTGTTGAACGTGCCGAGCGTCGAAGCCGAGACCTTGGCCATATCGAGACCGCCTGCCTGGATCTGGGAGATCATATCGGACTCGGAACCGAGCGTTCCGTTCGGAATGATCTGGATGTTGACGGTGCCGCCGGTCGCTTCCTTGACCGCCTCCGCAAACGAGGTGAGCTGGATATGGACGGCGTGGTCTTCAGCAAGGTTGTGGCCAAGCTTCAGGTTGAACGTCTGATCCGTGGAAGCCGGCTCGGCTGCCGTAGAAGCGGTGCTGCCGCCGGTCGCGGTCGAGGCGGTGCTGCCGCCGGTCGAGGCGGTGCTGCCGCCGGTCGAGGCGGTGCTGCCGCCGCAGCCCGCGAACAGCAGAGCCGCGGAAGTCACGATTGCTGCAAGTCCCATAAATTTCCTGTTTTTCATGTTTTCCTCCCTTTCTTAAATGGATTATTATTGACAGGCTCTATTGCCTGTACAATTCTCAGCTGTTCTTCCTGTCCCGGATCATCCCGAGAAGATCCCTCAGGTTCATGGTCAGGAAGTTCTTCCCCGTCCTGAATTCCCTGCCGCTCTTTTTTTCTATAAAGTCGGCAAACGCCCCCGCATCGGCCGGGGTAATGCCGTCTGCGGGAACCATGACCGCCGTCTGGCGGTTCATGAAAATGTAAAAATAGCTCTTATCAACGATCAGGCGGTCGATACTGCCGTACCTGTATTCCGGGCCGTTCTCGATAAAGAAGCGGTCTTCCGCAAAGTGGTAAACCACCGTGCTCTTCTGCCCTTTTCTCGCTGCAATCAGCCCTTCAGCCCGTATCCTTGCCGGAAAATCAGGGCTTGCCAGCAGCCAGCAGCCTATCAGCATTCCGATGATCCTCACCGGCATCGGAAATGAAGTGAATACTCCCGCGAAAACCAGCCCGATCCCCAGGAGCGCCCTGAGGAGTACGCGAAGTCCTTCGTAGGTAAAGTATTCTGTTTTAAACATTTCCGTGATCACGTCATCATCAAACACGATCCTGGCGGTAAAAGCTTCTTTCATATAAACCTGCGGCTCTGGTCTGTGCTTTCCGGGTACTGCTATACTCTACCATGTCACAAACACATCAAACTACCGGTTTTGTAGCGATAATATTGCAATTTGTGATATTGTCTGTTTTTCTGTTTTCGAAAGCGGAGCTCTCCCGAAAGGAAGAGCCCCGTCATCATCAGGCATCTGCTTATGCAGTAAGCTCCGCCATATGTTTGATAAATGTCACCATCATAGCGCGGTTGCAGGTAACCTGCGGCTGGAAGGTTCCGACGCCGTAACCGGACGTAACGCCTTCGGCCGCTGCCCACGATACGCTCTTGTAGAACCAGTCGCTCTCCTTCACATCCGAGAATGTCGGCGGATTTTCAGGTGCTTTATAAATGCCGGCATATTTCGCATAATTCATAAGGAAGGTCACGATCATAGCCCTTGTGCAGGTAGTATCCGGGCTGAATGTTCCCGTGCCGTAGCCGCTTGTGATGCCGTTCTTGACGGCCCACGCGACAGCATCATGATACCAGCTGTCAGAAGCGACATCCGTAAAGCTCACAGCGTCAGTCTGCTCCACTGCCGGCTTGCCGGCGAGGTTGTAGAGGAACGTGACGGCTTCCGCACGGCTGCAGCTTCTGTTCGGCTGGAAGAGCGGCTCGCCGTTCTCGTTCACGCCGCGGCCGGAAGTGATGTTATGCTCCACAGCCCAGTAAACGGTATTATAGTACCATGCGTCCTCATCCATCACATCCGCGAACCTGATCGGCTCCTCGTCCAGCTTGAAGAAGAAGTTCTCCGCCGCGTATGCGTAGATCATCTGCCAGGTCTCCCAGTCATGGGCGCCCGGAACCTCGAGGTACTCGTCATACTCGATGCCGAGCTCAGCAAGCTTCTCACCCAGTTTCGCGACGGAGGAGAGACCGAAATCCCAGTAACCGCCGGCCAGCATGATGTGCTTGTTCTCAAGGCCCTTAATGAAGTCAGCCTGATCGCCGATCGAGGTGTTCGCCGCACTCCAGACGCCGAAGTAGGAGAACTCGTCGCCGTGGTTCAGGTACATATTGCTCGTCGTGATGCCGCCCATGGAGAGACCTGCGAACGCGCGGTCTTCCGCTTCCGCGGAGACATTGTATTTTCCTTCGATCTCAGCAAAGATGAGCTCCTGCTCAGCCCAGATCCGGTCGTAATTCCAGCCGAGATCCTGGTTGTTCATCGTGACGACCACGAACGGCTCGATCTTGCCTTCCGCAGCCAGGTTGTCCATGATGTTTGCGACAGCACCTTCGTGCATCCAGCGGAGTTCGTTGCCGACTCTGTCGCCGGAAGCGCCGTGGCTCAGGTACAGGACCTTGTACGGCTCCTCACGATTCTCGTCGTAGCCGAAGGGCAGATAGACCGCGAGACCTCTCGTGTCGCCGTTCGCGCCGGTGTAGGCGATCGTCTCGACCGTACCGGTCTGGCCGTCCGTACGCGGGTTCTCGACGGTGCGGTCCGCATGCTCGCCTTCACCCATCTTCTCCGCGTTGTAAGGCACATAGACCATCGAGGACAGGGAGTGGATGTTGGTCGCGGTGTTCCAGAGCGTCGGGTTCGACGGATCGTCGGTTCTGGACTTCTGCGTGCCGTTCTCGTCCGTCAGGCGGAAGTTGTAGACCGTCGCGCCGGAGGGAAGCGGTACCTTGCATCCCCAGAGGCCGTCGCCCAGGTAAGTCAGTTCCTTGTAATACGTTGTGTCGCCGTTGCCGCCTGCCGCATTGAGGCCTGCGACATAGTTTTCCGGCGGGATGGCGTCCGCGCCGCTGATGGCGCCCTTCGTGCCGCTGCCGGTCTCAAAGAGCATCATACAGTCGCTGTAGAGTTCGACCTTGACGATCTCGCCCTCAAGCCCGTCGTAGGACTCAAGTTCCTTGTAGATGAAGGTCGCGGTGTAGCCGGTCGGGGACTCTGCGTCCTCTTCCACGGTCACGCCCGGCTCGTAGCCTTCATAGCCGGTCTCGCCCACGAAGAAGAAATTCTCGAAAGCGTCCGCAGCCATGAGCTGCCATGTACGCCAGTCATGAGAGCCTTCCACAACAAGGTCACTGTATGCAATGCCCAGTCCATCGAGAGCCGCCTCATACTGTTTGCACGGTCCGAGGAGGTAATCCCAGGTGCCTGCGCCGACAGAGATCTTCGCGTCGGAAGCCTTGAGAGCTGCCTTCACTTCATCGGAGGCGTTATTCAGATAGTTGACATCCGCATAACTCCAGATACCGAAGTAACCAAATTCATTAACATGGTCCACATAAATGTGGCTTGCCAGATAGCCGCCCATGGAGAAGCCTGCAAATGCACGGTTTGCCGGAATCGCGCTCGCATTGCAATTTTCCTCCATGTAGTCGAAGATAATTTCCATCTCAGCCCAGATCTTCTCGATATTCCAGGAGAGATCGATGCTGTTCATCGTGACGATGATGTAATCAAGGCCCAGGTTGTCCGCGATATTCGAAACCGCGCACTCATTGAGCCAGCGCATCTCGCTGCCGAGCGGCTCGCTCTGCGCACCGTGGCTCATGTAGAGGACCTTATAGGGCTCTTCACGTTCCGGATCAAATCCGTTCGGAAGGTGGATGCCGATGTAGCGCTCAGAACCGTCCGCAGCCGTGTAAGCTGCGAATGTCTGCGTGCCCTCGCCGCCGTCCGTACGCGGATTCTCGACGGTGCGGTCGACTCCCTGCTTCTCGGAATCAAACGGCACATAGACCATGGAGGACCGGCTGTAGATACCGGAAGCGGTGTTCAGCATCGGCGGATTCGCCGGATCGTAGAAATAGCATCCGTCCGTGCTGCCGTCAGCGTCGATCAGGCGGATATTGTAGTCCGTCGCGCCGCTGGTGAGCGGGAAGGATACGCCCCACTTGCCATCCGCAAACTCTTCCATATCCGCATAGTAGTTGATCTTCTTTCCGCCGAACAGCTGGTTCGTCGTGTCGCCGCCTGCCGGATAGAGGCCGACTGCGTATTCGGACGGGTCATGTGCATTGTTCGCCGGGTCGAGCGGTGTGCCCGCAGCCTGCTCCTCGTAGGAGAAAAGCAGCGCCGTGTTGCTATAGATCTGGACGCCGGTGATGTTTGCGAGGTCGAGATCCGCCAGCGTGTTATACGGATACTGGCTGTTGTAGTAGTCCATGTCGATGTCGGCAAGGCTTGCCTCATCGAAAATGAATGTCGCGGTATAACCGGTCGGGGACTCCTCGTCGGCTTCCACGGTCACGCCCGGCTCGTAGTTTTCATAGACGGAGGGCTCCTCTTCTTTCTGGAAGAAGAAGTTTTTCACTGCGTAAGCGTAGGTGAGCTGCCAGTTCTCCCAGTCATGAGCCGCCGGAACCTCGAGATACAGCGGCTCATAGCCGAGGCTCTCAAGGGATGCGCCGAAGGACATGCAGGGGGTATAACCGAAGTCCCATGTGCCCGCCGCGATCATCACTTCCGGCTTTTCCGCCAGGCCGGAGAGCTTCGCCTGAATGTTTTCATCGTTGATGCCGGCCTGGCCGCCCATAGAGCCGTTCGTATTGGCGTAGCTCCAGATGCCGTAGTAGCCGAACATCTCCGGATGAGTCATCAGGAAGTTGGAAGTTGTCGAACCGCCCATGGAAAGACCTGCATAAGCGCGTCCGGAAGCTTCCGTTGACACATTGTAATTGGACTCCACATAGGGCATGATATAATCGATCTGGTCCGTCTCAATGTCGGAGAAGAGCCAGTTCGGGCCGGAATGGCCTTCGCCCTGACCGAACTGCTGGTTATTCATCGTGACAACGACGAAATCAGCAGCCAGATTGTCCATAATATTGGCAACCGCGCCCTCATTCATCCAGCGGAGCTCGTCACCGTAAATATCGCCGGAGGTGCCGTGGCTCAGATAGAGAACGTTGTAAGGCTCTGCACGGTTCGCATCATAGCCGTTCGGAAGGTAAACAGCCAGTCCATGGGCAGTGCCGTCTGCTCCTGTGTAACTGACTGTCTGGACCGTTCCGCGCGATCCTTCCGCAGCCGGATTCTCAACGGACCTGTCAGCAAAGGTGCCTGTTCCCTGCTTGTCAGCATTGTAGGGAATGTACACCATGGAGGACAGACTCCTGATGCCGGTCGCCGAGTTGACCAGGGTCGGGTTCGAGGGATCGTCCAGACGGGACTTCACATTTCCGTTCGCATCCGTCACCTGGAAGTTGTAGACAAACGCACCGGAGGAAAGCGGTACCCGGACGCCCCAGAACCCTTCCTCAAACTCTGTCATTTCCACATAATAGGCGACGTTGCCGGAGCCGCCCGCCGGATTCATGCCGGCCTGATAATCCTGAGGCGCATGCATGTCATCCGGGCTGATTGCGCCCTTCGTGCCGCTGCCGGTCTCAAAGAGCATCATGCAGTCGCTGTAGAGCTCGACCTTCGTGATCTCGCCCTCAAGCCCGTCGTAGGATTCCAGTTCCTTGTAGACGAACGTCGCGGTGTAGCCGGTCGGAGACTCCGCGTCCTCCTCCACGGTCACGCCCGGCTCGTAGCCGTCGTACTCCGAGGCAGATACCTCCTGCGGGCTCTCGACAGCTTCCACAGCCTGATCTTCCGGTGCGGCTTGTGGATCCGTGACATCCGCCAGTGCCATCTGGCCTGAAGACACCACAAGTGCGGCAGCCGTGATTACACTCAGTAATCTCTTCACTGTCTTCCTGCTCATAAATAATCCTCCTTTGTTTTTTTTGATGGGAATGTCACCTGAATGCACCTTTCGGTCACCTTGCATCACGTTTGGACATGCAAATTCCGGCATTTTTTGCAGTGTTTATTGCGATTTCAGGATTCTCGTAAGGAACATTTCCGCGTGAATTCACCTCAGTAAACTTATGATAGCAATTCCTGTATTTTTTTTCGTGCAAAATAGTGACTGAAATTGCGCAATATGTGATATCTGATTTTGCGCTTTTTTCTCGTCCGTGCGAATAAAAAAACACCCCGCACCCGCCGTCATAAGACAGCAGGCACAGGGTGCCGAAACATGGACTATATTCGGTTATCACCACATCCGTCAGGGCGCCTTGTCCGCGTGCTGTTTCGCCCGCCAGGCCAGAAATGCTTCGTCCGGCTTCGGCGGCTCCTGGCAGTGCGAGCAGCCGCCCGCGCTCCCGCAGGAGGTACAGTGCCCGCTGCAGCCGGCACAGCCGCCGGACTTCGCCTCCCTTATGAGGAAGCGCACGCAGACGTATACCAGCATAAGGACGAGCCCGCCCGCGATGATGTTGCCCAGAATCGGAGAAATCATGATAAACAGTCCTTTCCGTTAATCAGCCCACAGCCGCATCGACGGAGGTGAGGCTCGCTGTGCCCTTCTCCGGGACATAGCCCTTGCGGACCAGCAGGTAGATGACAGCTGCAAGCGCCGCGATCGCCAGGATCGTGCCGAGACCGAAGCCGACCTCGCCGGCGATGAGGCCGCCGATGTTGTAGACGATGAGCGCGACGACGTAGGCCCAGAGGGTCATGTAGCCGATGGCAGCCCAGGTCCACTTCGCGTTGTTCATTTCACGCTTGATCGCGCCGATAGCCGCGAAGCAGGGTGCGCAGAGCAGGTTGAAGCACATGAAGGCGAATCCTGCCGCCGGCGTGTAGTCGCGGGCGACCTTGTCCCAGATCTGCTCGCCGTTCTCGCCGAGCTCGTCCTCGCCGTCCTGATCGTCATAGTTGTAGAGGACGCCGAAGGTGCCGACGACTTCTTCCTTGGCGACAAGGCCGGTGACAGTGGCGACGGCGGGTCTCCATTTTCCGAAACCGAGAGGCGCAAAGACCGGGGAGATCGTGTTGCCGACGGACGCAAGGATCGAATCATCCATGTAGGTGACTTCCTCCGCGTCGATGCCCATGCGGTCCGCGACGGACTCGACGTAGGCTTCATTGTCCGCAAGTCCCTGCTCGTCCCAGATGTTGCCGACCATGCCGAACTGCCCGTTGGCCGTGCCGAAGTTCGAGAGGAACCAGATGATGATCGAGGAGATCACGATGACCGAGCCCGCGCGCTTGATGAAGGACCAGCCGCGCTCCCAGGTCGCGCGAAGGACGTTGCCGACCGACGGGATGTGGTAAGCCGGAAGCTCCATGACGAACGGGGACGGCTCGCCGGCAAATGCCTTGAACTTCTTCAGCATGATGCCGGAAATGACGATCGAACCGATGCCGATAAAATAGGCGGATGCCGCGATGAGCGGGGACTCGCCGAAGATAGCGCCCGCAATCAGGCCGATGATCGGCAGCTTGGCGCCGCAGGGCATGAAGGTCGTGGTGAAGAGGGTCAGCTTTCTGTCGCGGTCATTTTCGATCGTGCGGGAAGCCATGACGCCCGGGATGCCGCAGCCGGTCGCGACCAGGCAGGGGATGAACGACTTGCCCGAGAGACCGAACTGGCGGAAGATGCGGTCCATGACAAATGCAACGCGCGCCATGTAGCCGATGTCCTCGAGGATCGCGAGGAGCAGGAAGAGGACCAGCATCTGCGGGACGAAGCCTAAGACCGCGCCGACGCCGGCGACGATGCCGTCCTGGATGAGGCCGTAGAGGACGCCGCCCTCCGCGACGTTCAGGGCTCCGAGGAGGCCGTCAACGAGGCCCGGGACCCACTCGCCGAAGATCACGTCGTTGGTGAAATCCGTTGCCGCGGTGCCGATGGAGACCGACCAGCCGCCCATCGCAATCGCGTACATGCAGAACATGATCAGCGCGAAGATCGGGAGACCGAGGATCCGGTTCGTGACGATCCGGTCGATCTTGTCGGAGACGGACATGCCGTGCTTCTCGCCGGCCTTCACGACCGACTTTTCGACGACCTTGCCGATGTAGTTGTATCTCTGGTTCGTGATGATGCTCTCCGAATCGTCGTCCAGCTTCTTCTCGACCGCCTCGATGATCGCTTCCGCGGCCTTGCGGTCCGCCTCGGAGAGGTTCATGGTCTCGATGGCCTTCCCATCGCGCTCGAACACCTTGACCGCGTACCAGCGGAGGAGCCCCTCATCGACCTTGCCCTTAAGGATATCTTCGATCCCGGTGAGCGCCTTCTCGACCTCGCCGTCAAACACCGGCGGGAGGCTGACCGTCTTCTTCGCCCTGGCGGCGTCAGCGGCCATTTTCGCGGCTTCGAGGCTGTTTTCATTTTTCAGGGCGGAGATCTCAACAGCCTTGCAGTTCAGCTCAGAAGCGAGCTTTTTGATATCGATCCTGTCCCCGTTCTTCCTCACAAGGTCCATCATGTTGACCGCAAGGACGACCGGGATGCCGAGCTCGATGAGCTGGGTGGAGAGATACAGGTTTCTCTCGATGTTCGTGCCGTCGACGATGTTGAGGATCGCGTCCGGCTTCTCATTGACGAGGTAGGTGCGGGAGACGACCTCCTCGAGCGTGTACGGGGACAGCGAGTAGATGCCCGGCAGGTCCTGGATGACCACCTCCGGATCGCTCTTCAGCTTGCCTTCCTTCTTTTCGACCGTGACGCCGGGCCAGTTGCCGACGTACTGGTTGGAGCCGGTCAGCGCGTTGAACAGGGTCGTTTTGCCGCTGTTCGGGTTGCCGGCGAGTGCAATTTTGATGCTCATGGTATTCCCTCCTCCGTTATGTCTTATTCAACTTCAATCATCTCGGCGTCGCCCTTGCGGATCGACAGCTCGTAGCCGCGGATGTTCAGCTCCATCGGGTCGCCGAGCGGTGCGACTTTTCTCACGTAGATCTCGACGCCTTTCGTGATGCCCATGTCCATGATGCGGCGCTTGACCGGGCCTTCCCCGTAGAGCTTTTTGACCTTGCAGGTCTCGCCGACCCTGACGTCTCTCAGTGTTTTCATTTTTCTCCCTCCGTAGTAATTAGAATACAATAACCCTCATCGCCATTGAGCGGTCGAGTGCCACGCGGCTGTCTTTCACAAGGACGATCACGTTTCCGTTCGTGTTGCTGACGATTTTCACCTCGGTTCCGGCGACAAATCCGAGCTCTCCGAGGTGCTGGCGCACCGCATCCGAGCCGGAAATGCGCTGAATCGTCACAATATCGCCTGTTTTCAGCATTGTGATCGGCATCAGTATCTCCTTTCTCCCTGCGCTTTCGGGTCATCTTCCTGCGCTCTTTTCCCAGTAAAAAGCGCACAGCTGTTAGTGCTTACTAAGTCTATACGGGCACAGTTTAATACAGCTAACCTGTTCTGTCAAGGGTCCGCGCGCATTTTCGGGATTTTTTTTGAAAAAAAGCTTCTCAAAGACCGCCTCCTTTGTGTTATAATCCTGAAAATGAAAACCGCCCATATTAATAAGGAAAGGAAACAGCATGTCACGCACCCTCACCGACCGCCAGATCATCGAGCGCAGCATCATCAAGAAATACCGGAAGGAGCTCTGGGGCCCCTTCATCACCGCGGTGACCCGCTACGAGCTCATCGAGGCCGGGGACAGGATCGCGGTCTGCATCTCCGGGGGCAAGGACTCGATGCTGATGGCCAAGCTCATGCAGCAGCTGCAGCGGATCTCGAAGGTGCCGTTCGAGGTCATTTTCCTCAGCATGGACCCCGGCTACAGCCCGGAAAACCGCAAAAAAATAAAGGAGAACGCCGAACGCCTCGGCATTCCCCTCACGGTATTCACTTCCGATATATTTGAGGTCGCGAACAGCCAGGACCACGGCTCGCCCTGCTACCTCTGCGCAAGGATGCGGCGCGGGCACCTCTACTCGAAGGCGCGGGAGCTCGGCTGCAACAAGATCGCGCTCGGGCACCACCTGAGCGATGTGATCGAGACGGTTGTCATGGCCATGTTCTGGAGCTCGAAGCTCGAGACGATCATTCCGAAGCTGCACAGCACGAATTTTCCGGGGATGACCCTTATCCGCCCGATGTACGGGATCCGGGAGGCGGACGTCATCGCCTGGGCGAACTACAATCACCTGGATTTCATCCGCTGCGCCTGCCGGTTCACGGAGAATGCCGCGACCGCCGGCCGCGAGACCGACTCGAAGCGCAAGGAGACGAAGATGCTCCTCGCCGAGCTCAAAAAGACGAATCCGGAGATCGAGACCAGCATCTTCAACGCGGTCCACGCGGTCCAGCTGGACACCTTCCCCGGGTTCAAGACCGACGGAGAGATGCACTCGTTCCTCGAGCACTTTAACACTGCACCTCGCTGCTAAGGGGACGGTTCTTCACCCGTTGGGGGACGGTTCTTCAACGGGTGAAGAACCGTCCCCCAACGGGTGAAGAACCGTCCCCAAACCGTTGAACCGCTCAGCTCCTCCCCCCGAAGAAATTCGAGATGTTCGCCAGAGGGCCCAGCACGTCGGACATCCGGGCGATCGACTCGTTCAGCTTGTCGATGTCGATCTCCTGCACCTTCGAGAGCGCCTCGCCGACCGCATCCATGTTGTCCTCGACGAGGGTGTTTACATTTCCCACCATCTGGTCGATCCCGTTCATCGTCGCCGACAGCTGCCGCATCGTGCCGCTCATCTCCTCCATCGCGGCGAGCGCCGGCGGGAGGACAGAAAACGCGGCATACGCGAGCACGGAAGCGCACACGATCATCGCGATCATCGAGGCCGCGAGCATCCGCGTCCGTCTTCTGCCGCTCTTCACCAGCTCCACAAGCAGTTCTTTCTCGGTCATTTCGTTCAGATCTTTCTTCATGGCTTCCTCCTTTTCTGTGCGTTTCAAGGTCCGTTTCCGGCACATTTTCCTCTTAAGGTAAACATAACATTCCCCCAAAACACTGTCAATTCGATTTGTAAAATCTCTATAAAACCTGATTAAGTTCCTGTAAAAATACAGAAATTCACTGGATTTTTGCCGCAAAAGGTATATAATGAAGTGCACCGCAGGCGGTATATTGTATACATGTTTTTAACAGGAGGCATCTTGCAGTGAAAAAGGCATTGCAGGCAATCAATTTCGGGCATCTTGCGCCCGCCGCAATATACGGAACTTTTTACCTTCTCTGGTTTGACTTCCTTGAGGAGATGCCCCAGCGCGAATTCATCGTTCTGGGAGGCGAGATGGACAGGGCGATCCCCTTTATCGAGGCGTTCGTCATCCCCTATCTCTCCTGGTTCCTCTTCATGCTCGTGTTCGGCGTCTGGCTCAACTTCACGGACCGCGACGCCTACGACCGGATGATCACCTGCTGCATGGTCGGCATGACGTTCTTCCTCATCGTCTCGACGCTGGTTCCGACCGCCGTCGAGCTGCGCCCCAGCTACATCGGGCGCTCCAATATCTTCACCCGCCTCTGCCGGGTCCTCTGGCAGACGGACACACCCACGAACGTGTGGCCGAGCATTCACGTGTTCAACACCGCGGTGATCACGGTGTCGGTTCTGCGGTCGAAAGGTTTTGAAAATGCAAACCTCCCCGCCCGCGCCGCCCTCGTCACCTGGGCCGCGCTGATCATCCTCTCGACCGTCTTCATCAAGCAGCACTCACTGCTGGATGTTCTGGCCGGCGGGATCCTCGCGGCGGTCACGACCCTCTTCGTCTGGGAGTTTGACTGCGTGCTCCGCTTCCGCCGCTGGGACGCCTTCCTCGCCCGGAGGCTGGCGGCGCTGGCGAAACGCTGAGTAAAAACCCAGGGACGGTTCTAAGAAAGCCGGGCTGCATTTTTGCAGCCCGGCTTTCTTGGAACCGTCCCTGGGAACCGTCCCCAGCTCACTCAGAACCACCCATGCTCCTCGCATGTCCTGTAGATCCCGTCCTCCACATTCGGCGGGGCGACGCAGTCCGCGAGTTTTTTCAGCTCCTCGTGCCCGTTGCCCATCGCGACCTTGTAGAACCGCTCGTCGAACATCACGATATCGTTCGTGTCGTCCCCGAAGACGACCACATCCTCCGGATTCCCGCCGACGAGCTCCAGCATCCGGAAGATCCCGTCCTTCTTCTCGTCGGGCTGGAACATCAGGTAGTCCTCGACGAAGCGCATGTGCCCGAGGGTGTCCATCAGCGTGAGCCGGCCTTCCTCGGCGCGCGGGATCGAGACATACATTTTGAAAATGCGCCCGACATTCTCCGGCTTAAAATGCTCGTCGATAATATACGTCGTCGGCTCCCGCCGGATCCCGCACTGGTCGTAGAATTTGAAATCCGTCGTGTAGACTCTCTCCGAGTCGTCGATCGCGGTGAGCACCCCGTAGCCGAGGTCGATCGCCTGGTGGTAGACCGCCAGCGCCTTTTTGTAGGGCAGCGGGCTGTTCTCCACCAGTTTCCCGTCGATCATGATCCCGTGGCCGCCGTTGCAGACCATATTGACGAAACCGTGCGCGGTCCTGAACGGTTCCGCCTTGTAAAATGCCCTCCCGGTGCAGATCGATACAAAATGCCCCGCCTCCTGAAGGCGCCTGACCGCCTCCTCCGCCGAGGGCACGATCACGCCGGTCGTGCGCTCCGTCAGGGTGCCGTCGATGTCAAAAAAGAAATATTTGCGTTTCATTTTCCCTCCGTGAACCTTATGTTATATTGCCAGTATAGCAGAAAAAAGGCTTCCCCACAATGAGGAAGCCTTTCATTTTGCAAAGGAACCTTATCCCTTGACCGCGCCGACCGCAACGCCGCCGACGATGTACTTCGAGAGGATCAGGTAGACCAGGATCACCGGGAAGATGGAAAATGCAATCATCACATACACCTGGCCCATGTCGAACTTCAGCCAGTCAGCGGAGCGAAGCTGCGCGATCAGGATCGGCAGGGTCTTCTTCGTGTCCGTGTGCAGGATGAGGGCCGGCGTGAAGTAGTTGTTCCAGTTGCTGACGAAGGTGAAGATCGCCTGCACCGAGATCGCCGGCTTCATGAGCGGAAGCACGATCGAGTTGAACGTGTAGAACTCATTTGCACCGTCGATGCGGGCCGACTCGACCAACGAGAGCGGCAGCGTGGACTCCATGTACTGCTTCATATAGAAAAATGTGACCGGAGCCGCGATCGACGGGACGATCAGCGGGACATAGCTGTCGTCCAGGCCCATTTTCCCGATCAGCTGCAGAAAGCCCAGCACCGTGACCTGAGACGGGATCATCATAACGGCCAGAATAAAGGCGGAAATGAACCTCTTGCCCGCAAAATCGTAGACATGGATCGCATAGGCCGTCATGGTCGAAAAGTAGGTGCAGAGGGCCGCGCACGTGACCGAGACAAAGAGCGAGTTCAGCATGCCCCGGATGACCGGAAGCGTGCCGGCCATCAGGTGCTGAAAATTCTCGATGAGATGCGTGCTCGGCAGCGGCGTGAAGCCCTTCGTCAGTTCGGCGTGCGAACGCGTCGCGTTGATAAAGAGAATGTAGAACCAGATCAGGCAGAGGAACGTCATGAGAACGAGGACGATATATGCGATTGCCCTGCGGCCGTGAATACTCATACCCTTACCGGTTTTATGATCAGTCATGTCTGCGCCTCCTCGGAATTTGATCTTTGCCGCTGTCGCCGGAGAATTTAAACACGATCAGCGAGAGAACGCCCGTTATGATGAACAGCAGAACCGAGAGGGCGCCGCCCATACCGTAGTTCTTGCTGTACAGATGCTTGTTCAGGAACATGATGAGAGTCATCGAAGAACGGCCGGGATCACCGGTTCCGTTCGTCAGGATCTGCGGGACATCGAACATCTGCAGGCCGCCGATCAGGGATGTCACCATGACGTAGATCAGGATCGGGCGAAGCAGCGGGAGCGTGATCCTGTAGAAGATCTGTGTCGCCGTCGCGCCGTCCACCTGGGCCGCCTCATAGAGAGACGAGTCAATACCCAGCATGCCGGCCATGAGAAGGATGGTCGTGTTGCCGAACCACATGATGAAGTTCATGAAGGCGACCAGCGTTCTGGTGGACCAGATGTGGGACATGAATTTGTAGGCCTTGCTGATGACGCCCGTCTGGATTAGGATCGAGTTGACAGGACCGGTATCGGCAAACAGCGTGAAGAACAGCATCGAGAATGCCGACGCCATGATCAGGTTGGGAAGGTAGATCACCGTCTTGAAGAACCTCTGGCCTTTGAGTCTGAGGGACGGGTCCGAGAACCACGCGCCGAGAAGCAGCGAGACAAGGATCTGGGGCACAAAGCCCATGATCCACATGATCATTGTATTTTTAAAATACTGCCAGATATCCCCGTTTGAGAGAAGCTTCTGGTAGTTGCCGAGTCCCACAAAGTTCGGGCCGATCTGGGTAAGTCCCGAACGGTAATTCTCGAAAAAGCTGTTGTAGATGGTGCTGCAAAGCGGTATCAGCTGGAAAACGACATAGACTGCAAAGAAGGGAATCAGGAAAATGTACCCCCATCTGTTGTATCTTACGACTTTCCCTCTTTTGACTCTGTTCATGTTCTCCTCCGGAATATCTTCTAAAAAACCTGCCCGGCTTCAGGCCGGGCAGGCCTCAGAATTTATCGATTATTTCCTGCTGCCGGATGTCCTTAATCAGTACGTAAGTTCCGGATACTTCTCGACGACCGCCTTGTAGAAGAGGTCAAGCGCTTCCTCATAGCTCATGCCGCCCTCGAAGTAATTCTTCATCGCGTTCTGGAACTCCTCGTTGCAGCCCTGGTCATAGCTGGAGAGGTTGGACAGGTCGATCTTATCAGCGCCTTCGCAGAACATGGCAAGTGCGTTCTGGCCGCCGAGGAC
>OCTX012178291.1_pt1 | contig 27824 bp, 40 predicted proteins | sample 1539691 | NCBI WGS metagenome assembly OCTX01 (sample SAMN02144231, study PRJEB22623) | gut metagenome | biome: sheep rumen | host: Ovis aries | place: New Zealand
AACTGATCGGTATGCTGGGCTACCAGATCGTAACTTGTCCCGGTTATGAAGCGGACGATATTCTTGGCACATTATCCAGAGCGGCTTCCGATCAGGGAATGGAGAGTTTGCTTCTTTCCGGCGACCGGGATACATTCCAGCTCGTCGGAAACGGCACAGTGGTTCTGTATCCGTCTGTTCGTATGGGAAAAAGCGAGATTACTCCTATGGACGAAGCAGCCGTGATTGAGAAATACGGGGTTTCGCCGCAGGCATTTATCGATGTAAAGGCGCTGATGGGAGACAGCTCCGATAATGTTCCGGGAGTGTCCGGATGTGGTGAAAAGACGGCGACCGCTCTTATTGCGGCTTTTGGTTCTCTGGACGGAGTCTACGAACACCTGGATGATTCGCTGATTAAGCCCGCCATGCGGAGACACCTGACCGAAGATCGCGAGACGGCTTATCTTTCCAAGAAACTTGTGACGATTGACCGCCATGCACCAGTGGACGAGAACATGGACATGTATGTCCGAAAGGAGCCTGACGTAGACGGCGTGACCCGCATGCTGAACCGGTTGGAGATGCGTTCTCTGATTTCAAAGCTGGGACTTGAAGATTATAAACCGGATCCGTTACCCGTCAGTACGAAGAACGAGGTAACGGATGGACGTGAAGTGCCTTTCGGTGAACTGGCCGAACAGGAGATGATCTGGCTTTTCACCGAACAGGAGACGGTTATTGCTGTCTCAGCAGATACATTCTGTCCGCTGACTCAGGAACAGCTGATGACCCTGCTCACCGGAAAGGCAGCGATCCGCACCGGATTCGGAAAGAAATTGTACAGGAAGGCTCTGCAGCAGGGAATCGATCCCCGACCGTTTGATTTCGATTATGAGATTGCTGCATATCTCCTCAATCCTTCGGGAAACGACTATTCTTTGAGGACTCTTTGTGCGGAATATGGAATTGTACCTTCCTTCCGGTGTGAGAGGGAGGAAGCCGGCCTTCTGATTCCTCTGTGCGAAACGTTGCAGCATAGGCTTGAGGAGCAGGGAATGGCGGAACTGTTCCGCGAGATCGAGTTGCCGTTGACTCGGGTACTGGCGCATATGGAGCATGACGGATTTCTGGTCGATACAGATGGAATCCGTTTATTTGGTGTACAGCTCAGTGCTATGGCAGATGCCGCTCAGACTTCGGTCTATGCGATCGCGGGGCATGAATTCAATCTCAACAGTCCGAAGCAGCTCGGTACAGTTCTTTTTGAAGAACTGAATCTTCCGCATGGAAGAAAAACCAGAACCGGTTATTCCACTGATGCGGAAACGCTGGAACGGCTTCGCTACGACTATGATATTGTGGAATTCCTTCTGCAGTATCGCAGTTATCAGAAACTATACGCAACGTATGTGAAGGGATTGCTTGATGCTGCAGGTGATACCGGCAGGATCCATACAGAATTCCGACAGACTGAGACCAGAACAGGCAGGATTAGTTCTGTGAATCCGAACCTGCAGAATATACCGATCAGAACCAAACTGGGATCTCAGATGCGTAAATTCTTCGTATCAAAAGAAGGATATGTTCTTCTTGATGCGGATTACTCTCAGATCGAACTTCGGGTGCTTGCCTCCGTCAGTAATGATGAGAATATGATCCGGGCTTTTCTGGATGGACATGACATCCATACGGAAACGGCGGCGGAGATTTTCCAGATTCCCAGAGATATGGTCACTGCAGATCTTCGCCGTAAGGCAAAAGCTGTAAACTTCGGAATCGTTTACGGTATCGGTGCTTATTCGCTGTCGCAGGATATCAATGTCTCTGTTCGGGAAGCCCAGGAGTATATAGACAATTATCTGCGTTCTTTCTCAGCGGTTCATGCTTATCTGGAGCGTACCGTGGAGGAAGCCAGGACTAACGGATATGTGACTACTTCTTACGGCAGACGGAGAATGCTTCCTGAATTGAGCAATTCCAATAAACAGGTACAGGCTCTGGGCAGGCGCCTCGCAATGAATACGCCGATTCAGGGTACCGCCGCGGATATTATCAAAATCGCTATGATTCGTGTTTTTGACCGTTTGAAGAGAGAGTGTCCCGAAGCAAAGCTGATTCTTCAGGTCCATGATGAACTGATTGTGGAGTGTCCTGAGGAAAAGAAAGAAGCGGCTTCTGTTATTCTGCGAGAGGAGATGGAAGCAGCTGCCAGCCTTCGTGCACCGCTGATTGCGGAAGTTCACACCGGATACAGTTGGTTCGATGCGAAATGAGTATGATGATACGTGAAGCGGTGATCAATGACCTGGAGGGAATTCTGAATGTTGAGAACTCGTGCTCCGGAATGCCCTGGACCATGGCGCAGATGGAGGAAGAACTGAACTACCGCTATGCGCATACTTTCGTCGCAGAGAAGGAAGGGAAGGTCGTCGGCTTCTTTACAATGCATATTCTCGGGGATGAAGCCCATCTGAATGAATTCGATGTGTTGCCCGCTGAGCAGAATGCCGGCATTGGCAGTGCTCTTCTCAGAAAAATGCTGACCCTATGTGAAGAATCCGGCGTGCGGAAAGTCACGCTGGAGGTTCGGCGGAGCGCATTGCCCGCGCGTCATCTATATGAGAAGTTCGGGTGGAAGCAAGCGGGAACCCGTAAGGATTTCTATCGCAGTCCGCTTGAAGACGGACTGGTTTTATTACTTGAAATATGAGGATAAATTATGCTGATTCTCGGAATAGAGAGTTCCTGTGACGAAACGTCGGTTGCAGTAGTGGAAGACGGAAGGAAAGTCCTTTCTAACGTGGTCGCCACTCAAATTGCGGAACACCGTCTGTATGGGGGCGTAGTCCCTGAAATTGCTTCGAGGCGTCATATTGAGAATATCGGAACGGTGACGCAGGATGCTTTGGAGCAGGCGGAGGTTCATATCGATGATCTGGATGCAGTAGCTGTTACCTATGCGCCGGGGCTGATCGGAGCATTGCTTGCGGGAGTCAGTTTCGCGAAGGGCTTCTGTTATACTGCGAAAAAACCGCTTGTAGCGGTGCATCATCTGAGAGGGCATATCGCATCGCTTTATCTTTCCAATCAGGATCTTCGGCCGCCTTTTGTTTCTCTTGTCGTTTCTGGCGGCCATTCGCATGTGATTCTCGTAAAGGATTATACTGAGTTCGAAGTTCTTGGAAGGGCTGTGGACGATGCCGCTGGTGAAGCTTTTGACAAAGTCGCCCGGACTTTGGGACTTCCGTATCCCGGCGGACCTGAGATTTCCAGATTGGCGGCTACGGGTGATCCGACCAGGTATGTACTGCCTACACCGCATGTTTCCGGCCAGTACGATGTCAGTTTTTCCGGTTTGAAGACCGCAGTGCTCAACATCGTCAATACTGCTTCCATGAGGGGGGAGGAACTGCATAAAGAGGATCTTGCTGCTGCTTTTGAGCAGAAAGTGACTGAGATTCTGGCAAGACGCCTTGCTGATGCTGCAATGGAATTCAATCTTCCTGCAGGAATCTGCGGCGGTGTTTCCGTTAACGGAGTTCTTCAGGAGAAATGCAAAGCTTTGTGCGTACGGCACGGCGTTCCTCTTTACCTACCGCAGAAGTCGCTGTGCGGCGATAATGGCGCTATGATAGCTGCTGCAGGTTATTATGAATTCCTTGCGGGAAACCGTGCGCCGATCAATTTGAATGCATATGCAACGATGGATATCACGATGCATTAAATTAATAAGAATTGAGGAAAGAATATTATGAGCAGTTTCAAGGATTTGCGTGTTGTTGACAATTTCTATCAGACTTCTTTGTTTTTCCCGATGCCTACGGTGGTTATCAGCACTCTCTGCGAAGACGGTTCAACTTCTTTGGGGCCGTATTCGCTTGTTCAGCCCTATTATGTTGCGGGAAAAGATTTTTATGCGATGCTGCTGGAATGCAGGAATTCCTCCAATACGGCGCAGAATTTGCTGAGAACCGGTAAGTGCGCGATCAACTTTATTACAGACAGCAGAAAAAACTTTAAGGAAGCCGTAAAACTCAGCTGGCCAGGAGATAAACCTGCAGAAAAAATGGCAAAATGCGAGTTCGTTTTGGAAGAAAGTCTTCTCGGCGAGCAGGGAGAAACCAGACCCAAAGTCCTCAGAGACGCGTTTCAGGTGATCGAATGCACCTGGGCAAGAGAACTTGACGGTGCAGACAGGGATCAACCTACCGATGCTGACTGTTATGAGGGACCGTACCATGATTTCAACGGCATCACTTCCAAATATGGCGCACACTTTATCCTCAAAGTGGATAAGATCCTAATGAAAGAAAGATACTATAATGCAATCGTCAATGGGGTCAGGGCATGTGATTTTCCGCCTGTTCCTGTGGACTACGGTTACCGCGACAGCAAAAACTTTTGGTACACGAAGCATCGGAGACCAATTCCGGAACTATTGGCGATCCGCAAGCAATCTCTTTCTTCTGTCCGTTACGCTGCGGACAGGATCGATGACAAAGTAAAGTTTACGGATGACGCATTAGAAATGATTCTGAATGTACCGCGTGTATTCCTTCCCACTGTTCTGCGCGGATGTGTTACCTGGGCAAGGGAAAACGACTGTACGCTGATTACTGCGAAAGAAATGAAAATAATCAACGACAAGCGAAGCAAAGAGAAGAAAAAATAAGGAGGAACGCGATGGATTTTTCTTTGCCGATGGCATTGTTTGACTATATCCCCGTGATTCTGTTCGGATGGGCTACTGTTGTCTTGCAGAGATATTTTTATGAGAAGATGAACAGGGGACCCTTTGCGCTCTATTGTGCTGGGACGATCATGGTCGTGGCAGCCGGGATATCCAAAGCAACTTGGAAACTGCTGGTTGCGCTCGGACTCTGTGATTTTCAGGCGCTGAACAGTGTTTTTATGCCGATGCAAAGCCTCGGTTTCCTTCTTTCTGCAATTGCGGTCCTCCGGTTCGTTTATTTCCGGCAAGGGAGGAGAGAGACGTTGCTGTCTCTTCCGGTCATTTCGAGCAATATGCCGTTTGTCATCGTGTTGCTGATAGGAAGTCTCGGAGTATGCGCAGGTTATTCGATTCTTGCACTGCGTAGGAAGAGAAAAGGGGCTTGCCTCCTGTTTGTGCTGTATTTTGTGCTTCTGCTTGCAATGGGGTACCTGTCCTCCAGAGACTTCACAAAAGCTTCCATGAACTGGATTGGGGAGTTCGTCAATCTGTTTGCTCAGGGAAGCCTGCTTCTCGGTGCGTACGGCCTCACAAAATAATGCGGGTCAGCAAGAGAAAGGACTGTTGACAAGCCTTCTGCGCTCATGTATATATATTTGTGCATTATTGATAAGCCACCTGGAGGAAGCAGTCAGTATGATATATGACAGCGTTGCAGAGATTATTGCGGATCATTTTGAAATCGAGAAAGATGAACTCGATACGACTACCAGTCTCGTGGATGATCTCGGTGCGGATTCTCTCGATAGTTTCGACATCATGATGGCACTGGAGGATGAATTCGATATAGACATACCTACGGAAGATGCCGAGGATCTGCGAACAATCTCTGATATCGTCAATTATCTGGAAGACAGGGTATAACGGGATGGGAATGACAGTCTCAGTAAAGGCGGCGTATGCCGCCTTGTTTTTTGAAGTATCATACCTTTATTTTTGTTTTTCAATTCAATATAATATTCTGGTAATTCATCAAATGAGGATAAATGGTTATGGCAAAAGAAAAGAAAGCCGTCGAGGCGATTACCCCCATCAATGAGGACTTTACCCGCTGGTATACGGACATCGTTCTTAACGCGGAACTGATTGATTATTCCAGCGTCAGAGGATGTGTGATCCTCAGACCATATGGATATGCGATCTGGGAGAACATTCAGCGCATTCTGGACGGGATGTTCAAAGAACTTGGGCACGAGAATGTCTGCATGCCCATGTTTATTCCTGAGAGCCTTCTTCAGAAGGAAAAGGATCATGTGGAAGGATTCGCGCCAGAAGTGGCATGGGTCACTCATGGCGGTACAGAGGAACTCGCAGAGCGCCTTTGTGTCCGGCCGACCTCTGAGACTCTGTTCTGTGAGCATTATGCGCACATCATCCATTCATATCGGGATCTGCCTAAACTGTATAATCAGTGGTGCTCTGTAGTGCGGTGGGAAAAGACAACACGGCCTTTCCTCCGTACTCGTGAATTCCTCTGGCAGGAAGGGCATACCATGCATGAGACGGCTGAGGAAGCTGTTCAGGAGACGGAACAGATGCTGGAAGTCTACCGGAAATTTGCGGAGGAGTACCTGATGGTTCCCGTGATTTGCGGTAGAAAGACAGAAAGTGAAAAGTTCGCCGGTGCAGAAGCAACTTATACCATTGAGGCGATGATGCATGACGGGCGTGCCCTCCAGAGCGGTACCAGTCATTTCTTCGGAGACGGCTTTGCCAGAGCGTTTGATATCACATATACTGCGAGAGACAATACACTTCAGTATCCGTTCCAGACATCCTGGGGTGTTTCGACCCGTCTGATTGGTGCGATTATTATGACCCACGGAGACGATAACGGTCTGATCCTGCCTCCTGCAGTTGCTCCGATCCAGGCAATTGTCGTTCCTATCGCTCAGCATAAGCCTGGTGTCAGTGACAGTGCGGACGCTCTTTACAGACGGCTGAAAGATGCTGGAATCCGTGCCGGCATCGATCTCAGTGACAATTCTCCTGGCTGGAAGTTTGCTCAGTATGAGATGAAAGGTGTTCCTGTCCGTGTTGAACTCGGGCCGAGAGATATCGAAGCAGGAAATTGTGTGCTTGTCCGGAGAGATAACGGAGAGAAGAAAGTCGTTGCCCTGGCTGATGTGGAACAGGAGATCCGTACACTTCTTGACGATGTGGCCAAAGGAATGTACGAGAAGGCAAAAGAGAATATGGTCTCCAGAACCGTTGACTGTCCGACTGAGGAAGATCTGGCTAAGGCAGTAGAAGAACAGGTCGGATTCTACAATGCCATGTGGTGCGGAGAAGAAGCCTGTGAGGATAGACTGAAAGAAAAATATGGCATTGGATCCAGATGTATTCCCTTCGAACAGAAGAAACTCTCCGGGACATGTGTCTGCTGCGGAAAACCTGCGCACAAGATGGTAATCTGGGGAAAATCCTATTGATCCGGTCCATACAACTGAATATGTAAACGCAAAAAAGAACCAGAAAGCAAGTTGTAACTATTTGTAACCATTTACGTACAAAAATCGATTGCTTTTATTGGTTCTTTTTACTATAATACTTAGGCGACTGCGAAGATATGCGATGACGTGGGAGGTTGCTGCATCAGGCAGGGAATTTCCACCGAGTATGTCCGAGTCAAGAACCGGGCGAATAATTCAATATTGAGCTGTGGATATGATGGGTACACCATCCAATTTCCTTAAGCAGCATGGGGATGCGATCTGCATCAGTGCCGGGAACACTTTCATGGGAAGGTATTGCCGGCAATTCACATGAGCAAGGGCGACACGCACGGGTCAGTGTTGAAAAATCGGCCACCATAAAATAAGGAGGCAACAATGGCAGTCAAAACCGTTATCAGAATCCGCGTCAAGGGTTATGATCATGAACAGGTCGACAAGGCAGCTGCGATCATCTGTGAGACAGCGAAGCGCACAGGCGCCCGCGTATCCGGTCCGGTCCCGCTTCCGACAGACAAAGATATCGTGACCATTCTGCGCGCTGTCCACAAGTACAAAGACAGCCGTGAGCAGTTTGAACTGCGGACTCACAAGAGACTGATCGACATCCTGAAACCGTCCAACAAAACGGTCGAAGCGTTGACAAGTCTTCAGCTCCCCGCCGGTGTTGATGTTGAGATCAAACTCTAAGTACAACACTGCAACGGGTCATGTTGGCCGGTTGGCCAACCAATAACCTAAATGGAGGAAAAATTCGTGCAAAAAGGTATCATTGGAAAGAAACTCGGGATGACCCAGATTTTTGAAGATGGAAAAGTCATTCCCGTAACAGTCATCGAGGCAGGTCCCTGCCCGGTCGTTCAGAAGAAGACCGTTGAGACCGATGGCTACACTGCACTTCAGCTTGGCTTCGGTGAAGCCACTGTTAAGGGCACAAACAAGCCCATGAAGGGCCATTTCGATAAGGCCGATGTCGGCTACAAGAAAGTCCTTCGTGAGTTCAAGCTGGACAACAGCGAGACATTCAGTGTCGGTGATGTAATCAAAGCCGATACGTTCGAAAACGGTGACATCGTCGATGTCAGCGGGATCAGCAAGGGCCATGGATACGCAGGTATCATCAAGCGCTTTGGTGGCCACCGCCTCAAAGAGACTCACGGTACTGGTCCTGTTCACCGTCACGCCGGTCCTATGGGACCCAACACCCAGAGCCGGCACTCGCCAAAAGGCAAGAAACTCCCTGGACATTACGGTGTAGAGAAGGTTACAGTTCAGAACCTCACAGTCGTGAAGGTTGATGCTGAAAACAATCTTATCGCAATCAAGGGCGCGGTTCCTGGCCCCAAGGGCGGAATCGTCTGCATCACGAATGCAGTAAAGAAAGCGTAAAGGAGGATATCGATAATGGCAAAAGTTAATGTTTATGATATGACTGGCAAAGCGGTATCCGAGATCGAACTTTCTAGTTCTGTTTTTGAAATCACGCCGAACGTCAGTGTTATGCACACTGTTGTAAAAGCATATCTCGCAAATCAGAGACAGGGTACACAGTCCGCAAAGACCCGCAGCGAAGTTTCCGGTGGCGGCCGCAAACCTTGGCGCCAGAAGGGCACAGGTCGTGCCCGTCAGGGAAGCATCCGTGCTGTTCAGTGGAAAGGCGGCGGAGTTGCTTTTGCACCGAAGCCCCGTGATTATCGTCTTTCTGTCAACAAGAAAGTCCGTGCGCTCGCAATGCGTTCTGCTCTTTCCGCCAAGCTCGCCAGTGGCGAACTGGTCGTAGTTGATCAGATCAATATGGACGAGTACAAGACGAAGAAAGTCGTTGAGATGCTCAAGGCGCTGAACGTTGACCGCAAAGCTCTTCTGGTTCTCGCTGACAAGAACGATTACCTGGTTAAGAGTGCTGCGAACATTCCGGGCGTAAAGACCGCTCTGACCAATACCATCAATGTCTATGACATCCTGAATGGCGGCAAATTCGTAGTCACGGTCGACGCTATCAAACGAATCGAGGAGGTCTACGCATAATGAAAGACGCAAGAGATGTCATCCTCGCTCCGGTTATCACCGAAAAGAGCATGCAGGCTACGATGGATAAGAAATACACGTTCAAAGTAGCTAAAGACGCCGAGAAGGTCGAGATCGCCAAAGCGGTCGAAGAGATCTTCGACGTCAAGGTCCAGAAGGTTAACACCATTTCTGTTCGCGGAAGAAAACGCCGTCAGGGACTTAGTTCCGGCTTCACTCCCGCTTGGAAAAAGGCGATCGTTACCCTGACTGGTGACAGCAAGGGCATCGAGTTCTTCGAGAGCATGACCTAATCTTGAAGACGAAACCAGCCGGTAGGCTGAGGTATGGGAATGAAAAAGCCTTGTTCCCGCTAAATTTAAAGGAGAATTGATTTATGGCAATTAAAACGTACAAGCCAACGACTCCTGGACATCGCGGAATGACAGTTACGGATTACTCCGCACTGACCAAAAAAGCTCCTGAGAAGAGCCTTCTCGAGCCTTTGAAGAAACATTCCGGCAGAAACGCTCAGGGTCGTATCACGGTCCGCCACCACGGCGGCGGCAACCGCAAAAAATATCGTGTGATCGACTTCAAACGCAATAAATTCGACGTTCCCGCAACTGTTGCGAGCATCGAATACGATCCGAACCGTACCGCGTTTATCGCTCTGCTTCAGTATGAAGACGGTGAGAAACGCTACATCCTCGCTCCTGCAGGCCTGAAGGTCGGCGATAAAGTGGAGAGCGGTGCAAATGCAGACGTTCTGCCCGGCAACGCGCTTCCTATCGCAAACATCCCTGTTGGTACCATCATTCATAACATCGAGCTTTATCCCGGCAAAGGCGGCCAGTTGGTTCGCAGCGCCGGCAACATGGCTCAGCTGATGGCAAAAGAGGGCGGCAGAGCTCTTGTTCGTCTTCCCAGCGGAGAACTCCGTTACGTTGCACTCAACTGCATGGCAACCATCGGTCAGGTCAGCAACGAAGACAGCGCAAACGTTAAGATCGGCAAGGCCGGACGTAAACGTCACATGGGTGCTCGTCCGCATGTTCGCGGCGTCGTGATGAACCCTGTTGATCACCCGCATGGCGGCGGTGAAGGAAAGAGCCCGATCGGACATCCTGGTCCGCTCACTCCTTGGGGCAAGCCCACTCTCGGATATAAGACGAGAAAGAAGAACCATCGCACGAATAAGATGATCTTGAAACGTGCTAATCAGAAATAATGGAGGCGACAAATGAGCAGAAGTGTTAAAAAAGGTCCTTTTGTAGAAGAACGTCTCCTGAAGCGCGTTCAGGAGATGAATCAGACGGGAGAGAAGAGGATTCTGAAGACTTGGAGCCGTTCTTCCACGATCTTCCCGGACTTCGTCGGACATACCATCGCTGTCCATGACGGACGCAAGCATGTTCCGGTCTATGTCACTGAAGATATGGTTGGCCACAAGCTCGGAGAGTTCGCTCCCACAAGACTGTTCCGCGGCCACGCAGGATCCAAGTCCAGCAAATAAGAAAGAGGAGATTCAATATTATGGAAGCTAAGGCATATCTTAGAAATTGCCGTATAGCCCCTCGTAAGGTTCAAATCGTTCTCGATCTCATTCGCGGACAGGACCTGAAGAAGGCTCAGGCAATCTTAAAATACACAAGCAAATCCGCTTGTGAACCCGTGTTGAAGTTGGTCAATTCCGCAGCAGCTAATGCTGAGAACAACTTCCAGATGAATAAGGATTCTTTGTATGTAGCAGAATGCTTCGTATGCCAGGGACCCACACTTAAGAGAATCCGTCCCCGCGCGCAGGGCAGAGCGTTCCGCATCAACAAGAAGACTTCCCACATTACAGTCGTTCTGAAAGAACGCGAGGCATAAAGGAGAGAACAATGGGACATAAAGTTAATCCGCATGGGCTTCGCGTCGGCGTCATCAAAAACTGGGATTCCAACTGGTACGCGAAGAAGAACGAGATGGGTGACCTCATCGTTGAGGATTACAACATCCGTAAATTCTTGAAGAAGAAACTGTTTGAGGCTGGCCTCAGCAAGACAGAAATTGAACGTACACCGAGCGGTGACGTTCGTGTCAAACTCCACGTTGCCAAACCGGGTATGGTTATCGGCCGTGGCGGCGAGCAGATTGCTGTTCTTGAGAAGGAACTCAAAAAAGTCGTCAACGGCAAGAACGTCAAAGTGTCGATCGAGCCGATCAAAAATGCTGATGCGAATGCACAGCTCGTTGCCGAGAACGTTGCCGGACAGATTGAGCGCAGATCCTCTTTCCGCCGTGCCATGAAGCAGAGCATTACCCGTGCAATGCGGCTTGGTGCCAAGGGTATCAAGGTGACCATCTCTGGACGTCTCAATGGCGCAGATATCGCACGTTCTGAGAGTTATCATGAAGGAACTATTCCGCTTCATACGCTCCGTGCAGATATCGATTACGGCTTTGCCGAAGCAGACACCACCTACGGAAAGATCGGCGTTAAAGTCTGGATCTACAAGGGTGAGGTTCTGACACAGGTCAAACGGAGCCGCACAGAAGGAGGTAACCGCTAATGTTAATGCCGAAACGCGTGAAATATCGCCGTGTCCATCGTGGACGCATGAAGGGTAAAGCATCCCGCGGTACTGAGATCGTTTACGGTCAGTATGGTCTTGTGGCTCTCGAACCTGGCTGGATCAAGTCCAATCAGATCGAGGCAGCGCGTATCGCGATGACCCGTTACACAAAACGTGGCGGTAAGGTCTTCATCAAGATCTTCCCCGACAAGCCCGTTACAGCGAAACCCGCTGAAACACGAATGGGATCTGGTAAAGGATCTCCTGAGTATTGGGTAGCCGTTGTCAAACCCGGCAGAATCCTCTTTGAGATGGATGGCGTCGATGAGGCAGTTGCACGTGAGGCTATGCGTCTCGCCAGCAATAAGCTCCCGATTAAATGCAAATTTGTGAAGAAGGAGGCAGTTGAACAGGCATGAAGAGCACAGAACTGCGCAAACTGAATGATGCTGATCTGTCCAAGAAACTGGATGAGCTGAAGGCTGAACTGTTCAACCTCCGCTTCCAGCATGCGATCAATCAGCTGGATAACCCCCTTCGGATCAAGGATGTCAAGAGAGACATCGCTAGAGTTTTGACTGAGATTCGTGCTCGTGAACTGAGTGCAGAGAGGGAGGCTAAATAATGGAACGTAATCTTCGCAAAACACGTATCGGACGTGTTGTCAGCAATAAGATGGACAAGACCATCGTCGTTGCTGTTGAGGACGCTTACAGACACCCTCTGTATAAGAAAATCATTCGCCGCACAGTGAAATTCAAAGCTCACGATCAGAACAATGAATGCAATCTCGGCGACCGTGTGATGATCATGGAGACGCGCCCTCTGTCCAAGGACAAAAGATGGCGTCTCGTCGAAATCGTTGAAAAGGCTAAATAATTAAAGGAGGACGCTTCTGTGGTACAGATGCAAACCTACCTCAAGGTTGCCGATAACACCGGTGCGAAAGAGATAATGTGCATTCGTGTTTTAGGAGGCACCCGTCGGAGGTACGCCAATATTGGCGATGTGATCGTAGCTTCCGTTAAGAAAGCTACTCCTGGCGGCACCGTGAAAAAGGGTGACGTCGTAAAAGCAGTCATCGTTCGCAGCAAAAAGGGTCTGCGTCGCGATGATGGCAGTTATATCAGATTTGATGAAAATGCAGCGGTTATTATCAACGCGGACAAGAACCCCGTTGGAACCCGTATTTTCGGACCGGTCGCCAGAGAACTCCGCGATAAGGATTACCTGAAGATCGCATCTCTCGCGCCTGAAGTGCTTTGATTAGGAGGTATCGGGAATGAATAGAATTCAGACTGGTGATACCGTTATCATCATTACCGGACGCGACCGTGGCAATACAGGTAAAGTTCTTGAGTATTCTCCTTCTGAAAAGAAGGTCATCGTCGAGGGCATGAACCTGGTTACCAAGCATATCAAACCCCGCAGACAGGGTGAGCCTGGCGGTATCGTGAAAGCGGAAGCACCGCTTTATGATTCCAAAGTTATGCCCGTCTGCCCGCATTGCAACAAAGGCACCCGCGTTGGCTTCGTCGAAAAAGACGGTAAGAAGGTTCGCGTTTGCAAACGTTGCGGCGAGACATTTTAAGTAGGAAAGGAGTAAGAGAAAATGCCCAGACTGAAAGACACCTATGTCAAAGAGGTCGCACCTGCTCTTATGAAAAAGTATTCCTACAAGAGCACAATGCAGATCCCGCGCCTTGAGAAGATCGTTATCAACTGTGGCTGCGGTGACGCAAAAGATAATCCGAAGATCATGGACGCAGTCCTTGGAGATCTTGCAAAGATTACCGGCCAGAAACCGGTCATCTGCAAATCCAAGAAGTCTGTTGCAAACTTCAAACTTCGTGAAGGAATGCCTGTCGGCGCCAAGGTCACCCTCCGTGGAGACCGCATGTGGGAGTTCGTTGACCGTTTGTTCAACGTTGCACTTCCCCGTGTTCGTGACTTCCGTGGCATTTCCGGTGACAGCTTCGACGGCCGTGGGAACTATTCCCTTGGGCTGAGAGAGCAGCTCATTTTCCCGGAGATCGATTATGATAAGATCGACGCTGTCCGCGGAATGGACATCTGCTTCGTTACGACTGCTAACACCGATGAAGAGGCAAAAACGCTGCTGGCTGCGCTTGGCGCACCGTTTGCGGGCTGAGGGAGGAACACATGGCTAAAACAAGTTTGAAGAACAAGCAGAAGGCTGTTCAGAAGTTCACGACCCGTGAATATAACAGATGCAAGATCTGCGGCCGTCCCCATGCATATCTTCGTAAATATGGCATTTGCCGTATTTGCTTCAGGAATCTTGCATACGCAGGCCAGATCCCCGGCGTAAAGAAAGCCAGTTGGTAAGAGAGGAGAATAGAGATGCATATTACTGATCCTATCGCTGATCTGCTTACACGTATCCGTAATGCGAGCAGCGCAAGACATGCAACTGTTGATTGTCCCGCCTCCAACATGAAAAAGGCTATCGCCCAGATTCTGGTCGAGGAAGGATACATCAAGTCCATGCAGGTCACTGAAGACAATAAGCAGGGCGTTATCCATATGACGCTCAAATACAATGAAGACAAGACACCGGTCATTGCCGGTCTTCGCCGTGTTTCAAAACCTGGTCTTCGCATTTATACCAGTTGCGAAAAAATGCCCAGAGTTCTGAACGGACTTGGAACGGTTATCGTTTCCACTCCGAAAGGCGTTATGACGGGCAAAAAAGCCAAAGAGATGAATCTCGGCGGCGAAGTCCTGGCGTTCGTCTGGTAATTCGAAGGGAGTAACAAATGTCGAGAATTGGTAGAAAGCCGATTGTTATCCCTGCTGGTGTTGAAGTTAAGGTCGATGGTCAGACTATTACAGTTACCGGACCGAAGGGAACATTGACCCAGAAGGTACACAATGGAATCGGTTTAGAGATGGACGGTAACGTCCTGACCGTCACAAGGCCCAATGATGATAGGGAATACCGTTCGCTTCATGGTCTGACGCGGACCCTTATCAACAACATGGTCATCGGTGTTACCGAAGGCTTCAAGAAGGAGCTTGAGATCTCCGGCGTCGGCTATCGTGCCACAAAGCAGGGGAATGAGCTGGTCCTGAACCTCGGTTACAGCAACCCCGTTAAGGTCCTGGACACTGATCTGTGCAAGACAGAGTCCCCGAACCCCGCTTCGATCATCGTAACTGGTATCGATAAGCAGGCTGTTGGTCAGTTTGCGGCAGAGATCCGTGCAATCCGTCCTCCGGAACCCTATAAGGGCAAAGGAATTCACTATGTCGGAGAGTACATCATCCGCAAAGAAGGCAAAGCCGGTAAAGCTTAAGAAAGGAGAGAATACGAGATATGGTTTCTAAGAAAGACAGTAACAAACAGCGTCTTCTTCGTCATAAGAGAGTACGCGGTAAAATCAGCGGAACAGCTGAATGCCCTCGTCTTGATGTATTCCGCTCCAACAAGCACATCTATGCACAGGTGATCGATGATTCTACCGGCAGAACACTTTGCTCTGCATCCTCGGTGGAAAAGGCCTTTGAAGGCTACGGCGGAAACAAAGCGGCAGCTGAAGCTGTCGGCAAGACAATCGCAGAGAGAGCACTTGCTCTCGGAATTAAGAATGTGGTCTTTGACCGCGGCGGATATATTTATCATGGTCGCGTTCAGGCTCTTGCAGAAGGTGCCCGTGAGGGCGGTCTCGACTTTTAAGGGAGGAAAAAGAATTGGAAAGAATTGATGCTTCAACTCTGGACCTTCAGGAAAAGGTCGTTTCCATTAACCGCGTCAGCAAAACCGTCAAGGGCGGCCGTATCATGAAGTTCGCCGCACTCGTCGTAGTTGGCAATGGTGATGGCGTCATCGGATTTGGCACCGGCAAGGCAGCTGAGGTTCCGGAAGCGATCCGCAAAGGAACAGAAGATGCGAAGAAGAACCTGGTTCGGATCGCAAAGCGCGGCACGACAGTTCCACACGAGACTATCGGTAAGTTCGGGGCGACCCGCGTTATGATTAAGCCCGCTGTCAGCGGTACCGGTGTCATTGCCGGCGGCGCTGTGCGTGCAGTCATGGAAGCGGCAGGCATCTCCGATGTCCGTACAAAGTCTCTCCGCTCGAACAACCCGTTCAACGTTGTTCCTGCAACATTCGCTGGTCTTACCTCTATGAGCACTGCTCAGGAGATCGCGGCAAAGCGCGGTAAGACAGTGAAGGATATCATTGGTTGAGGAGGGTATCATGGCTACGAAAAAAGAGACAGCTGCTGCGGTCGAAGAAGTTAAGGCCGTAGAAGAGAAGAAACCCGCCCCCAAGAAAACAGCCAAGAAGGCTGAAAAGAAAAAGACCTTGACAATCAAACTGGTTCGCAGTTTTGCTCATCGTCTTGACAGCCAGATCGCAACCTGCAAGTCCCTCGGTCTCAAGAAGATCGGCGATGTCACAGTGCAGCCTGATAATGCCTGCACCCGCGGCAAACTCGCAAAAGTTGCTCACATGGTTGAAGTAACAGAATAAGGAGGACATGTGCCAATGATGATTCATGATTTGAAACCTGCTGAGGGTTCTAACCGTGATAAGAAGCGTAAGGGCCGTGGTCCTGCTTCCGGTAACGGTAAGACCGCCGGTTATGGCCATAAGGGACAGCTTGCCCGTTCCGGCCACAAAGGCGCTTACTTCGAGGGCGGCCAGCTTCCTCTGGTCCGCAGAATCCCGAAGCGCGGATTTACCAACATTTTCCGCGTTGAATATGACGTCGTTAACGTCTCCGAACTCAATATCTTTGAGGACGGCGCTACAGTTACTCATGCAGATCTTCGTGAAGCAGGTCTCGTCTGCAAGCAGCATGCAGTCAAGATCCTCGGTGATGGGGAACTGACCAAGAAGCTGACAGTCGAAGCAGAGAAATTCACTGCTTCTGCAAAGGAGAAGATTGAGCAGGCCGGAGGAACGGCGAAGGAGGTATAAGATGTTCCAAACTTTCAAGAATGCTTGGAAAATCGAAGACCTTCGTAAACGGATCCTGTTCAGTGCGCTTATTCTCTTCCTGTTCCGGCTGGGATGCGCGGTCCCCGTGCCTTTCGTCAATGCGAAACTCCTGGCTGAGAGCCTGAATGCAAACAGTGGTACGATTTTCGGTTTCTTTGACCTGATGTCCGGCGGATCTTTCACACAGGCTACGATTTTTGCTCTGGGTGTTTCACCGTACATCAACTCTTCCATCATCGTACAGTTGTTGCAGGTTGTCTTCCCCTCTTTGGAACGCCTTTCCAGAGAAGGAGAAGAGGGAAGGAGAAAACTTTCGAGAATTACCAGATATACAGCGGTTGTTCTTGCAGTTCTTCTCGCAGTGATGTATTATTTACTGGTTAGGCGTAGCGGAGCCCTTGTCCATACAGAGGGATTTGCGGCCACATTCAGCGCATTTGTGATTATTATCACGTTTGCTGCCGGCGCAATGCTCCTTCTTTGGCTTGGTGAACAGATCGATGCGAAGGGAATCGGCAGCGGTATTTCGCTGATCATCTTCTGCGGTATTGTCGCTAACTCTGTGAACATCATTCCCGCGATGATCCAGTATTTCCAGATCGCCAGCGGTAAGTTCTCATACGGCGGTATCGTATTCGGCGCTCAGCCGAAATACTTCGTACTTGTTCCTCTTGTTATCCTGATTTTCTTTGCGATGTTCGTGCTTATCGTAGTAACGAACGCTGCGGAGAGAAGGATTGCGGTTCAGTACGCCAAACGCGTTGTCGGCAGAAAGATGTATGGCGGCCAAAGCAGCTACATCCCGATCAAGGTTAATATGTCCGGCGTTATGCCTGTAATTTTTGCTTCTTCTCTGCTTTCGATTCCTTCTACCATTAAGGATATGTTCGGAATCACGGGCGGTTGGGGCACCTTCCTCGGATGGTTCAGCACAAGCAACTGGGGCTATGCAGTTCTTTATGCCCTGCTGATCGTTGCATTCAACTATTTCTATGTGGCGATTCAGTATAATCCGGTTCAGATGGCTAACGATCTGAAGAAAAACGCCGGAGCGATTCCCGGGATTCGTCCCGGCCAGCCGACATCCATGTTTATCAGTAAAGTGATCAATAAGATCACAATCATAGGAGCACTGTTCCTCGTGATTATTGCTATCCTACCTATCGTCCTTACGAAATTGACAGGAATCAGCATTGCCCTTGGCGGTACTTCTATTCTGATCGTTGTCGGTGTAGCGCTTGAGATTTCTCAGACGCTCGAAAGTTATATGCTCATGCGGCATCACAAAGGATTTTTGGAGTAATGTACAAGTTGATTCTGCTCGGCGCCCCTGGTGCCGGAAAAGGTACTCAGGCCGAGATTCTTAGCGATACATTAGGCATTCCAATTATCAGCACAGGTAACATCCTCAAACAGGCCATTCGGGAGGGAACTCCCCTTGGCCTGGAGGCTGTGTCCTATATGAACGAAGGAAAACTTGTCCCTGATGCAACGATTATTGGAATTCTGAAGGATCGTCTTAGCAATCCCGATTGTGAGAATGGCTATATACTTGACGGCGTGCCCAGGACAGAGGTCCAGGCAGACGCTCTTCAGGAGATGGGCGTTGAGGTGACCAACGTCATTTCTCTGGAAGTCCCTGATGAGATGATCGAAGCACGGATGACAGGCAGAGTAATCTGTTCTGTCTGCGGCAGTTCATTCCATCTGATCACCAAGAAGCCGGAGAGAGAAGGGGTCTGCGACCGTTGCGGCGGTGTCCTTGTTACACGCAAAGACGATAACCCTGAAACGGTTCGTACCCGTCTTTTGACCTATCATGAGACTACAGAACCTCTTAAGGATTACTATGCTGAAAGAGGGCTGCTGGTTTTGGTAGATGGAACAGGGGAAGTCAGGGATATTACTGACCGCATCCTTTCAGCTTTGAGGATTAAAGTATGATCGAACTGAAATCTGCGAGAGATCTCGACAGGATGAAAAAAGCTTGTGAGATTTCAGCCCAGGCGATCAAAGTAGCACAGTCCGTACTTGAAGTCGGCGTCTCCACCGCTTATGTCGACGATAAAGTACGTGAATATATCGTCTCGCAGGGTGCGAGACCAACCTTCCTTGGATATGGCGGATTTCCGAAAAGTGCCTGTATCTCGGTAAATGAGGAACTGATTCACGGAATTCCATCAAGCCATAAGATCATTAAGGATGGAGACATCGTCAGCATCGACGTTGGCGCCTTTATCGATGGTTTTACGGGTGACAACGCGGCAACCTTTGCAGTTGGAAGTGTTTCGGAAGAAGCAAAAAAATTGCTTTCCGTGACAAAAGAAAGTCTGCTGAGGGCTGTTGCATCCGCTCAACCTGGAAACAGGATCGGCGACATCGGTTTCACTGTGCAGAGCTATGTGGAATCATGCGGCTTTTCTGTTGTAAAGGAGTATGTCGGGCACGGTGTTGGGAGAAAGCTCCATGAAGATCCCGAAGTACCGAATTTTGGCAGAGCGGGACATGGAGTACGGTTAGTTCCTGGAATGACGATTGCCATCGAACCAATGGTAAACGTTGGGGGACCCGAAGTCGAAGTATTGGCGAATGACTGGACGGTCGTTACAAAAGACCGGCAGCTTTCGGCTCACTTCGAATACTCGATTGCTATTACCGAGAATGGCCCTGTAGTGCTTACACCATGGGGAGACTAGCAAAGTGAGTATTGAACGCGGTACTGTGGTGAAAAGCAGAGCCGGTCACGACAAGAATACATGGTTCGTTGTGTTGTCTGCTGATGAGTCTTATGCTTTCATCGCAAATGGAAAGTCGAGAACGATCAGTTCTCCCAAAAAAAAGAAGTACATTCATCTTGTTATGACAAAGACTGTGTTGTCAGCAGACGAGATGGAGAGCGACAGATCAATCCGTAACGCATTGAAGCGGTTTGATCGTAAACCGTCTGAAGGAGAGTTACATGTCTAAAGCTGATGTGTTGGAAGTAGAAGGAATCGTCAAAGAAGTATTGCCGAATGCTACTTTTAAAGTCGAACTTCAGAATGGGCACATCATCGATGCTCATATCTCCGGCAAACTCCGTATGAACTACATCCGGATCTTGGTCGGGGATAAGGTTACGCTCGAAATGTCGCCTTACGACCTTACAAAAGGCCGTATCACCTGGCGGACAAAATGATCCGCCGAATTGATGGAGGATTCACTTATGAAGGTAAGACCTTCCGTAAAACCCATGTGTGAAAAGTGCAGAGTGATCAGACGTCATGGTAAAGTGATGGTTATCTGCTCTAATCCCACTCACAAGCAGCGTCAGGGTTAATAGACGCTAATATAAACGGAGGATTTCTAAATGGCTCGTATTGCTGGTGTCGACTTGCCGAAAGATAAGCGGGTCGAAGTTGGCTTAACTTACATTTATGGTATTGGTTTAAGCACAGCGAAACAGATCCTCGCGGATACCGGTGTCAATCCTGACATCCGCTGCAAGGATTTGTCTGATGATGATCAGCAGAAACTGCGTGATTACATCGATAATCATATTATCGTAGAAGGTGACCTGCGCCGTAATGTTGCCCTTGATATCAAACGTCTGGTGGAGATCGGTTGCTATCGCGGTGTACGTCATCGTAAAGGCCTTCCTGTACGCGGTCAGCGGACAAAAACAAATGCCCGTACCCGTAAAGGTCCGAAGCGCACTGTAGCGAATAAGAAGAAGTAAGGAGGAGCGCAGAATAAATGGCACAGGCCAAAAAAACTGTTACGACACGTCGTCGTCGTGAAAAGAAAAATATTGAGCGTGGCTGCGCTCATATCCAGGCTACATTCAACAACACGATCGTTACCATCACTGATGTGAACGGAAATGCTCTTTCCTGGGCATCTGCCGGTGGTCAGGGCTTCCGTGGTTCCAGAAAATCTACTCCTTTTGCAGCTCAGACGGCTGCAGAAGTTGCTGCAAAGGCTGCAATGGAACATGGCCTCAGAACGGTTGAAGTGTATGTTAAGGGACCGGGTTCCGGCCGTGAGGCTGCGATCCGTGCACTTGCTGCTTGCGGTCTCGAAGTGACCCTGATCAAGGATGTCACTCCTGTTCCGCACAATGGCTGCCGTCCGCCTAAGAGACGCCGCGTATAATTACTGGAGGAGAAATATTCATGGCTAGATATACCGATTCAGTCTGCAGATTGTGCCGCAGAGAAGGCCAAAAGCTCTTCCTGAAAGGCGAACGCTGCTATTCTGAAAAATGCGCACTGGTGCGCAGAAACTATGCGCCTGGCGACCATGGTCAGGGACGTAAAAAGATCTCTGAGTATGGTGTTCAGACCCGTACAAAGCAGAAAGCAAAACGCTACTACGGTGTTTTGGAAGGCCAGTTCCACAAATACTATGAGATGGCTATCAAGCAGGCCGGCATCACCGGTGACAACCTGCTCCGTATTCTCGAGAGCAGACTGGACAACATCGTATACCGTGCTGGGTTTGCAAATTCTCGTGCTGAAGCTCGTCAGCTTGTAACACATCGTCACTTCTCAGTCAACGGAAAGATCGTCAATGTTCCTTCCTATCTGGTGAAAGCGGGAGATGTCGTTGCTGTCCGTCACACCGATATCGAGGTGATCAAGGGCGCAGTTGAAGCGAACTCTGCTCGTCCGAAGCCCGTTTGGATGGAGATTGATCCTGAGAATCTGTCTGCTAAAGTCACTAAGCTTCCGGATCGTTCCGAAATTGACTTTGACATCGAAGAGCACTACATCATCGAGCTTTATTCCAAATAATCTCTTTGTTGTATCGCCTTCTGTTTCATTCTTTTTTCGTTACGCACCAAAACTGGCAATCATGCCGCTTGGAGGATAATAATGATTGAAATAGAAAAGCCCAGAATTGAAACAGTTGATGTGTCGGCTGATGGTTCTTACAGTACTTTCGTCGTTGAGCCTCTCGAGAGAGGTTTTGGCACAACTCTTGGGAATAGCATGAGACGCGTTCTGCTCTCATCCCTTCCCGGTGTTGCTGTTCAGTCGATCAAGATCGACGGCGTGCTTCATGAGTTCTCAACGATTGAAGGTGTCCGTGAGGACGTGACTGAAATCGTTCTTAATGTAAAAGGCATCACCGCCCGTCTTCACTCCGATGAGCCGAAGACGGTATACATTGAAGCTGTTGGCCCCTGTGAAGTGACTGCCGGAAGTATCAAGGCAGATTCTGAACTGGAGATTCTGGTCCCGGACGCACATATCGCTACGCTGAACAAAGACGGCAGACTCAATATGGAACTGACGTTTGTCCGCGGCAGAGGATATGTCTCCGCTGAGCGCAACAAGCAGGAAATTGCTCCTGAGATCGGTCTGATTCCGGTCGACAGCATCTTCACTCCTGTCGTTAAAGTGAACTATACCGTGGAAAATACCCGTGTGGGACAAATCACTGACTACGATAAGCTTACGCTGGAAGTGAAGACCGATGGGACAATCAGTGCAAGAGAGGCAGTCTCTATGGCTGCTAAAGTCTTGTGCGAACATCTGAATCTTTTCATGGATCTTACCGGTGAGACACTCGATACCGAGTTCCTCGTTGAGAAAGAAGATCCTGGCAAGGAGAAGGTGTTCGACATGACTGTCGAAGAACTCGATCTTTCAGTACGCAGTTTTAACTGCCTGAAACGCGCAAATATCAATACAGTTGAAGAACTGATCAATAAAACCGAGGATGATATGATGCATGTCCGCAACCTCGGCGTAAAGTCCCTTGAAGAGGTTCAGGCGAAGCTCGCTTCTCTTGGGTTGTCTTTGAAGAGTAAGAGTAATCAGTAAGGAGAAAAATCAATGGCCGGTTCAAGAAAACTGGGTAGGACCAGTGACCACCGAAAAGCTATGCTTCGTGCCATGGTTACATATTTAGTTGAGAACGGAAAGATCGAAACTACCGTTCCCCGCGCCAAAGAGGTGCGGTCCATGACCGAAAAGATGATCACTCTCGGCAAGGAGGGCTCCCTTCATAGCAAACGCCAGGTTTATTCCTATATCACAAAGGAATCCGTGGCTAAAAAATTGTTTGATGAAGTTGCTCCGCAGTACGCTGACCGCAATGGTGGTTATACCAGAATCACCAAGACAGGTCCCCGCCGCGGCGATGCAGCCGAGATGGCTGTGATCGAACTTGTCTGATAGCATAACAGTTCGGAACCCCGTCTAAACAACGGGGTTTTTTGTTGACATTTTATCTCGAATATGTGAAAATCTTCTGGTTTAAAGGAGAATGAGATGCATTCATTTGTTTTTTTGACGACAAGTGTATTACTGGGACTTGCTCTGGCGATGGATTCTTTTTCGGTTTCTGTCGCCGATGGCCTTGCCAATCCGCTGATCACCAGGAAGCAGAAAATGGTCATTCCCTTTGTTTTTGGATTTTTTCAGTTTATTATGCCAGTCATCGGCTGGTTGTGCGTACACACGGTAGCGAAGGCTTTTTCACTTTTCGAGAAAGCGGTTCCATGGATCGGCTTCGGGCTTCTTTGCTGGATCGGAAGGGAAATGATCCTTTCCAGGAATAAGCCGATCGAAGCGGTTCAGCGGGACTTTTATACTCCTGCAACACTGATCACTCAGGGGATCGGGACTGCGATCGATGCTCTTTCTGTTGGTTTTGCTATTGAGGAATATGCATTCAATGAGGCCTTTGTCTGTGCTTCTGTGATCGGCATCGTCACTTTTGTACTTTGCGTTCTGGGAATCGAACTCGGTCGCATGATCGGCAAGCACCTGTACAGCGGCGCTTCAGTCACCGGCGGGCTAATCCTGATAGCAATCGGCATCAAAATACTGGTGGAAGGGGTATTCTCCAAATAAAAAACGGAACCAAAACTTCAGTATGGTTCCGTTTTTTGTTGTGATTGATTATTTGTTTTCGGACGTAGCGGGAAGAGTGAACCAGAAATCACTTCCTGATCCCGGCGAGGAGATCACACCGAATTGGGCCTCATGCGCTTCCAGGATGCTTTTGACAATCGATAAACCAAGACCAGTACCCATAACAGAACGCTTGTGCGGATCTGAAGATCGGTAATATCTGTCAAATACGTATGGTAATTCCTCCTGACGGATCCCCGCACCATGATCGATTACTTCTATCTTGACGGTATTGTCCTGAACTGTCTGGTGAATCTCGACCAGCGCCAATGTAGTGCTGTAGTTTACCGCGTTAAGCATCAGATTGTAAAGGACACGCTCGATCGCGTTCTGATCCGCAAATACTGACGCTTCTGTCCGAGGGTGAAACCGGAATTCAAATCTATCTTTGTCGTCCAGAAGTGTCAGACGCTCTATTACAGATCTGATCTCCTGAGTGATACTGAACTCAACCGGATGGATCTCAATCGAGCCTGACCGATATTTAGAAATGTCCAGAACATCATTGACGAGAGAGCTCAGACGCTTGGATTCACTGATGATCACATTCAGGTTTTCTTCGTTATTTTCACCCGGCAGATCCCGCATCATCTCGCTGTACCCTGTAATCAGGGTAAGCGGGGTCCTGAGATCATGAGATACGTTTGCCAGCAGTTCCGTGCGCAGATGATCTACTTTTCCGAGTTCTTTTGCTGCGGCATTCAAAGAGGCACCAAGCTCATCGATTTCCCGGATTCCGGATTTCTCTTCGAAAAGAACATCAAAATGTCCGTCTCCGAGTTTTTTTGCTTCCCGGTTCATTTCAATGACAGGACGTGAGAAAGAACCCGAGAAAACGATTGCCATCACGACCGACAATACTGCCATCACAGTGAGGACGATCCCGAGAAGAATACGATTTGTCCGGGTAATGTCGTTTACAGGAGACGTGACAGAATTGACATATATGACTTTGTCTGCGCCGATATCACTGGATACGATTGTTACACTGAGAAGACTTTCAAGCGTGTTTTTGGAGCCGTAGCGGGCATTATTCTGCCCGAAAATAATACTCGGTTTATCCGGCAGGACGACATCGAGTCGGGAGAGAAGAGAACCGCCGTTCCTTGCGGCCTGTCTGGAAAGATCTTCTAGCTGCGTACGGTTCATCTGATGCAGCGCGCATACCGGGTTTCCTTTTGCAGAAACAATGATATTTCCATTTTTGTCAGTGACGATGATACAAGTACCATAATAAATTGCAGCGTCGTTACAAACTGCCTGAAGTCCTGTCTGGTCAAGAGATATCCCGGAGATCACGCTTGTAAGTGTGTCATGCATTGCGTCTTTTTTTGTTTTTTCGTAAATCTCCGGCAGCAAAACAGACTGCAACAATGCAGCAAGCAATGTTGTTAGAATGGAGAATATAAGAAAAAAGACAGCGGTACGTGCAAACAGACTGATTTTATGCTTCTTCAAAACGGTATCCGACTCCTCTTACAGTAACAATGCATCTGGCGTAGTCACCAAGTTCTTTCCGCAAAAGTTTGACATGGGTGTCAAGCGTTCTGTCGGCTCCAAAATAGTCATAACCCCAGACATCGGAAAGCAGCGTGTCCCTGCTGAGGGCTTTGCCCTTGTTGCGGATCATATAAAACAGCAAATCATATTCTTTTGGAGACAAATCAAGGCGTTTTCCGTCGACACTGACAATGCGGCCGTCAAAATCAACTGTCAGTCCCAGATAGGTATAGATATCGTTTCCGCTTTTCTCATCTTTTGCAGTTGACGACGAGCGCTTAAGCACGGCCGCGACACGCATCATAAGCTCTTTTGGAGAGAATGGCTTAACAACGTAGTCGTCTATCCCCAGTTCAAAACCGTGGATCTTATCGTACTCTTCTCCACGTGCGGAGAGCATGATTACAGGCGTAGTGCAGAATTTCCGAATCGCGGCGACTGAAGAAAACCCGTCAAGTTCTGGCATCATGACGTCCATGATGATGAGATCGAAATGGGTCTTCTTGCATAGTTCATAAGCCTGAAGCCCGTCGTAGGCACAGGTGATGGCATAGCCTTCAAATTCTGCATATTTCTGAATCAAATTGCAGATTTCTTTTTCATCGTCTACAATCAATAGGTGATACATGTTATCCCTCATTATTCCGAACAAACTTTATTATTCATTATATACGAACTTGGCTTAATTGAACCTTTGAAATTCTAATAAATCGGGAAAGGATTATCAGAATGAAAAACTGGAGATTGGCGTCATTTGCACCGGATATTCGCGTTGCGGATGTAGCTTTCAATGCGGACGGAATCGCGGCATCAGTCGACATGGCAGAAGACCAGGCTGCTGATCTGCTTTTCCTTCCGGAACTGTGCGTTACCAGTCGCTCCTGCGGAGATCTCTATCTGAACAGGGGATTGTTGGATACTGCGCTCGCATCTGTGATGGAACTGACTGCTCGGACAGATGGGAAGAGACTTATTGCGGTTTTTTCCGCCCCGGTTCTGCTGGAAGGGGCGGTCTATGAGACTGCTTTCTTTGCAGGCGGGGGTCAGATTCTTGCCGTCGTACCAAGAACTGATTATTCCGGGGAAACAGAACTGCTGAGATGGTTCAGACCATGGAAAGGGGAGAACGGGATCTACAGGCTTTCAGACGGAACAGAGGTCTATGTCTGCGATTCTCTTCAGATCGATGGCTCTTCCATCCGGATAGCATATGGGATAGAAGAACTGGATGGTGGTGAGAACGAGGATCTTACTCTCGTATATACTTCATCCAGAGAAGCGGTAGGAAGGATTACCTCTATTCGTGAGACACTCGCTGCCTATACCAGAAAAAGTAAGAAAGCGGCTTTGGCTGTAACGCCGGATGTATCTGAGTCCACTGGTGCGGGAGTATGTTCCGGTTATGCGGCATGCTACCGCGGGGGAAAACATATCGGATCCGTTCCTCCCTTTGAAAGGGGGATGCTCCTGGCGGATACGTCATCTGACTCGGTTCCCGACGTCTTGGAACCTGACAGATGCGCCCTTGCCCTTGAGATCCAGGGACAGGGACTGGCACAGCGTTTGAAGAAGATCTGGATCCAGAAACTGATCCTTGGTATTTCCGGCGGTCTGGATTCTACTCAGGCGCTGATGGCCGGCGTACATGCAATGGATATCCTCGGATATCCACGGACGAACCTGATCGCTGTTACTATGCCGTGCTTCGGCACGACAAGCCGTACCAAAAGCAATGCTCAGAAGATGTCTGAACTGTGCGGAGTTACTTTCCGTGAGATTTCTATCCGTGCATCGGTCGAGCAGCATCTGAAAGATATCGGACACGACGGCAAGACGCCTGACGTAACATATGAAAACGCACAGGCAAGGGAACGCACACAGGTTTTGATGGATCTTGCGAATATGGAGAATGCCATTGTGCTGGGGACAGGGGATATGTCTGAAGCGGCTCTCGGATGGTGTACATTCAACGGGGATCATATTTCCATGTACAATGTGAACTGTAACCTCACGAAAACCTTCCTTAGGGAGATCGTTCGTTATGAAGCGAATAATCTTGTCTCCGGACAGCTTTCCGAGGTTCTGCTCGATGTCATTGATACGCCTGTGAGCCCCGAACTGAAACCTGCAGTAGACGGTGCGATCGCACAGAAGACGGAAGATATTCTCGGACCTTATGAAGTGCTGGACACGTTCCTGGCTTCCTTCGTAAGAGATTGCCTCTCTGTGACAGACGTTCTAGAAAATGGACTGAAAGAGTTTGAAGGCCGTTATTCAGAGGAAGATATCCGCAAGTGGCTGAAACAGTTCGTAAAAAGGTTTTTCAACAATCAGTTCAAGCGGAACTGTGTACCGGACGGTCCTGCGGTGGTGGACTACAGCATTTCGCCGTTCGGCGGTTGGGTAATGACCTCAGATACGTCCAGTGCGACATTCCTTTCTGAACTGAACTGACCCCAGAGTTCAAAATAGAATTTGACCCGGTCTTTTCATAAACCGGGTCATTTGGGGAAATAAAAAACCGGATTCTTATTAAGAATCCGGTTCTTTTTGCCTGGTGGACGGTATAGGACTCGAACCTATGACCCTCCGCACGTCAAGCGGATGCTCTACCAGCTGAGCTAACTGTCCGTCGCGAAGAATATTATATAACAGGGGATAGCGTATTGCAAGAACTTTTTCTGAAAAAGATCGGAGAAACAGAACGCGTTG
>OCTX012254501.1_pt1 | contig 27782 bp, 24 predicted proteins | sample 1539691 | NCBI WGS metagenome assembly OCTX01 (sample SAMN02144231, study PRJEB22623) | gut metagenome | biome: sheep rumen | host: Ovis aries | place: New Zealand
CTCCTAGATTTTGTCAAACATGTACAAGAAAATTCAAAAGGTGTATGTTTGCCCTCGTTTTTTCGACCAACATACACCCTCTAAACACCTTACACACAGATGGTTAGAACAAAAGGTGTAGGTTTTCCGACTTTTTTAGCAAAATTTCTCAGTTGCGTTTCCAACTGGCTCACAATGTCCCGACGGCCGACTATACAGAGACCACGGAGCACATCTTCTCGTCGAGCATCGAGACCATCAATACCGTGGGCAATGTGCTCTTCACCGAGAATGTGGCCGGTTTCTATAAGGCACGCCACGATTACAAGACCCTTGTCTGCGACTCGATAGCCGGTCGGATGGCTCGCGACTATCCTTTCAACGGGCTGATGGAAACGCTCGCGTTCAACTACTCCTTCGACGCGTTGATCAGTGCCGAGATGCTAAAGAACATGCGCCATCTGTTTTCGCAGTGCCAGCAGATGATGGGCGTCAGCGACGAGGAGATAGACGTCTACCGCAAGGAGCGGCGTCAGATGGAGGTGCGGTCGGCCGACGGCAACGATTCAGCATTGCTGATTGACGAGGATGTCATTCGTCTGCAGCAAGAGATAGACCGGGCCGTAGAAGAATTGTCGGCAGCCCGTAAGGATGGCCGCCGACCTTAAGAAATGATAAATAAATAACTTGCCACGATTTTTGGAAACAAGCCAATGTTGGCTGACCAAGAATCAGCGTCCGATGACCTCGGTGATAGGTTCGCCGATGCATGCACTGGGCTGCTGGATGTGCAGCAGTTGGCAGACGGTGGGGGCGATGTCGGTGATATGCACCTCGCGGCTGGTGGCACCGTGGCTGATGTTCCATCCGTAGAACAGCAGGGGGATGTGGGCATCGTAGGGATTCCACTCACCATGGGTGGTGTGTGTCGGCGAGTTGTCGCTCCACCAGGAGTAGTGGTGGGGCTTGAGGATGAAGATGACATCGCCCGAGCGACCGGGATAGTAGCCGTTGAGCACTCGCTCGAGAAGCAGTGGGGGCAGGGCCGAGAGTCGGGCCTGTTCGAAGTCGACGGCGTTGACCACCTCGGGCATGTGGCGCAGACAGTCGACGGCGACCTGCTTCACCTCTCTGAGTGAGAGGCCCTGCTCGTGGATGGCGTGGTGGTTGAGAAACACGCGATAGTCCATGATGTCGTGGACCACGGGCTTGGTGGCCCCCAGTTGTTTACTCACTGCATCGTTGACGGCCTTGACGACATCGTCGTTCATCTGCGGACCGCCGGGCAGGTGGTGCTCCTGCATGAAGCGCCAGTTGTGGGTGGCGCCGTGGTCGGCGGTGAGAAACAGCAGGTAGTTGCCGTGTCCCACCTGCTCGTCGAGAGCCCGGAGCAGACGGCCCAGGTCGCGGTCGAGGGTGAGGTAGGCCTCGTCGGTATGCTGGCCGCGGGTGCCCCATTCGTGGCCGATGACGTCGGTCTGGGAGTAACTCACGCAGAGCATGTCGGTGGCCTCGCCCTGTCCGAGGTGCTCACCCTTGAGGGCGGCGATGGCCATGTCGGTGGTCACGGTGCCGCAGAGCGGTGTGTAGCCGATGTCCTTGCCGGCTTTCTGCACCTCCTTGTTCTTCTTCATGGCGTTGTTCACCTGTTCCACATAGTCGGGCAGCCGGTCCATATAGTAGGTGCTGGTGATGAAGCGCAGGCTCTTCGTGTCGAGCCAGTAGGCAGCGTTGGCGCTGTGGCCGGCGGGGAAGATGGCGGCACGGTCCTTGTAACTGACGCCGACGACCTTCGAGCGGAAGTCGGTGTGCAGGCGCAGTTGGTCGCCGATGGTGGTGGCCAGCAGGTTGCGCGGCGAGCGGTTGCCCGACTTGGTGTCGCTGCCGACGGCCCGTACGGAGTCGTCCTGACAACTCACGGTGCGCTTGTCGTTGATGTAGACGGTGTTGCCGCAGATGCCGTGGTAGGCTGGGGTAGAGCCGGTATAGGCCGAGGTGTGGCCGATGGCGGTCACCGTGGGCAGGTAGTTGATCAGACAGTTGTTGCACGAGTAACCCTCGTCGACGAGACGGTTGAAGCCGTTGGCCGTGAACCGGCTGCGATAGCGGTCGAGGTAGTCCCAGCGCATCTGGTCGACCACGATGCCGACCACCAGTTTAGGGCGTTCGCCGAACTGCGTCTGTGCCATGGCTGTGAGGCAGAGGCAGCAGAGGGTGATGAGAAATAGTGTTCTTTTCATTGCTGTTGTTTGTATTTGTTGAGTTTGTTGTTCCAATAGTTGCGCAGGTCGTCCCAGCGATAATAATAAGGTGTGTCGGTCTGGCCGGCGGGCAGAGTGGCCTCACGTTCGTTGAGCAGGGCTTTCACCAGCACGGGTCCGCTGCCCTTCTTCGGTTTGTAGAAGATGAGTTGTATGTTGCAGCCCATGGGGAATATCTTGTAGTTCCGCCAGTGCAGGTCGAGCGTCTCCAGGTCGTCGACGCTGACGCCGCAGGAGTCGAGTTCCATCAGGCAGGCCAGCGGCATGACGCACACCTCGTGGCCGAAGCGCATGGTGGCCTGCGGCTTGCCGAGGGCTACGCAGGTGTCGGCGGTCTGGATGATGTTCCTCAGCAGGTTGTACTGGCTGAAGGGCATCAGTCCGCCCGACTGCGGGGCGGGGCCGTAGGTGAGGTACCAGTTCTGGTTGGCTATGCGCCACTGGTCGTAGAGTTCGTCGTTGGTGAAGAGGGCCATCAGGTCGGGCGCGCCGTCGTGGCTCTGCATGTTGACAGCCACCTTGAAGAGGTCGCGCATCAGGGCTCCCTGCCGCACGCTGTCGGCCGCCCACTGCCGGTCGTTGAACAGCACCTGCATGAGTCGCTCGGGGTGGGTGTGACGCTCGGCGAAGTCGCGGCGCAGCCCACGGGTGTTGTCGGCGAGGGCCTCTATCACGCTGTCGCGCTCCTGGTTGAGGTAGTACTGCAGCGACTTGCTCACGTCGTTGTGGATGCGGGCCGTGGGGTTGGCGGCCATCAGTTCCTCACACTCGGCCATCATCGACAGGATGCACCGTTCGACAATGGTGGAGCGGGCATCGATGGCCACGCCCTTCGTACGGAATATCTCGGGGAAGTTGGCGGCGATGCGGCGCCCGATGCCGTGGTGCTGCCGCTCGCCCACGGTGGTCAGGTCGCCCAGCCGTTTGTCGGTGGTCTTGTGGAATACCTCCAGTTCTCGCAGCATAGCCTGAGCCTCGCGGGTCAGTTTGCCCTGCTGGCGGGCCTTGCGCAGCGGCCGCAGCACGCTGACGTAGTCGTTCTTGCCGATGAGCCAGCGCGAGCCGTGGCGGCCGTAGTGGGAGAAGTAGAACGGCACATAGCCCTTCGGGGCCTTGGTGTAGTGCAGGTCGGCTGGCAGTTGGCGGTCGTAGTCCACATAGTTGGAACCAGCCAGGAAGGGGTTGTCCCTGATCTCTTCGCGGGCCGTCTTCGTCTGTGCTGCCAGTACAAGTACCGAGGCACTGAGCGCCAGTGTAGCGATGGTTCTTTTTATCATAGCGTGGCAATAATTATGTTTCTTTGGGGCAAAGATACGAAAAAAGGCGCGAAGAACAAAGGAAACTCGTTTCTTTTTTGTAATTTTGCCGGCGATAAACTAGTAACACGATGACTTTAAAGGACTTTTTAACGCAAGGCGACCATTTCGCTACCGACAACGGGTGTATATTAAAAGAGGTACGCGAGGGATATGCCCGGGCAGAGATGGTGGTCGGCGAACACCATCTGAATGCCGGGGGCGTCTGTCAGGGCGGTGCCTACTTCACCTTGGCCGACATCGCCCTGGCTGCCGTGATGAACAGCCGCGGGGCTCTCACCTTCGGCATCGAAAACAACATTGTGTTTCTGAAGAGTGCCCGTCTGGGCGACACCCTGACGGCCGAGGCCACCGAGGTGTTCAACCACCACAAACTGCCTTATGTCGATGTGCGCATCACCAACCAGCATGGCGACCTTTGCTGTGTGGTCACCGGCCTTGCCTACCGCAAGTCGGACCCAGTCGTTAAAGACTTGGAAATCAGATAGGATGCATCTATCACGCCATGACGCAAAAAGGAAGCGTGATGCTCCTTTGTTGCAAATAGCACGAAATATCAAAAAAAGAATTATCTTTGAACCAAAACTGCGAATATGACACAACAACTACAACCTAAGACGCTGCAGCAAGGAGGAAAATACCTAATCGGGAGGTGGGGCTACGAAGGCGTACTATGCCGAGTAGGGCTGGAGGTTGACGACGAGGTAGACGCTCAGTTCGATAAGCAGGAAAAAGGCACCACAGCAGTCGCCGGTGTAGCCTCGCAGCCTTCGCCATACAAACAGGTAGAGGAAATACATGGTCAGGCAGGGCACGAACAGCAGCCACTGCCAGTCGATGTGGGTGTGTAGCAGATAGACATAGGCACCCATTGGCAGCAAGCCCTGCAGGGCCAACAGGATGCCGGACGGAAGGCTCATGCGGCGATAGACCGTGTGGGCCTTTGCCGTCTCTTCGGTGCGGGCATAAGGCATCATCTGTGTCAACTGGGCGCTCAGCATCTTGGCATAGGGGTCGGCAGCGAGCACGGTCAGGGCGGCCATCAGTGGCGACAGACCGTAGAGGCACAGATAGAGCATGGCAACATAGAGGATGAGGCTCAGCACGCCATAGGTGCCGATGTGCGAATCCTTCATGATGGCAAGGATGCGCTCACGGTCGGTGCCACCTCCGCCAAAGCCGTCGAAGAAGTCGGCCAGCCCGTCTTCGTGGAGGGCACCGGTGAGCAGGATGCGGGCCACGACGGCCAGCAGAACGGCAACGGAATAGGGTAGCACGAGAGGGGCGAAATAGAGTATGGCAGCCATGATGCCGCCCGTCAGCCAGCCTACGAGGGGCCACCATTCCACCACAGACGAATAGCACGGACGAGGCGGCTGGTGCATCCGCCAGAAAGGCAGACGGGTGAAGAAGATGAAGGCAGCCCAGGGGCGGTCGTACCACTTGATGAGTTGCTGCTGCATAGGGTTAGAAATATTTGGTGATGTTGGCGTTCTTGAAGTTGTTCATCTCGTTCATCATACGTACGGCAGAGTCGACGATGGGATAGGCGCAGAGGGCCCCGGTGCCCTCGCCCAGTCGGAGACCGAGGTTGAGCAGGGGCTTCGCACCAAGGGCATCGAGCATCCGCTTGTGGCCGCTCTCGTCGCCGCAATGACAGAATATCATATAGTCTTTTGCATCAGGTTGCAGTTGGCAGGCAGCCATCGCACAGGCCGTCATGATGAAGCCGTCTATTAATATAATAAGGTGTAATTCGGCAGCACGGAGCATCGCCCCGATGGCTGTCACCATCTCGAAACCGCCGAAATAGCGGATTGACGAAGGGTGGAGGGTGACGGGTGAAGGGTGGAGGGCCGACAGGTATTTGTCGACCGCTTCCTGTAGCACCTCATATTTATGGCGGATGCCCTCGCTGTTGAGGCCGGAGCCGGCACCGATGCACTCGGCGAGGGGGATGCCGGTGAACAGGTGCATCCAGATGCTCGAAGGCGATGTGTTGCCGATGCCCATCTCGCCGATGCTCAGGATGGTGCAGCCCTTGGCGTGGCATCCGTCCACAAGGTCGGCACCGGTACGGATGGCTTGCTCGTATTCCTCTTTGCTCATGGCCGCTTCGTAGCGGAAATTCTTCGTGCCGCAGGCAATCTTGCGGTCGATGATGCCTGACACCGTCGACAGGTCGTGGTCGACACCCACATCGACGATGCTGAGGTCGAAGCCATGCTGGCGGCAGAACATGTTCACGCCGCCGCCGCCGCGGGTGAAATTGATCATCTGTTGCCAGGTGACCTCACGGGGACTGACGCTCACGCCCTCTCGTTCGATGCCATGATCGCCACCCAGCAGCAGATGACAGGGATGTGCCAGTCGCGGTTGGAGTGTCTGCTGGATGAGGCATATCTGCATGGCCAGTTCCTCCAGACGCCCCAACGAGCCCTTGGGCTTGTTCAGGTTGTCTATTTTTGCCTGGATGGCTGCTCTTAATTTTTCATTCTTCATTCTTCACTCTTGATCACTACAGGTATTCCGCTGACCATGAGGATTACCTTGTCTGCCCGCTCGGCGACGTACTGGTTCATCCAGCCCTGCAGGTCGGTGAACCGTCGCTGTACCTGGTTGTCGCTCACGCCGCCACTGCCTATCTCGTTGGTCACAAAGATGAAGGTGGCATCGCGACTGGTGAATCGGTCGAACTCCGATTGGGCTGTCTGCAGGGCTTTGTCAACGTCCTGCATGTCAAAAAACAGATTTGTCAGCCACAAGGTGATGCAGTCGATGAGTACGACGCGTCCCGTCATGTCGTGTCGGCTCAGCCAGCGCTCTTCCTCGACATTAGTCCATTGGGGGCCGCGCCGTTGCTGATGTTTCTCTACACGCTGACGAAATTCCTCGTCCCAGACGTGAGCCGTGGCCATATAGACCGGTTCCCGGCTCATGGTCAGGGCCATTTCTTCTGCCTTCCGGCTTTTTCCGGAGCGTTGGCCGCCCGTAATGAGGATGATTTTTCCCATCGTTGTCAGTTCATATCCTATATAAGGATTTTCTTTTTTAATATAAGGTATATATTTATTAATATAAGGTGTCTGTATTTAATGTGTGGCAAAATTACGATATATTTAGAACATACGCAAAAAAAGTAATAAAAAAAATGCTGATGACCTCAGGGGGCCATCAGCAAGTGCTACTTTTTGGAAGGAACGAAACTCTCCCAAGTCTGGTCATCGTAATAGACTCTAATCTCTGTGACATGCCTTGGTGGTTTGTCAATATATTTTATTTCTTCCCGGACGACTTCTTGAGGTGTGCTTCTGACACTATTGCGCAGAGGTGCTGATGAGGGTACAAAATGTGAGTTTGGGAGAGTAGGGATGATCGGCTCTTCAAAATCGAGTGTCGACTCTTGAATCGTTTCATTGGAATTTTCGGAGGGCGACGTGCGTTTTTCCGAATCATCACCGCCATGTTCAGACTGGTACATCGGTCCGTTGCCAAACATAAGCCAGTCGAGACTGATGTCAGGAAATTTCTTTTTGATGCTTTCGATGATGTTGATAGTGGGGCGGGTGCGATCGTTGAAGATGCCGCTCAAGGTGGCCGGAGTGGTTCCGATGTAGTTGGCGAACACCTGTTGGGTCATGTGCTGCGCCTCCATGATCTGTCTTATTCTGTCCTTCATCTTTAAATAAGTTCATTTTGGGCCGTTTGGGTCCTTTTCCGTTTCAGTTTACAAAGGTAAAGAGAAAAAATGAAACGTGCAAGTTTTTAAAGAAGAATTTGCGGTTTTAAAGTTTAAATATATTGTTTTGAATTTGCTTATTTGAACTGATAAGTCAGAGAATAGACCGTTCGAATTTGTTAATTTAAATAATGTCAAGTATAATATATTAAACAAAAGCAGGTGATTATTTATGTAATTATTTGGTTATATGCTAATTATAGATATGTATATACATCTTCATAAACACTGTGTTTTATCTGCTTCGTATGACAAACTACCATTTTTTGCCTGTATTTTAAGGAGAATTCGTTTTAATGTACTAAATTTTGGAATCAAGAACCAATCACCGGTTTACTATTGCGCTTGACGTGTAATTCGCAGGAATACAATCTGTTATAGTCTAAAAGTGGCTCATGAATATTTATCTGTTTAATGATTTAAAGGTATGAATTCAAAAATATAAATCCTTAATTTGGGCTTGCAAATTTTTCGAATTTGAATTTCCAAATACGAATTATGTGGCTTCACTTTACAATTCTTATTCCTTGTGAAGTTTTAAATTACGAACATTTAAATGATAAAAAGAGTTAATTGTAAATGCCAAGAGGCAAAATAATCACTATTTCGCCATACTTAAAGAATTTCGGAGAACATTTCGAGAAGTGCGAAATTTTAAAATCTCAAGGGTAGTTATTTGTAGTTAACTTACTGAAAACAATGGGGTTTAAGCCCGAAAAAAGCACCCTTGCGAGGTGCTCATTCTAGATGTAAAAAAGGTCGATTTTAGTGTAAAATGTAAAAAATCAGTTCCTTCATTAACTCTCCTGGAGGGGTATTTGGGTTGTCCAGGCCCTTACTTTTGGCATCTATTTCGCGTAGTTTGGAAATTATCTGCATCGTTTTCATGGCCGTGTAGTTTCTCATGCCGGTCATGTAGTCCTTTGCAGCCCATGGAGATTTCATATCCAGCCATTGCGCTACTGCTTCCTGACTCTGCTTTTGGGGGCAATAATAAGCAATCATCAGGTTCTGGAAGTAGTTGAAGAGCAACGGTAGAAACGAATAGATGCTACCGGCCTTAGGATTTTTGTCAAAATAATTGATTATCTGATTTGCCTTATATATATTTCTGTTGACGATGGCATCACGTAGTTCAAATCCATTGAAATCCTTGCTCACCCCTATTTGATCTTCGACGACCTGTGGTGTGATGCGCCGGTTGTTTTCTGGCAGGGCTATCATCACTTTGTCCAGTTCGCTGGTCAGTCGGTTTAAGTCGGCTCCGATAGCCTCGGCTATCAGTTGTGTGGACTTAGGGTCAATGCTTGCTCCTTTTTGTTTTAGGTAGCGTTCGATAAAGACAGGCAGGTCTCTATCTTTCAGTTTCTGGCTTTCGAAGATGATGCCGGCCTGCTGTATGGCCTTGACATATTCTCGTTTTCTGCCGTCTATCTTGCCGTTTTTGTGACAGATGACGAGAATGGTGCTTTTTGAGGGTTGCTTGACATATTTCTCCAGTGCTTCGGTGTTCTTGATGTTTTGAGCCTCTTTGACAATCACCACCTGTCTTTCTGCCATCATCGGATAGCGGCGGGCCGCATCGGCAATCTGAGAGGCGTTCACATCGCTGCCAAACAAGATGGTCTGGTTGAAGTCGCGTTCTTCCGGTTGCAAGGCATGTTCGGCAATGTAATCGCTGATTTTGTCAATGTAGTATGGCTCGTCGCCCATGAGGTAATAGATGGGGCGGTAGTTGCCTTCGGTCAACTCCCTCATAATGCTCTCGTAGGTCACATTTTTGGTTTCAGCCATTTGGTTCTCAGATTTTTTTGTTAACTTTGCAAGTTGAAATCGCATGCAAAGATACAAAATAAATGGAAATAAACCTACCTCGATATGAAATAAAATTTCGGGAGCAGTGCGGAAAGCGTCAGATTTTCGACTTTCTGCGCCGCAAATACGTGGCTCTGACCCCTGAGGAGTGGGTACGCCAGCACTTTGTGCACTATTTGGTGTCACAGAAGGGTTATCCCAAGGGTCTGTTGGCCAATGAAGTGGAGTTGGTAGTGGGCAAAAAGAAACTGCGCTGCGACACCTTATTATATAATAGGGTGCTGAAGCCTCAAATGATTATCGAATATAAGTCTCCGGAAATAGAACTGACGCAGCGTGTGTTCAATCAGATTACGGTTTATAATTTCCTGCTTCATGTGGAGTATCTCATTGTGTCGAACGGTCGGCAGCACTACTGTTGCCGGATGGACTATGATCAGCGGTCGTATCAGTTTTTAAGAGACATTCCCGACTATGCGGTATTAAACAAATGAGGAGCCTCTCGAGAGGCTCCCCATTTCTTCGTTGCTCATGCCATATCGTTGGCGTCGGTAGTTTTTTTCGAACTGGCCGTTTTACGTGCAGTCGATGTTGAGCGTTTGCGTGTTTTCTTCTCCTCGTTGGCAGGCTTTTCGGTCTTGACACCGGCCAGTTCGGGGTCGATGAGGATGCGCCCGCAGTATTCGCAGACGATGATTTTCTTGTGCATCTTAATATCCAACTGTCGCTGTGGCGGAATCTTGTTGAAGCAGCCGCCGCAGGCGTCGCGCTGCACGTAGACGATGCCCAATCCGTTGCGTGCGTTCTTGCGGATACGTTTGAAGGCAGTGAGCAGTCGTGGCTCAATCTTGGCCTCGTAGTCCTTGGCTTTCTCCTTGAGTTTCTCTTCTTCAACGCGGGTCTCGTCCATGATCTCGTCCAGTTCGTTCTTTTTGATTTCGAGGTCGCCCTGTTTCTCGCCAAGCATCACTTGTGCGTCTTCCAACTCCTCCTGTTTCTCAGCGATACGTTTCTGTGCGTCGTTGATTTTCTTGTTGCAGAGTTCGATTTCCAGCGACTGGAATTCGATCTCCTTGGAGAGCGTGTCGTACTCGCGGTTGTTGCGGACGTCGTCCAGTTGCTGCTTGTAGCGCTCCACGCTATTCTGAGCCTCGATGATTTCGCCTTTTTTCTGCGAGATGGCCCGTTCGAATTCAGCAATCTCGCTCTGGATGCGTTCGATACGAGTGGTGAGGCCTTCGATTTCGGCCTCGAGGTCTTCCACTTCGAGTGGCAGTTCACCGCGCAGTGCTTTCTTCTCATCGATGGCCGAGAGTGCTGTCTGCAACTGGAAGAGAGTCTTCAGTTTCTCTTCTACTGTCAGGTCTGTAGGATCTTTCTTTGCCATAATTCTAATATAATTGTTAATATGATTTTGATGTGATTCTAATATCAAATAGTATTCTAATAGTATTTAATGGGATTTGTATTCGTCTCTGCGATGTAGGTCTTGACGTCAGGGCAGTCGCACCGGATGATGTCGTTGAGGATTTCGGTTGTGAATTGCTCGCTCTCGTAGTGGCCGATGACGCAGATTTGTATCTCCTGTTCGTGACCGAAATAGCGGTGGTAGTGCATCTCGCCGGTGATGAAGGCGTCGGCTTTGTGAGCGATAGCGTCGTCGAGGATGAAATCGCCGGCACCGCCGCAGATGGCTACAGTCCGGATGGGGCGTTGGAGCAGTTGGTTGCAGTGGGCGCAAGCCACGTGGAAGCGCTCTTTGACCAATGCGATAAAGGCGTTAGCGTCAAGGGGGTGGGGTAGTGTGGCTATGACCCAAGGACATTTAGCCGCGTCTGATGCGCACGATTCTGCACCTGGGGTAATCTTCTGAGCACCCAGGTGCTCAGCAATCTTCCAGTTGACCCCTCCCGGTGCGTTGTCCAGATTGGTGTGCATGGAGATGATGCAGATGTCATGCTTGATGGCCATCCTGACGGTACGTTGCACATCGTTCAGGTCGGCAATCTGTTTCAGCCCGCGGAACAGCAGCGGATGATGGCTGACCACTAGGTTGCAGCCTTTCCGCATGGCCTCGTCGATGACTGTTTCAGTAACGTCCAGACACAATAATGCCCCTGAAACCTCCGCCTCTGTTAATCCTATCTGCAGGCCGGCATTGTCCCAGTCTTCCTGCAGCGGCAGGGGCGCGAATCGTTCAAGGGCGCTCAGCACTTGTTGTATTTTCACGCTTCTTATAGAAATTTGAGTGCAAAGGTAGTCATTTTTCGTTAAACTCCCATCGATGCAGTCTCAATTTAAACCATCTTTAACACAAATGGCAGTGGGGAGGTGTGAGTTGCCTACCAGTCGCGCAGCAATTCCTCTGCCTCGATGAGGTCTTCCGTGTCATCAGGCAACTGTGGGAAGAAGTCGAAGCCTGTTCGCTCCTCGACATCGTCGACAGAGCAGGCCTGTTCGCGCCAGGGCTGACGGTTGCCGTTGTTGCGGAAGATGAAGCCGATGGCCTTTTTCTGTGGTTTTTCACGATATACCACCTTGAAGAATCCGCTGGGCACCTGTACTTTGTTTCGGCCGATAAACCTGGGCTCGCCCTCGAAAATGGGGCCGCAGACGATGGTCACCTCACCATAGCGGCGTGCCCATGTGCGGCATTGTATTTCCAGGTTGTTCCAGTCTTCTTTATTCAGACCGTGATTCTGCGGACAGATGTTGGTCATCAGGAAGGATTGGCGCATGGCTTCAGCGTCCCATTTGTTATCGCCGGCCGGACACATGTGGCCTCGGTCGTAGCGTGAGTTGTAGTAGTCCTGATAGGTGGCGCGGGGGGTTGGCACGTCGGTGTCCTCTTCGAATCGCTCACTCTGGCGTTGTATGTCGCCGTAGGTGTGCTGTCTGGTCAGTGTCCACGCCACCCAGTTGGGTGTCTTGCGCTGTTTGTTGTACGACGTGACATAGCCTTTCCTTTCCAGGATGATATCAGAAACGCCGCGTGCCACATGCTGTCTGAGCAGGTCGACAGGCTGTGGTGATTTGTAGAGTCCGGCCTGCAGCACAGGTGATGTTTCCGCAGTCTTTGTCTGCTGCCCTTTGCATCCTGTCAGAAAGAGCAGCAGTGAGAAGATGAATAGAGATGTCTTGTTCATATTGGTGGCAAAGTTACGAAAAAGAGATAGAAGTGCCAAAGAAAAACGTCAAAAAAGCAATTCAACGGTTAAAAGCGTTTAAAAGTTCTCGCTGTTGCTGTCAGTCAGGAGGACTATGGCCGCACAAAACTCGGCGGTTACGTTGACCGCTACTTCAAGCACTCCTACATGGAACTGGTGTCCACGCTCGTCATCGAGGAGAAGGTAAGCGAGCAGAAACTGCTCGACTTCCTGACAGAATTAAAAAACAAGAATGAAGCGGTGAAGTTACCGCTTCTCGCAGACGCCGAAGAAAAAATAGGTGAATAACTTGCATAATTAGCAAGAAAGTCGTAACTTTGTCGGCTGAACAGATTAATTACATTTATGAAGAAACATATCCTGGATTTGAAGGTCAAGTCCGTGGAGAGAGTGCATGAGCGCTATGTGCTGATACGCCTGACTGACGAGCAGCCGTTGCCGGAGATGCTGCCGGGACAGTTTGTCGAGGTTAGGGTAGATGGTTCACCGTCAACCTTTCTGCGCAGACCGATATCTATTCATTTTGTCGATCGCGCTGCCAACGAACTCTGGTTGCTTGTGGCCTGTGTGGGCGATGGCACCCGTCGCTTGGCACAACTGGCGGCGGGCGACACCCTCAACTGCGTGTTGCCATTAGGCAATGGCTTTTCGCTTAACTCTTGTTGTGGGCTTTTAAGAGCAGACGACCAGAGGTCGGGTGCGCTCCTTACCTCTCACCCCTCGCCATTGCTCGTAGGTGGTGGCGTCGGCGTGGCACCGTTGCTTTATCTGGGTGCTGTGCTCAGGCAGGGCGGGGCAGAACCCACGTTCCTACTCGGAGCCCGCACGGCTAAGGACCTGCTGATGCTCGCTGAGTTTGAGAAGTATGGGCGGGTGCTGGTGACTACCGAAGACGGGTCGATGGGCGAGAAAGGATTTGTGACTAACCATTCCGTTTTGCAGCAGGCGCATTTCGACCTCATCCAGTGTTGCGGTCCCACGCCGATGATGAAGGCGGTGGCCCGCTATGCCGTTGAGATGAATATCGACTGCGAGGTGTCGCTGGAGAATCTGATGGCATGTGGCCTTGGGGCCTGCCTGTGCTGTGTGGAAAAGGTGAAGGCTGCCCCTTCGGCAGGAGGCGAGGCTGCGACAACAAACGTCTGTGTGTGCAAGGACGGTCCGGTGTTTAATATCAAGAGACTGCTATGGCAAAGTTAGATGTAAAGATAGGCCAACTGTGCCTAAAGAATCCCGTGATGACGGCCTCCGGCACGTTTGGCTACGGTCTGGAGTTTCAGGATTTCGTGCCCCTGGATGGTCTTGGCGGCATCATTGTGAAAGGCACCACGCTGAAGCCCCGCGAGGGTAACGACTATCCCCGTATGGCTGAGACCCCGATGGGTATGCTCAACTGCGTGGGGCTGCAGAACAAGGGCGTCGACTATTTCTGTGAGCATATCTATCCGCAGATAAAGGATGTGGACACGAACATGATTGTCAACGTCAGCGGCTCTTCGCCAGAAGACTATGCCGAGTGTGCTGCCCGCATTGACCGTTTGGACCGCATCCCTGCCATCGAACTGAACATCTCGTGCCCCAACGTAAAGGATGGCGGCATGGCCTTCGGCGTCACCTGTCAGGGTGCTGCCAGTGTGGTGAAAGCCGTTCGCCGGGCCTATCACAAGACGCTCATCGTGAAACTGTCGCCCAACGTGACCGACATCACCGAGATAGCCCGTGCCGTCGAGGCTGAGGGAGCCGATGCTGTGTCGCTCATCAATACGCTGATGGGTATGGCCGTGGACATCGAGAAGCGCAAGCGCGTGCTTTCTATAGGAACGGGTGGGCTGAGCGGTCCTGCCGTGAAGCCCGTGGCGCTGCGGATGGTCTATCAGGTGGCCCGCAGCGTGGAGATACCCGTAGTAGGACTGGGTGGTATCAGTACGGCCGAGGATGCGTTGGCATTCATGATGTGCGGCGCAACAGCCATCGAAATCGGCACGGCCAATTTCCTAGATCCTGCCGTGAGCATTAAGGTGCGCGACGGCATGAACGACTGGCTCGACCGCCACGGCGTGTCGTCAGTGAAAGAAATCATAGGAACAATAGAATAATAACTAAAACTAATTTACTTAACAATGAAATCAAGACTATTATTTTCTGTCCTGTTGCTGGCTGGCAGTATGCTGGTCAGTGCACAGCAACTGGCATTCCCCGGCGCACAGGGATTCGGCCGGTTTGCTACGGGTGGCCGTGGTGGAACCATCTACCATGTGACTAACCTGAACGACAGCGGCAGCGGTTCGCTCCGCGATGCCGTCAGCCAGCCCAACCGCATCATTGTATTCGATGTGTGTGGCGTCATCAAACTGTCGTCAGGACTAGTGTTCTCAAAGAATCTGACAGTGCTCGGCCAGACAGCCCCGGGCGATGGCGTGCAGGTCTATGGCGACCGCGTGTCGTTCTCCGGTGCCGACAACATCATCGTTCGGCACATGCGCTTCCGCATGGGTAAGGGCGGTACGAGCGGCAAGGATGCTGCCGGCGTGGCCAATGGTCGCAACATGATCTTCGACCACCTGTCGGTGCTGTGGGGACGCGATGAGTGCTTCTCCATCAGTTGGGACAACAAGGGCACCGTGCCTACCGACATCACCATTCAGAACTCCATCATCGGTCAGGGCCTGCAGACACACTCCTGCGGCGGACTGATTCAGACCGAGGGTGGCGTGACGCTCTATCGTAACCTGTATATAGAGAACAAGACCCGCAACCCGAAGGTGAAGGGTCTGAACCAGTTTGTGAATAACGTGGTGTACAACTGGGGTAATGGCGGTTGCTACCTGATGGGCCGCGAGAGTGCAGGCAACTCATGGGCTGATATTGAGAACAACTATTTCGTTAAGGGTCCGTTCAGCAGCACCAGTCCCATGTCGGATGGCAACGAGAACTTCCAGTTCTACGGTGTAGGCAATTTTTACGACGACAACAAAGACGGCCAACTGAACGGTTCGGCCATGACTGAAGCGCAGTACACGGCTACCGGTGGTTTGGTACGTGCTTCGCTCAGTGCCATTACCAACCAGCCGAAGCCCTTCCCTGAGATTACGGAGACCATGACGGCCGAGCAGGCCATGCGTTGGATTATCGATAGCGTGGGTCCGAGTCTGCCTTCGCGTGACGAGGTGGACCAGTATCTGATTGACGAACTGACCTCGTTTGGTACCGGCGGTTCGAGCGGTGGCATCTCAGACGAGACTACGCTGCCTCATAAGGGCACCGGCACGCTGTTCACCGGCAACAAGCCGCAGGATACTGACGGCGACGGTATCCCCGACGAGTGGGAGAAAGCCAACGGTCTGAACCCCAACAATGCTGCCGATGCGGCTGCCATCGCCGCCAATGGCTATGCCAACATCGAGAACTATGTGTTCACCATCACCGAGGCCTATCCCTACGTGAAGAACCCTACCAACCTGAAAGTGACCGAACAGCAGAAGACCTCCGTCGCTCTGTCGTGGACAGACAATGCTGACAACGAACGGGGTTATATCGTAGAGATTTCTACCGACAACAAGACATTTACCGAGAAGGCTCGCCTGGAAGCCAATACCACGTCGTATGTGGCCGGCGACCTGACACCCGAGACCGTTTACTATTTCCGTGTGCAGGCCTATGGCGCAGACAATGTCGTGTCGCCCTATGCCACGGTGACCACAGAGACTATCGGCGATGCCCAGGCCCCCAAGCAGTGTGTCAACCCTTCGCCGGCTGTCAATGCCGAGGTCGGCGTGGCTGAAGGTGGGGTGACGCTCACGTGGGACAACTCTACGAAAGACTACTATGGCACGGTGATGTATCTGGTCTATCTGGGCAAGGACCCGGAGAAACTGACGCGTATAGGCACTACTACGACGAAGAGTTGGGAGTACAGCGGGACGCTCGAAGCCAACACCACTTACTATTGGCGTGTGAATGCCCGCAACAATGTGGGCTCGACAGAAGGCCCCGTCTGGTCGTTTAAGACCGTTGAGGGCGGCACGCTGTTCTATACCAATTTCAACACCGAGCCCGCAGAGTTTTATGACGCATACCCTGGCAATGGCAATGCCGATATCATTAACGGCAATACTTCAAAAAAGGTAGCAGGCATGACCTTTGGTGCCAATGGCAGCAGCAGTGCCCGCATCGTGTCGTTCAGTGCCTCCGCCCTTTTGGGCGACTATTCGACTGATGACGCCGGTGCGACCGGTCGTTGTGTGGAATTCACCAGCGGCAGCGGCTATATCCAGTTGCCGGAAGTGGAAGGTCCTGCGACAATCACCATCTGGACCGGCAACTCCGACACCAGTTCGAAAACCTTCAACCTGAAGACCATCGTCGGCGGTACAGAGACGACAGCCACCTCGTTCACCCTGGCCAATGCGAAGAAGAACTTCAAACACAAATATACTTATACAGGCGAGGGCAAGGTGATTTTCAAAATCGATGGCAACGGCAAGAAGTTCCGCGTCCACGATGTGCTTATCGAGAAGTATGTCCCCGTAGATGTCAACGAGCCCATAGCCATTAAGACCTATCCCGACAACGAGAAAATTTCGTATATGGATGGTAGCATGACCTTCCGCTTCAATCAAGACATTGTCTACAAGGGCGGAGCCACCATCAATGGCGATGCCTACGAGCGCCTGGTGGATGTGGCTGCTGCCGGTTCTGCGCTGACCGTCACATACGAGGCCCTTGATGCCAATACTGACTATACTATCACCTTCCCCGAAGGGGCCATCACCGATATTAATGGCAAGAAGACCTTCACCGACGAATTTGAGTTCTCTACCTGCGACTTCGCTTCGCTCGAGACCATCAGTGACACCCACAAGGGCCGCGCCACTACGCTCCCCGTCAACTTCAAGCCCTTCAACACCGTCGCTCTGCTGCCCAGAGAGGATGGCACCGTGCAAGACGGCAACACACAGCATCCCCACTGGGTGCAGGTGAGCGGCGATGTCACTGCCGATCAGGCCGTGTTTACCTCCACTTCCGACAAGGTGATGACCTTCTTCGACTCAGCATCGCCCGCCATTCGTGTGAAGGCCGCCTATATCGGTACGTCCGCCGTGGAGTTCAAGATTCAGGAGACGCGCAATGCTGACACGACCCCGGGTTGGCGCACCATCCGTGTGTTGCGCAACGCCGATTTCCCCTTCGACGATGTGCTCTATCTCAACAGCGAGTCCCGTTTCGTCAAACTCGTGCCCACCAAGTTGTCGGGCAGCGTCACCCTCAGCGAGTTCCGTGTGGCCGACGCCGATGGTAAGGGCTTGGGTGAAGGTTTCGAGCCTGAGGACATACCGGATGCCATCCGTGAGGTCAGCATGTCTGATGCACGCCTCGTCGATTATTTCACCATCGCCGGCGAACGGATCTCCACACCCCACAAGGGCCTTTATCTGATGCGCATCTATACCAGCGACGGCAAGGTGCAGTCGCGCAAGGTAATCTTCTAAGCAAAACAGGAAACAATACAAACAAAAGAGGGTGTCGATATCCTCTTTTGTTTGTTTCTGGCTTTAGTCATCCGAGGTCGTTCAGACCTCCAACCCCAAAACTTAGGGGATAAATACTATTGGTAATCCTCCTTCGTCAGGGTAATATCCAGATAGGTCTTCTCGGGATTCTTGTTCGAACGGTAGACGTAGCGGAAACTGACCCCCTTGTTCATCAGCGAACGGTAGGTGGGCGTGCTCTTTAGTTCAGCCACCAGTATCCGTTTAGCGTCTTGCAGGGCATAAACCACGCTGTCGTTGTCGTTGTCGCCGATGAAACGGAAATACTGCGACTGGGTGAGTGTGGGGATGTCGAACACGATGCTGTCGAGCATCATGTTGTCGCCCACAGGCATCGGACATTTGTTTTCAGTCACCTCGCGAGCCTCGCGGGCTGCGCGTTCCTCTAACGATTCCTGACAGGCTGTGAACATCACGGCTGCTGCCAACAGTAAGAATGTTTTCTTCATAAATAAAATAATGTGCAGTTCTTATTTTGGAGGCAAAGGTACGAAAAAACGGTAAAAGCGCAAAATCTTTGCAGGAAATAAAAACTATGATGATGTTAAGCCTATTGATACGACGACACTTTTTCTTCTAGCCTGCGTTACGACATACAGAAGAAACGAAATGTTACATTACCGGCATTTTCGGCAATTTATAGCCAAAGTTACAAAAAAAACATAAAATAGCGAGTTTTTTCCTTTCTTTTTTGTAACTTTGCAGGCTAAAGGCAAATACGTCAATGAAGAATATCAGGAATTTCTGCATTATCGCACATATAGACCACGGTAAGTCGACGCTGGCTGACCGTCTGCTGGAATATACCAAGACCATTCAAGTGACTGAAGGTCAGATGCTTGACGACATGGACTTGGAGCGCGAACGCGGCATCACTATCAAAAGCCATGCCATACAGATGGAGTATGAGCGAGGTGGGGAGAAGTATATCCTGAACCTCATTGACACGCCGGGACATGTGGACTTCTCCTACGAGGTGAGCCGTAGTATAGCCGCCTGCGAGGGTGCGCTGCTGGTGGTCGATGCCACCCAGGGCGTGCAGGCTCAGACCATTTCCAACCTCTATATGGCCATCGACAACAACTTGGAGATTATACCCGTAATCAACAAGATAGACATGCCCAGCGCCATGCCCGACGAAGTGGAGGACGAAATCGTCGACCTGATAGGCTGTGCCCCTGAAGACATCATCCGTGCTAGTGGAAAGACCGGAGAGGGCGTAGAGGAAATACTGAATGCCGTTGTCGACCGCATACCCCATCCCGAGGGCGACGAGCAGGCTCCGCTGCAGGCCCTGATTTTCGACTCGGTGTTCAACTCGTTCCGCGGCATCATTGCCTACTTCAAGATTGTGAACGGCGTGATCCGCAAGGGTGACAAGGTGAAGTTCTTCAACACAGGCATGGAGTATGATGCCGATGAAGTGGGTGTGTTGAAGATGGACATGATACCCCGTCAGGAACTGCGCACGGGCGATGTGGGTTATATCATCAGCGGCATCAAGAACTCGAAGGAGGTGAAGGTGGGCGACACCATCACCCATGTGGCCACACCCTGCGACAAGGCCATCGAGGGTTTTCAGGAAGTGAAGCCGATGGTGTTTGCCGGTGTCTATCCTATCGACCCGACGGACTACGAGAACCTGCGTGCCTCATTGGAAAAACTGCAGTTGAATGATGCCTCGCTGACCTTTCAGCCAGAGTCGTCGGTGGCCCTGGGTTTCGGGTTCCGCTGTGGTTTCCTCGGACTGCTGCATATGGAAATCGTTCAGGAGCGGTTGGACCGCGAGTTCGACATGGACGTTATCACCACCGTGCCCAACGTGTCGTATATGTGCTACACCAAGCAGGGCGAGGTGAAAGAAGTGCACAACCCCTCTGGGCTGCCCGACCAGACGCTCATCGACCATATTGAGGAGCCCTACATCCGTGCCTCGATCATCACCGCCGCCGACTTTATAGGTCCCATCATGACCCTCTGTCTGGACAAGCGCGGCGAACTGATAGACCAACAGTACGTGAGCGGCAACCGTGTGGAACTGCGCTTCATGCTGCCGCTTGGCGAGATAGTAATTGATTTCTACGACAAACTGAAGAGCATCTCCAAGGGCTATGCCTCGTTCGACTATCACATCGATTCGTTCCGCCCGTCGAAATTGGTGAAACTGGATATCCTGCTCAATGGCGAGCCTGTAGATGCGCTGTCGACGCTGACCCATCAGGACAATGCCGTGACCTTCGGGCGGCGGATGTGCGAGAAACTGAAGGAACTCATCCCGCGCCAGCAGTTCGACATCGCTATCCAGGCTGCCATCGGTGCCAAGATCATAGCCCGCGAGACGGTGAAGCAAGTGCGTAAGGACGTGCTGGCTAAGTGCTATGGCGGCGACGTGAGCCGCAAGCGCAAACTGCTGGAGAAGCAGAAGCGCGGCAAGAAGCGCATGAAGCAGATTGGCAATGTGGAGGTGCCTCAGAAAGCCTTCCTGGCGGTGCTGAAACTGGACTGATGCGGAATGGTGCCTGCCCGCCCCTATTATTCTACTAAATGATTATCCGATACGATTCTACTAAACCAAAAACAAAGAGCAAGTATGACAACGACAACCCTATCATTAACTCCACGAGACGTGGCCCGTGAACTAGCACGCAAATACAGTACGATGACTCACGAGGAATTGGACACGCTGGAAAGCATCCTCGTTCCGATGAAGTTTGCCAAAGGCGAGAAGATACTCGACGAAGGCGAGGTGTGTCGCAACATCTATTGGATTGTAAAGGGTTTGGTGCGTCAGTACTATTTCAAGAACGGCAAGGAACTGACAGAATATATGGCCACCGAGAATACCATCTGCATGAGTATAGAGAGTCTGTTTCGTGAGACGGCCTCCACGCAGATCATGCAAGCCTTGGAGCCGACGCTGGTCTATGCCATTCCGATGCACGAACTAGAGGCCGTGTCGATGAAGAGTGTGAACATTCAGATGCTCTATCGTAAGATACTCGAGGAGTCGCTCATCATCAGTCAGCAGCGTGCCGACATGCTGCGCTTCGAGAGTGCGCTCGACCGCTATCAGAAACTGGTGAAGAGTGCGCCTCAGTTGGTGCTCCGTGCGCCGTTGGTGTACATTGCCAGTTACCTGCAGATGACGCCCGAAACGCTGAGCCGGGTGCGGACGGCTGTGTTGCAGAATTCGTAGGGACTGGTCTCAGAGTTGGGCATAAAGGAGGAATCGCATACGGTGCAGTTAAGTTCCGTATGCGATTCGTTTATTTACTGAGTTAGTGCCTGATACTCTTCTTCGTTATGAATAGAGGTATCGCTTGATGCTCTTCTTCGGTGTCTTGGCGAATTCCTCCTTGTGTATTTCCACCTCGCTGATTTTCTCGTAGGCAGGCAGCATCTGGTTGAGTGTGTTGCGGTTCTGCTCCATGATGCCGGCCAGGTCCTCGTCGTTGAAGTTGAGGGCGTTAGCCTCGTCGATGTCCGGATGTACCAGTGCCACCAGTTTGGTGTCGCGTTGCACGACGATGCTCTCGCTGACCAGTGTCATCGAGTTGAGTTTGTCCTCTATTTCCTCGGGGTAGATATTCTGTCCGTTGGCGCCGAGGAGCATGTTCTTCGAGCGTCCGTTAATGAACACGTTGCCGTCGCCGTCCATCGTGCCCAGGTCACCGGTGTGGTACCATCCGTCCTTGTCGATGGTCTCGCGTGTGGCTTCTTCGTTCTTATAATAGCCGAGCATTACGTTGAGACCTCTGGTGAGAATCTCGCCGGGGATGTTCTCCGGGTCTGGCGAGTCGATTTTGACTTGCATGTGTATGACAGCGCGTCCACATGAGCCGGGTACGAACGATCGCCAGTCGCTGTAGCAGATAATGGGTGCGCATTCGGTGGCTCCGTAGCCCACGGTGTAGGGGAAGTGTATGCGGTGCAGGAACTGCTCTACCTCCTGATTGAAAGCGGCACCTCCGATGATGACTTCGTAGATTTCGCCTCCGAAGGCTTTGATTACCTCCTGGCATATCATGTCGCGCACCTTGGTCGAGATGATGGGCATCTGTAGCAGCAGTCGCATGCGGTTGTTCTGTATCTTGGGGAACACCTTCTTGCGTATGATTTTCTCGATGACCAGTGGCACGGCGATGATGATGCGCGGTTTGATGTCGGCAAAGGCCTGTGCGATGATGGCAGGCGAGGGTGTGCGGTTGAGGTAGTAGACATGGCATCCGTGCAGGAACTCGAAGATGAACTCGAAGGCCATGCCGTACATGTGTGCCATCGGTAGTATCGAAATGATGTTGTCGCCGCACTTGATGGTGGTACCCAGCACGTTGCAGGCGAAGTCGTAGTTCGACCACAGTGCGCGGTAAGGTATCATCACGCCTTTCGAGAAGCCGGTGGTGCCGCTGGTGTAGTTGATCAGTGCCAGTTCGTCGGGGCTTTGCTCGATGTAGTAGTTGATGTGCTCCTGTCGGAAGTACTTCGGATATTTCTGCCCATAGAGTGCGTTGAGGTTCTCGCGGGCATAGGTCAGTTTCTCCGAGCGTGAGACGATAAGCGAATAGTCAGTGCTGCGTATGATGCCCTCCAGATGTGGCATCTGCTCGGGGTCGATGGTGCCGGCCACGTGGTCGCCGGCGAAGAGGAGTTTGGCGTCGGAGTGGTTGACGATGTTGTGTATCTGCTCTGGCATGAACTCGTGCAGTATGGGCACTGCTATGGCGCCGTAGGTCAGCGTGGCGATAAAGGCCACGGCCCACTGGCTGCTGTTGCGTCCGCAGAGGGCTATCTTGTCGCCCTTCTGTATGCCTGAGTTCTCGAACAGTATGTGTACCTTCTCGATTTTGCGGGCTACGTCGTGGTATTGCAGTGTCTGACCTTTGTAGTCGGTCAGTGCGTCCATATCCCAATGGTCTATGATGCTCTTCTGGATGAGTGCGTTGAAACTTGGTATTTTTTCCATTTCTTAGATTTTATGCTTGGTAAAGATATCTCTTGATGCTTTTCTTGGGCGTTTTCAGAAATTCGCTGTCTCTCAACTCGATGCGGCTGATGCGGCTGAAGTTGGGCAGCGTTGCGTTCAGGTTCTGACGATTTTGCTCCATCACGGCGGTCAGTTCCTCCTGTCCGAAGCCGTCCACCTCGTCTTTGTCGGGGTAGATGAGTGCTACCAGTTTGTCGCCGTCCTGTACGATGAGGCTCTCGCAGACCATGGGCATCGAGTTGAGTCGGTCTTCGATTTCCTCAGGGTAGACGTTCTGCCCGTTGGCGCCGAGCAGCATGTTCTTGATGCGTCCGCGTATGTAGAGGTGGCCTTCGGTGTCCATGGTGGCCAGGTCGCCAGTGTGGTACCATCCGTCCTGGTCGACGGCCTGCCTTGTGGCCTCGTCGTTCTTATAGTAGCCAAGCATCAGGTTGGTGCCGCGTGTGACGATTTCGCCGGCCACGTTCTCCGGGTCGTTGCTCAGTATGCGCACCTCCATGTTGTCGAGGGTTTGACCGCAGGAGCCGGGCGAGAATTCGTGCCAGTCGCTATAACTGATGAGCGGTGCGCACTCGGTAGTGCCGTAGCCGACGGTGATGGGAAATCCGATGCTGACCAGGAACTGCTCAATTTCCTTCGACAGTGGTGCTCCGCCGACGATGACCTCGTAGGCCTGACCGCCGAAGGCTTCGTACACCTGCTGGCAGATACGCTCTTTCACCTTTTTCGAGACGACGGGCATGGCCAGCAGCAGTCGCATGCGGTTGGTCTGTATCTTTGGGAAGACGCGTTTGCGTATGATTTTCTCGATGATGAGCGGTACGGCGACCACCAGCGACGGTTTCACTTCGGTGAATGCCTGCGCGATGAGTGTCGGCGAGGGCAGTCGGTTGAGGAAGAATAAGTGGCATCCGTTGCAGAAGCCGAAGATGAACTCGATGGCCATGCCGTACATGTGGGCCATAGGCAGTATGGAGAGCATCGGCGTGCCGGGTTTGACCTTTGTGCCCAGCCGTCGCAGACAGAAGTCGAGGTTGCCCCACAGAGCGCGGTAGGGCAGCATGACACCCTTCGAAAAGCCCGTGGTGCCGCTGGTGTAGTTGATCAGTGCCAGTTCCTCGGGCTGGTCTTCGTGATAGTGCACGTGCTCTTTGCGAAAGGCCATGGGATACTTGCTGCCAAACATCATGTTTAGGTGTTCGCGGGCATAGGTGAGTTGCTCTGAACGCGAGAGGAACAGCGAGAAGTCAGGCAGGTTGATGATACCTTCCAGCCGGGGCATTTGCTCGGCGTCGATCTCCTTGGCGATGAAGTCGCCCACGAAGAGCAGGCGTGCCTCCGAGTGGTTGACGATGTTGTGTATCTGCTCGGCGTTGAACTCATGGAGTATGGGAACGGCCACAGCCCCGTAAGTCAGCGTAGCCAGAAAAGCCACCGCCCAGTGAGATGAGTTGCGTCCGCAAATGGCTATCTTGTCGCCCTTCTGTATGCCGCAGTTCAGGAATGCGATGTGTAGTTTCTCTATCTTGCGGGCCACATCGTGGTATTGCAGTGTCGCTCCCTGAAAGTCGGTCAGCGCGTCGGCATCCCAGTTGTTGATGATGGCCTGTTGTATGTATCGGTTGAAAGTAGAGCCTGTGTCCATTGCACAATTTTCAAAATTTTGTGCAAAGGTACAGCGTTTTCTGCACATTCGCAAATTTTCTGTGCAGTTTTTGTTGCTTGACTTAGTTAATAAGTACTAAAGGGGACTGGTGGGCCTGCTCGTTAGGTACTAAAGGGGGCTGGTTGGCTTACTCGTAGCGCATGGATTGTGCGGGTCGGATGAACATGACCAGCAGGCTAGGCAGCAGCAGCACGGCCACCGAGATGGTCAGCGTGCACACGTTGAGCAGCAGGAGCAGCGGCACGTTGAGTTCCATCGGTGCCTGACTGACGTAGTAGGTCTGCGGGTCGAGAGTCACCAGTCCGGTTTGCTGTTGCACGGCGACGATGGCTATGCCGATGATGTTGCCCAGTAGCAGTCCGCGGCCTATGATGAAGGCTCCAAACCAGAGGAATGTCTGTGCTATGGTGGTGTTGCGCGCGCCCAGTGCCTTGAGGATGCCGATCACCTGCGCGCGTTCCAATATAATAATAAGCAGTCCGCTGATCATGGTGAATCCGGCCAGTGCTATCATCAGGGCGAGGATAATCCACACGTTGATGTCGAGCAGTTCGAGCCATGAGAACACTTGCGGGTAGGCCTCCGTGATGGTTTGCGGCGACATGTAACGGCCGTTCAGGTCGGGGTGTGGTCTCAACGTGGCCGACACGTTGCGCTTGGTCTCGTCGAGGCGGCTGAAGTCATCGGCGAGCAGTTCCACGCCCGAGCACTGCTCTTCGTCGTAGTTGCAGAGTTTGCGGGTGACGTAGATGTCGGTCAGGCACATCAGGTCGTCGAAGCGCTTCATGTTGGTCTGGTAGATGCCGCTGATGGTGAAGCGCCGCATGCGCACATCGTCGTCGATGAAGTAGGCGAAGAGGCGGTCGCCGGTCTTGAGGTGCAGTTTGTCAGCCATGGTCTTCGACACAACGATGGGGTAGCGTGTGGCCGTGTCGCTGAACTGTGGTAGTTGGCCCTCGACCATGCATGTCTGCAGGAAGCGTGTGTCGTACTCCGGTCCCACGCCCTTGAGCACGACGCCCAGAAAGTCGTCGTCGGTCTTCAGTATACCCTGTGCGAGTGTGTAGCGCTGTGCGTGGCTCACTCCGTCGACATTCTCGAAGAGCGTCAGATAGGTGCTGTCGATGGTGACGGGGTTGGCCAGCGGGGCGTAGGCGGCCTGCACGTTCTGTATGGTGATGTGGCTGCCAAAGCCTGCTACCTTGTCGCGTATGGTGTGCTTGAAGCCGAGCACGACGCTTACGGTAACAATCATCACGGCCAGTCCGATGGCTACGCCGATGGTGGCGATGCGGATGGCAGGGCGGCTCACCTTGCGGCGGTCGCCCCGGTCGCTGTAGATTCTCCGGGCAAGGAAGAGGGGGAGGGTCATGGCGCGGGGGTGGATTTTCCGAATCATCCGGATTTTCTGGATTTTCTGGATTTTCCGGATTTTCCGGATTTTCTGGATTTTCTGGATTTTCCGGATTTTCCGGATTTTCTGGATTCTCTGGATTTTCTGGATTTTCCGAGGGCGACTGGTTTATTCCATCGTGCGGCCGGGATAGGCCTCAAGGGCTTTCTGCAGCACCACGAGGGCCTGCATCAGGTCTTCCTTCTTCAGCACGTAGGCTATGCGCACTTGGTTGATGCCCGCGCCGGGCGTGGTGTAGAAGCCGGCGGCAGGGGCCATCATCACCGTCTGACCCTCGTATTCGAACTCAGAGAGGCACCAGCGGCAGAACTTCTCGCTGTCGTCGACGGGCAGTTTGGCCACCGTATAGAAGGCTCCCATGGGTATGGGCGAGTAAACGCCGGGTATGCGGTTCAGCCCGTCGATGAGACACTTGCGGCGCTCAACATACTCGTCGTAGACGTCGCGTAGATAGTCCTCGGGGGCATCGAGCGAAGCCTCGGCCACGATCTGCCCGATGAGGGGAGGGGAGAGGCGTGCTTGGCAGAACTTCATCACGGCGGCGCGCACCTCCTTGTTCTTCGTAATCAGGGCACCGATGCGGATGCCGCACTCCGAGTAGCGTTTCGATACCGAGTCGATGAGTATTACGTTCTGCTCGATGCCCTCAAGGTGGCAGGCCGAGATGTAGGGCGAGCCGGTGTAGATATATTCGCGGTAGACCTCGTCTGAGAACAGGTAGAGGTCGTACTTCTTCACCAGGTCGCGTATCTGGTTCATCTCGCGGCGTGTGTAGAGATAGCCTGTGGGGTTGTTGGGGTTGCAAATCATGATGGCGCGCGTGCGCTCGTTGATGAGTTCCTCAAACTTCTCCACCTTCGGCAGCGAGAATCCCTCTTCTATCGTTGTGGCGATGGTGCGTATCCGGGCCCCGGCCGAGATGGCAAAGGCCATATAATTGGCATAGGCCGGTTCGGGAACGATAATCTCGTCGCCGGGGTTCAGGCACGAGAGGAAGGCGAAGAGCACCGCCTCCGAGCCGCCGCTGGTGATGATGATGTCGTCGGCTGTCACGTTGATGTTGTACTTGGCGTAGTAGCCCACCAGTTTCTCGCGGTAACTAAGGTAGCCCTGCGAGGGCGAGTACTCCAGTATCGAGCGGTCTATCTGCTTCAGCGCGTCCAGTCCCACCTGCGGCGTAGGCAGATCGGGCTGTCCGATGTTGAGGTGATACACCTTGGTGCCGCGCTTCTTGGCGGCGGCGGCCAGTGGGGCTAGTTTGCGTATGGGGCTTTCGGGCATCTCCAGGCCGCGTACTGATATTTCAGGCATCTTGTTTGTTCTCGTTTTTGTCAATTTGGGTACAAAGGTACGAATTAGTGGGGATATTACAAAACAAAACACCTTTTTTTTGTTCTTTTGCGTGGAATGTGGCGTATGAAAAAACAGCATTTTCGTTTTTTATGCCGAAATACTTGTCTATGTCGGATTAATTGTGTACTTTTGCCCGTCCAAAATCCGACGAAGACCATGAATTTTGAAGAAATACTCAACGCCCGTGACAGTTCTGCCTTGCGCCAGAAATCGCTGATGGGCGATTTATACAGGAAACAGTTGGACGGCAAGTACCGCTACGTGATTGACTTGCAACCACGGCTCGTGGACAGTCTGCTGTTCGGCGAGGCTCTCAAACGCGACAACGAGTGGTCGGCACAGCATGCCTCTCAGCAGCAGATGCAGGGCACGCTGCACGGCGACAGCAACGGCGTGTACGAGATAGAACTGGAGAGTGGCAACATACAGACGCTCGCGGCACTTCTTGAGGCCACCCCCGCTGTGGTAGCCGCCAAGGACTTTATCGACGGGGTGTTCAGTGCGCTGGCCGACTATCTGGACTTTCTGCACGGCGAGGG
>OCTX012244810.1_pt1 | contig 27781 bp, 27 predicted proteins | sample 1539691 | NCBI WGS metagenome assembly OCTX01 (sample SAMN02144231, study PRJEB22623) | gut metagenome | biome: sheep rumen | host: Ovis aries | place: New Zealand
TGAATCTTGATTGACGAATCAAGGATATCCCTTGTTATCTCGTTTTCCGTCATAATACAAACCTCCGCCTCTCCGCAACTCCGCGTGAGACATAACCGCTACAAACTCTGACGGAAGATTTCCGCAACCTCCTCTTCCGTGAGCTGCTTGTAGCCGCCGTCGAGCCGGAACGTCGCCTTGACGAGATCGGGGATCATCGCCTCGGTCGCGCCGAGTTCGGTGATGTTCATCGCGACGCCGATTTCGCGCATCCACGCCTCAAGCGCGGCGAGTCCCTCGTCCGCAATCTGGTCATCGCTCTTACCCTCCCCCGAGACGCCCCAGACGTTCTTCGCGAAGCGGACGAACTTCTTGAGTCCGTACGGCTTGACGAGCCGATAGTACGGAAGCGACACCGCCGCGAGCGTCATGCCGTGCGTCGCGTCCGTGAGCGCGCTCACGGCCTGGCCGAGCATGTGCACCTCCCAGTCCGTCGACTTGCCCATCGCGATAAGCGTGTTCAGCGCCCAAGTCGCCGTCCACATGATGTTGCTCCGCGCCTCGTAGTCCTCGGGGTTCTTCACCGCCGCGCGCGAGGAGACGACGAGCGAGCGCATCAGCCCCTCGGCGATGTAGTCGCTCGTGTTGTCGTCCGTTCCGCTGAAATACTGCTCCATGATGTGGCTCATGATGTCGTAGATTCCGGAAACCATCTGGCGGCGCGGCACGGTGAGCGTAAAGCGCGGATTGAGGATCGAGAACTTCGGAAAGACGGCAGGACCGAACACCTTGCCGACCTTCAGCTTCGCCGCATGGTTGGTGATGACGCTTCCGCCGTTCATCTCGCTGCCCGTGCCGACCATGGTGAGGACGCTGCCGACCGGGATGATGCGGCACGTCGGCTCCTCGAAGCGCGTGAAGTACTTCTGCCAGGGATCCTCGTCGCACCACGCCGAGACGCTCACCGCCTTGGCGTAGTCGATCGTGGAGCCACCGCCGACGGCGAGGATGAGGTCGACGTTATTGGCCTTCGCCTTCGCCGCGCCGTCCATCAGCTTCTCAAGCGTCGGATTCGGCATTACGCCGCCGTCTTCGACAATCGTTTTCCCCGCGGCCTTGAGCACGGCGACGACCTGATCGTAGATTCCGTTTCTCTTGATGGAACCGCCGCCGTAGCACAGCTGGACCGTCGGACCGAACGCCGCAAGTTCGTCTTTGAGAAATTCCATGGCGTTCTCGCCAAAGTGCAGTCGTGTCGGGTTGTGGTATGTGAAGTTTCCGTTCATCGTTCTGTTTTCCTTCTTGATTTAGTTTTGCTTGTTGAAAATCAGCTTCATGCCGCTTTCATCGAGCGGCCGCATGGGCACGAGTTCAAGCGACTTTATCATGTGAGGCGTTCCCTCCTTGTACGCACGGAAGTGCGGCGTTGCGAGGTGCGCCCTGTACGCCTCCTCGCTGCGGTATATCTCCACAATACGGATGGAGGTCGGAGACTCCTTCTTCTGCATCGGGAAGATGCACACTACGCCAGGCTCTTTTGCCACGGATTCCGCACCGACGGTTCTGGCCGCCGCAAGATATTCCTCAAGCCATTCAGGATGGACCTCTATTTCGGCTATTCTCGTCACCAACATGCTTCCCTCGCATTTCGCATTGACTTCCAGTCCAGCCTCGCCGCAGGACGCACATCCTGAGAACGCTGCCAACGACATGACGCACGCCGCCGCAAAGAGGCGCACCGCCGGCCGTTTTGTTTCGATTGCAGGCTTCATGATTCTCATGCTCCTTGGATATGACGCATGATCAGAACGAAACCTCTCGTCCGGTCTCACGGCGATAGCGCGACAACGCGGAAGCCATGTCCGCAATGGCGGCCGAGCCTTCGCGCATGGCGGTTTCGTAATACCAGACCTTGAAGTCGATGCGCTCTTTGAATCTGGTCACTTCCTCAAGCTGTCGTGCAACCTCTTTGCTGTGGCGGCGCATGAGTTCAAGGCGCTTTGCGATGGTCTTGTCTCCGCGTGCCGTGAGCGAGACATATTCCTTGATCGCTTTGAGCGGCATTCCCGTCTTCTTGAGGCAGGTGACGAGGCCTATGGCCATGAGATTTTCCTCGGTGTAGACGCGGCGTGTGCTTTTGCGCCCGATGCCACGCAGCAGACCCTCGCGCTCGTAATAACGCAAGGTCTCCGCGTCATAGCCCGTCCGTCGCGCAGCCTCCGCGATTGTGTATGTCGCTCGATTTGCCTTTTCAGCCGTTTTCATGGTGTTGTATTATACCACTTTGAGTTAGCTCAAAGTCAATAGGCAATGCGGTGGTTGAAAACAGGGTCTATGAACTTGCTCAGGTAGAAGATGTGGGCTGCATGCGCCTGCACACCATCGTGGCCCGCGTATTCGGCCCGCGCCGCCAGATGCAGATACGGGTCTTGCCGTAGGAACGGTCGCGCAGAAGGTCCCAGCCCGGAGTCTCCTCGGCACGCTGCACAGCCGTCATCTCGGCGACGAACAGTCCGCCGGGCTTCACGACGCCGCGCTCTGCAAGCTTCGCAAGAACCGACGCGTACCCCTTCTCCTCGCCGAGTGCATACGGCGGGTCGGCAAAGACGATATCAAATCCGGGCCCGTGATACGACGCTATATACCGGTAGGCGTCGCCCTTCACGATGTTCGCGCGCGACACAGGCGCAACCATTGCCGAGACGTTGCGCTTCAGCGGCGCGAGGTGGCGCGCATTCGCCTCGACGAACGTGGCCGACGCCGCGCCGCGCGAAATGGCCTCGAGCCCCACCGCGCCCGTCCCGGCGAAAAGATCCAGAAACGCCGCGCCCGCCATCTCGCACTGCAGGATGGAAAAGAGCGCCTCGCGAACGCGGTCCTGCGTCGGGCGGAGCGCCTCCGATTTCGGCACGAACAGCGTTCTGCCGCAGAACTCGCCGCCGGCTATCCTCATTTCGCGGCGCCTTTCCTTTTCGCCGCCATGAACTCGTCATAGCCGCGATTCCTCAGCCTGCACGCGGGACACTCCCCGCAACCGCGCCCGGGGACGCCGTTGTAGCATGTAAGAGTATGGTTCTCTATGACTTCAAGTATTCCGAGTCTGTCGGCGAGAGCCCACTCCTGCGCCTTGGTCATATGCATGAACGGCGTCACGATGCGCACGGGAAAATCCAGAGCGAAACGCATCGCCTTCTGCTGCGCCTTTATAAACACCTCGCGGCAGTCGGGGTAGCCGGAGAAATCCGCCTCGGACACCCCCGTGTATACATCCTTCGCACCGAGTTCTTTGGCCCACACCCCGGCGGCAAGCAGGAAGAAGGCGTTGCGGCCTTCGACGACCGTATTGGGGCACTTCGCGCCCTTCTTGCGCTCGATCGTCCCCTCTTTCGACATGAGAGCGTTGGTGGTTATGTGACGGTAGAAGTCGAGTCTCACGACCTTGTGTGCGGCGACCTTGAAGCGCTTCGCCAGAGCGCGTGCGAATCTAGTCTCGAACGCGTGGCGCTGACCGTATGAAAACGTTATCGCCGCGACTTCGTCCGCGCCATGCTTCGCGACGGCAAGCGCAAGAGCCGTCGCGCTGTCCTGTCCGCCAGATAGAACTACAACCGCCTTCACGGCCTGTACTCCGCAGAGCTGTCGGCCGTCTCCCACACCTTTACGGCCGAGAGTCCGGAAATCTTCGGCGCCAGCGCGTCGAAGAAATACCGCGCAAGATTCTCCGCCGTGGACCTGAACGGCAGAGCGACCGTTCGCATGCCATGCTTCTCGACGACCGCCGCAATCTCGCGCTCGCCCTCGCTCTCCGTTGAGTAGACGAAGGCGTGGTCGAACCGGTCGCATATCGTCTCGGTCGCGACGGCCTTGAGATCCTTGAAGTCTATCACCATGTCGTTGCCTTCGCTCGCGTCGGTCGCCATGGAAACAGACACGTCCACCCTGTACGTGTGGCCGTGGAGATTCTTGCACAGCCCCTGGTGGTTGGTGAGGATGTGGGCCGCATCGAACTTCACGGTCTTGGTAACTGTCGTCATAAACTCATTTCCCCTTCTGCTGCGGACCTTGCGAGCGCGTAAGGAATTTGGACAGCCCCACGAGCGCGCACGTGAACATGAGCATGAGCGTCGAAAGGGCGAAGACCGACGGCAGGTTCTTGGAATGCTTTGTCATCGAGCTTACATAGGTCGGGAAAGTGTTGGTCCCGGCGCCGTTCACGAACGACGTTATGACCACATCGTCGATCGACAGCGTGAACGCGAGAAGTCCGCCGGCGATTATGCCCGGCATCAGTATCGGAAGCTCCACCTTGAAGAACGTATACCACGGCCCGGCGCCGAGATCGTAGGCGGCCTCGACAAGCCTGTCGTCGAAATCCTGCAGCCTCGCGAGAATCGTCATCACAACGTAGGAGACGCAGAACGTGACATGGGCTATCAGTATCGTCCAGAAGCCGCACTCCACGTTCGCCGCGACAAACAGCATGAGAAGCGAAATGCCGATCAAAATGTCGGGCATGACGAGCGGCGTGTAGACAAGCGCGTGATGGATCGACTGCAGACGGTCCTTCCAGCGGTGGAGCGCGAGCGCGGCGGTCGTTCCTATGACACACGATATGAGCGTGGCGATCCCGGCGATCGTGAGCGACAGCCAGAAGCTCTGCATCAGCGCCTTCACCGAATAGTGGCTGGAGAATATCTGCGAATACCACTTGAGCGAAAAGCCTATGAAGCGCCCCTGCGCGTCGGTGAACGACATAGATATCCCGTTGGGTATGAACCCGTAGACCACGACAAGGATTATCGGCACGTACAGGAACGCCAGCACGAACGCCAGCACAGCGGCGGAAAAGAACGACCGCTTCATCGCGCGCCTCCCTCGCCCGCACGGGCCGCACGCGTCTCGACGCGCCTCCTGTCGCGCGCATCCTGCCGCGACTTCCACCACATCGCCGCACCGAGCGGCACGAGGACGGATACCGCCATCAAGGTCGCCAGCGCGGACGCATGCGGGATGTTGCGGTTCTGTATCGCCCGCATGAATATCTTGTTGCCGATAAGAACACAGTTTGTGCCGCCAAGCATCTGCGGGATGACATAGGAGCCTATCGCAGGGATGAACACCATCAATATCGCCGACACGATACCCTGCCGTATTCCCGGCACGAATATCTTTCTGAAGGCGTAAAAGCCCCTCGCCCCGAGGTCGCGCGCCGCCTCCAGCAGCGCGAAGTCGAACTTCTCCGCCGCCGTGTATATCGGCATTATGGCGAAGGGCAGGAACGAATACACCGACACGAGCACTACGGCAGAGTCGGAATCCAGAATCGTCGACGTGGCGGGATCGACATGGCCCGCCGACGCAAGCCCCGCCCATACGAGGAAATTCTGCGCAACGCCCGGCAGCCAGTCGAAAAGCCACTCGCGGAACTCAAGCCACACCAGATAGCACGACTGGAGCCATCCGTCGGGGTGGAGCATCGTCTTCCATGCGAAGACTCTCACGACGAAGCTTGTCCAGAAAGGCAGCATGATCGAACCCGCGACGATCGCGCGCCACCGCTTGTTCATGCGCGCTATCGCGTAGGCGCAGGGCAGGGCGAGAACGATGCACCAGAACGTGACCTCGAACGATATCTTGAGCGTATTCCATACGATAGCCGGGTAGTCGGGATCCACGAGCTCCCGCCATGTATCCATGCTCCATTCGCCGACGCCGCCGTTCGCGGTATGGCCGTGGAAGGTGAACGCGAGAACGATAAGCGCAGGCACCGCGAAAAACAGCGCCAGCCACAGGAAGCTCGGCAGCGTTATGAGCCACTCGGCCTTGCGCGAACGAAGAGGGTTGGAGGTCATTGCACCTCCACCATGTAGCCGTCGTCGGGATGCCACCAGACGAACACATCGTCATTCCACGTGATGGGCTCCTGGTCGAGGAGGAAACGCGAATGAGGCTTTATTGCGGCGATCCGAAGACCCGACGACTCGATCCAGTATTTAGTGTATACGCCCTGGTAGACAATGTCCTTCACCGTAGAGGGGAACACGTTGATCGACGCGCCCTTCTCTGGGAGCGGCGGCGCAAGGGTGACGCGAATCTTCTCTGGCCGCACGGAGAGATCGACCTTCTGGCCGACCTTGAGCGACTTGTCGTTGAACGCCTTGATCTGCGGGAATCCCTCGACTGCCAGATAGCAGTAGTCGCCTTCCACGGCGGCGATTTCGCCCGAAAAGAAGTTCGTATCGCCTATGAACGACGCGACAAAGCGCGACGCAGGCGCCTCGTATATCTTCGCAGGGCCGTCGAGCTGCTCGACTGTTCCCTTATTGATGACGGCGATGCGGTCGGAAAGCGACATCGCCTCGCCCTGGTCGTGGGTGACGTACAGGAATGTTATGCCGACCTGATCGTGGATCGTGTCCAGCTCGAGAAGCATGTGCTGGCGCAGTTTGAGGTCGAGCGCCGCAAGAGGCTCGTCCAGCAGAAGCACCTGCGGACGGTCCACCAGCGCGCGCGCTATGGCGACGCGCTGCTTCTGCCCGCCGGAAAGCTGCGACGGATACTTCCACGCCTGATCGGAGAGCTGGATCATCTCCAATATCGCATCAACGCGTTCCTCTATCTCGACTTTCGGCTTCTTGGCGAGTTTGAGCGAGAACGCGATGTTGTCCCAGACCGTCATCGTCGGGAAGAGCGCGTAATTCTGGAAGACCGTGTGTATTCTGCGCTGGTTGGGCGGCAGGTCGGTTATGTCGCGCCCCTCCAGATATATGCGCCCGGAATCGGGCCGCTCGAACCCGCCGAGCATCCTGAGGAGCGTCGTCTTGCCGCATCCCGAAGGCCCAAGCAGCGAGAAGAACTCGCCCTTGTTCACGGTGAGCGACACATCGTTCACCGCCGTCAACGCGCCGAAGCGCTTTGTCACATGGTCGAAAACCAGGAATTCGCTCATTTCAGCTCCACTACCCTTCCTCCGTTCAAACGGGATTCCTCGGCGGCAAACGCCATGAGATGGCTCTCAAGCGCCGCCTCCGTGCAAGTTTTCATCGCCGCGGCATCGCCGCTTCTCACGAGGCGTATCGCCGAACGCACCAGATTGAAGTCGCCGCCGCCGTGCCTCGACGGATTAGTCTCGCGCAGGGCGAACGGCTCGCGCGACGGATCGAGATCGGCGTCGGCGCTCCCGAAGCGGCATATGTGCAGCCGCTCGCCGTCGCCGACGATCTCGCCACCCGTGCAGCTTATGCGCGTCGTGCGGACGTTCCTCTCGGTGTAGCCCGCCATGACCAGGCTCACGGTCACGCCGCCCTCGAACTCTATGTTAACGACCTGATGGTCGGGGACGTTGTTGTCGCAGGCATAGACGCACCGCCCGAACGGCGACTCATTGACGACGCGCTCCATGGCTTCGCGCGAAGTGTCGGCAAACATGTAGCCGAGGCGCTCGCCGTACTCGAGATACATCTTGCACGCGCTCCATATGCAGGCGCGCTCGATCTGGCGCGGACAGTCCGCGCAGCGGTCGGCCGCGCCGGCCGGTCTGTTCTCGGGACGGAACAGCCTCAGCGACCCAAAGCTCGACACCCGCCTGCACCTGCGCCCGAGCCACCATGCGAACAGATCGAAATCGTGCGAGCACTTCTGAAGAATGATCGGCGAAGACCGTTCGGAATTGGACCAGTTCCCGCGGCAGTGCGAGTGGGCGATCTTGAAAAACCCTACCGACTCCTGATGAGCGATCGACACGACCTCGCCAAGTTCGCCCGAGTCTATTATCGCTTTGATATGCGCGAAATAGCTGGTATATCTGAGGACGTGGCCGGTCGCTACAAGAAGCCCCTTCGCTACCGCCGAGGCTATGATCTCGCGGCAGTGGGCCTCGGTGCGAGCGATCGGCTTTTCCAGCAGAAGATGATAACCCGCGTCAAGCGCGGCCATTGCGGCCTCGTAATGGAGCGCGTCTGGAAGCGTGACGAAAACCATGTCGGCTTCGGGCCGCGCGGCCAGGCATTCACGCCAGTCGCGCCAGTAGCGCGGCGCGGGAATCGTCTCTGCATGTTCCGGATCGGCAACGCCGACGATCTCAAGCTCGCCGGGATGCTCCAAGGCGAAAGCGGCATAGGCACGGCCTCTGTAGCCCGCACCAAGCACGACTGCCCTTATCGGACGCATCTCTGTTTTTTCCATCGGCTGTGATTATACCATAAATCATATCCGCCGCACAAACTCACGGGCGTGATCGGACAAAACCGAGGACTCCGCAATCCGGCCCCACGAGATACGACCTCTCTATCGCAACGTGCACATACCTCTTCGCGCCTTCGACCGCGTCGGCGAGACCGCGCCCCAGCGCCAGTTCGGCGGCAAGCGCCGCCGCGAGCGAACAGCCTGTGCCGTGAGTGGAGACAGGATCCTTGACCCATGTCATCGAAAACTCGCGCGTCTCGTGCCCGTCGAAAAGCACGTCCACCGCCGCACCTCCGTCGCCGTGGCCCCCCTTTACCAGCACCGCGCAGCCGTATGTCCCGGCGATGCGCCGCGCCAGCTCGGCCGCACGAGCGGCGCTGCCCGCGCGCTGGACTTCGGGCGACATCTCGCCGCCGCAGAGCGCTTCGGCCTCGGGGAGGTTCGGCGTCACGAGCGTCGCGAGCGGCATGAGCCGACGCTTGACAGCCTTCATCGCCGACTCTCCTATGAGCCGCGCGCCGCTCGTGGCGATCATCACGGGGTCGATGACCTTCGATATCTCGGGATGTGCTGAGAGACGGTCGGCTATAGCCTCTATCGCGGCCTGGTCGGAGAGCATCCCGGTCTTCAGCGCGGCTATGGAATACACTCCGAGCACTGAGTCCAGCTGAGCCGCGACAAAATCTGCAGGCACTGCATGTATGGCCGAAACACCGAACGGATTCTGCGCCGTGAGCGCGGCGAAGACGGTGCAACCATGAAGCCCGTAGGAATGGAACGCCCTTAGATCGGCCTGCACGCCGGCATTCCCGCCGGAATCGCTCCCCGCAATCGTCAAGCAGCAGGGCTTGATGTCTGTTTCACGCAACGCTTGTTCCATTTCCATCTCCCTCGGCTTGGCGGAAGGTGAGGGATTCGAACCCCCGGACCCTTTCGAGTCAACGGTTTTCAAGACCGCCGCGTTCAACCACTCCGCCAACCTTCCGCGAATTTCAAGTGTGTATTATATCATATAAGGCCGCCGATGATAACTAGAATTATCATCGCGGGCACGACATAACGAAAAACAGGTCTGGCCCAGCCGGGCAGCGCCGCACCTCGTCCAGCCGAGGCCTCATCGCGAAACCCCTTCCATCCCCAGCCAAAACCGCACGAGACGAAAAGCGCAAGCGACAGCCCGCCGAGCGGGAGCCAGAACTTGCTGAATACGAAATCCTCCGCATCAAGCGCGCCGTCGACGAACACGCACGGCAGCGAAAGCAGCGCGACTGCAACGCCGACGATGATCGACACCGCCACGCGGCCGAAGCGGAGCGACATGTCTAGGAGCCCCCCTATGAGACATTCAAAAACGGCGATCACGGTTGTAAGCGCGGCCAGCGAGAGGAAGATGAAGAAGGCGGCCCCCCACACGCGCCCGCCCGCCATCGCCCCGAAAACCTTGGGAAGCGCGACGAAAATAAGCCCCGGCCCGGCCGCAACGTCCACATCGTACGTCGCGCACGCAGGGAAGATCACAAGTCCGGCCGTGAACGCGACAAACGTGTCGATGGCTATTATCCAGAAGCTCTCCTTCACAAGAGACTCTTCACGGCCTATATAGCTGCCGAAGATCGTCATCGCCCCCACGCCGATAGAAAGCGTGAAGAACGCCTGGCCCATGGCGTCGAACACGACGCGCCCCGGGTGCTCGAGAAGAGGAGTCCAGTCGGGCTTGAGGTAGAACGCGAGTCCTTTCGCGGCACCGTCGAGCGTGACGGCCTTAGCCGCGAGAACGCCCATCAGTGTAAGAAGCGAGATCATCATCCACTTCGTCACGCGCTCCACTCCGCGCTGGACGCCGACGGCGCAGACCGCCGTCGCCAGCACGACAGCGACAAGCATGAACGCCAGGCACGCGGGCTTGTCCGCCACGAGCGCGGAGAATTCGCACGGCACGCCGCGGCACGCATAGTCGGCGGCGAACTTTATGAGCCATCCGGCGACATCGGTGTAGTATATCATGAGCAGCATGTTGCCCGCGAACACGACGAGTCCTACACGCCCCCACCAGACGCCGCCAAGCGTCCTGAACGCACACGCTACACCAGCTCTTCCGCCACGGCCGACCGAAAGTTCGGCAAGCAGCACGGGGAAGCCGAACAGCGCCAGAAAGAAGAGATACACAAGCACAAACGCGGCGCCTCCGTTCTGTCCGACGACGAACGGAAAGCGCCACACGTTCCCGAGGCCAACAGCGCACCCGGCCGCGAGCATCAGGAATCCAAGCCGACTTGCAAGCTTCTCTCTCACGCGCGAGCCTCCTGCCGTCTCGCTTATTTCTTCTTGGCGAGCGCGGGGTTGACAGGCGTCGCCTTCACAAGTCCGACGATCTTCTCCGTAATCTCGGGATGCTCCTTGAGATACTCGATGGTGGCGAGCGAGCCCTGCGCCAACTGGCTGTCGCCGAACGAGAGCCAGCTGCCTCGCTTCTCCACGACGCCGCGAGCGAGGGCCGCATCAAGCACCGAACCCTCATAGGAGATCCCGCACGTGTAGAGAATGTCGAACTCTGCCTCGGTGAAAGGCGGCGCGACCTTGTTCTTCACGATCTTTACGCGCGTGCGGTTGCCGACGACCTGCCCGGCCGTGTTCTTGATCGCGCCGATGCGCTGCACCTGGAGACGGCACGACGCGTAGAACTTGAGCGCCTTGCCGCCGGGCGTCGTCTCGGGGTTGCCGAACATAACGCCGATCTTCTCGCGCACCTGGTTCGTGAATATGCAGAGCGTCTTTGTGTTGGCGAGAACACTCGTGAGCTTGCGCATCGCCTGCGACATGAGCCGCGCCTGGAGACCCATGTGCGAATCACCCATGTTGCCGTCGATCTCGGCCTGCGGCGTGAGTGCGGCGACCGAATCTACTACAATCACGTCAAGCGCTCCCGACTTCGCCAGCTGCTCGCATATCGTAAGCGCCTCTTCGCCGGAGTTCGGCTGCGACACGACGAGATTGTCGAGATCCACGCCGATCTTCTTCGCGTATGTCGGGTCGAGCGCATGCTCGGCGTCTATGAAGGCCGCGATTCCGCCGGCCTTCTGCGCGTTGGCTACGACGTGCAGCGCGAGGGTTGTCTTGCCGGACGACTCCTGCCCGTAGCACTCCACGATTCTCCCGCGCGGCAGGCCGCCCACGCCGAGCGCCATGTCGAGCGAAAGCGCCCCCGTCGATATGACGGGTATCTCCTTCACCTCCTGGTCGCCGAGGCGCATGATCGCCATCTCGCCGAACTCTTTGCGTATCTGGCTCATCACCGCGTCAAGAGCGGTGTTGCCGGTCTTAGTGGTGTCTTTCTTCTCTGCCATGGATTGCTCCTTTCTGCGTTTTAAACCTTCTGCCTCCCGCCGACTTACTTCGCATTGCGGAAGAACCTCTTCATCTCTTCGGCCGTCTTGCACCTCTCAAGGCGAGCATAGCCGTCGTTCGCCCTCAGCACGCGTGAAATGCTCGCCATGAGCTGAAGGTATGGCGTCTGCGACTGGTCGTTCGCCAGGAGGAGGACGATTATGCGAACCGGCTTCCCGTCGAGCGTCCCGTAGTCCGCCAGAGCCCCCTTCTCACCCGCGCCTTCGTTGTCGACGATTGCAACAGCGCCGGCAACGCCGCTCACGGAGGGGTCGCGTCCGTGCGGGACGGCTATTCCGAAGTCCAGCCCAGTAGAGGTAGACGCCTCGCGCTTGAGCACGGCGGCTGTGGCCGCCGCCGCGTCATGCACATGGCGCGGACACTCCCTCGCGACAGCCGCGACCATCTTCTCCAGCGCGTCGCGCTTGTTCGCCGCCTTGAATGCAGGCAGCATTACAAAGCCCTGGAGGTAGCGCAGCATGTTGCGCGAACCGTTCGACTTCTTCGCCTTGGCGGTATCCTGCAGAAGCTTGTCGAGGTCGTCGCGGCGCATCGGCTTTGAGATAGAGCGCGCGAGATCATTCACCTTGCTGGCGACCTCCATCCACGCAGTCATGACCATAGCCTCCTCCTCGGGAGTGCACTGGATGAATATCCGGCTGCCGTCGCGCCTCACAGAAAGCTCCATGTCGTCCATGGCGATTTCCCAGATGCTGTCCTCCTTCGAAAGCAGCGATGTGAAAAAGCCCTCGTCGCGGAACTCGGCAACCAGTTTGGAAAGCACATAGTCGGCGACGTCCAGCGACCCCATCTCGAAGCATATCTCGCGTGATGCGGACTGGTTCGCCTTCGGATGGCGAACGCCGCAAGCCTTCGGCTTGAACAGCGCGACAAGCGCAGGCGGCGCGACGACCGTCGTGACGAGCGTCATCAAAATGCCGATGCCGAATATTTCCTGGGTGAGATACTTCGACGAAAGACCGATCCCCGCGATGATGAGGGCCACCTCGCCACGCGGCACCATTCCTGCTCCGATGCGAAGACCGCCGAGCATGTTGAAGCCGCAGCAAACCGACGGTACCATGCACCCGATGACCTTTGCCGCGACCGCGAGAGCGGTGTATATCGCGCCGAACACCAGAACCGGTCTGGAGCAGAGTTGTGTGACATCGACCATCATGCCCATGACACAGAAGAATATCGGCACGAGGAAAGTGTAGACGGGCGAAAGCGTCTCCTGAATCATGTGCTTTAGGTCCGTGCGTGAGAGCGCGAGTCCCATGACGTAGGCGCCGATTATCATGGCAAGCCCCATGAACTCGAAGAAGCCTGCGAGAACGAGGGAGAGCCCGAACGCCATTGTCGCGATGACGACAGGCGAGCGGAACACCTTCTTGAGGAAATCGGATATCTTGCGCGCGGCGAAGACGCCTATCGCCGTCGCGCCGAGCCATACGCCGAACGCCTTCGCGGCGACAAGCCCTATCTCGCCCCAGTCCATGCCGTCCGCGCCGGCCGCCCCGCCGCGCGCGTTCGCGGCGATTATGCCGTTGCCTATCGCAAGGACGATAAGCCCGAGCACGTCGTCGATCACGGCGCCGGCCATGATGGTCGTGCCTTCTTCGCTGTCCATCTTCTTGCGCTCGGAGAGGATTCGCGCCGTTATGCCGACCGACGTCGCCGTGGACATGATGCCCATGTAGAGCGGCGCCTCTCTGGTCATGGCCTCGGCGAGAGGCAGCCCCTTCAGATAGGCGAAGTGCTCGAAGAACTCCGGCAGAAGATATACCGCACAGAGGTCGCCGAACACAAACGCAACGATCACACCGCCCATCCCGACCATCGAGCCTACAAAAGAATACTTGAGGAACATCTTGAGATTGGTCTCAAGACCGGAGAGGAACAGCAGAATCACCGACGCAAGCGTCGCAATACCGTACAAAGCGGGCGAAGCGGCATCGAAAGCCACGCCCGTGGAAGAGGCGATGTCGCGGAGCGCCGCGCCGTGAAACAGCCCCTGCGCAAAAAGACCGCTGCCGAAACCGATGCCTCCGAGCGCCCAAGGACCGATCACAATTCCGGCAGCAAGCTCGCCAAGTATCGACGGCAGGCGCACCAGCGAGGCGAGCATCCCGCCAAGCTTGGCCGCAAAGATTATGACACCTATCTGAAGAACGAGGAACATCATCTCCTCGGTACGCGGAAGCCCGAAATTAGGATAAGGAGGCGGTGCCGCATGGCCCGCAAACGCATAAGCGACGGCGAAGACACCCGCCGCAAGAGCAATCATCTTCTTGTAGTTCATAAGAAGTGTATATTATACCACATTTACCGCGAGAGCGCCGATGCATCCGGCGCGACGCGACAGCGGCGGCAATCGTCGCAGAGTCGAGTCGTCTCCACTTGGTGTTTACGGGTTCAGGTGGCGAGAAAGCCGCGCTGGATGGCGGTTGTCACCGCTTCGGCACGATCATTCACGCCGAGCTTGAAATAGCACCGCTTCAAATGCATCTTGACCGAGTTCTCGCTTATGCCGAGTTTTTCGCCTATCTCGCGGTTCCCGAGCCCTTTCGCCACGAGCCCGAGAACCTCGCGCTCGCGCGTGGCGAGACCTGGCATGGCACGGCGCGTCTCATATATGCGGCGCACTTCGTCGGTCATATATACTTCGCCCGCCGCCGCAGCACGGACGGCGGCCGTTATGATCTCTATGGGCGACTCCTTCATCACATAGCCGTGCGCACCCTCTTCAATCGACCTGAAGACATCCTCCGCCGCGTCAGATGTCGTAAGCATCACGATCTTCTCGCGCGGATGTTTTTCCAGAACCTCCTTCAGGACCTCAACCCCGTTCTTGTCGGGCATGCGCACATCGAGAAGCGTCACATCAGGCTGTACCTTCTCGAGAAACTCCATCGCGCCTTTTCCGCCGCCCCACTCGCCGCAGAAGACGAGTTCCGGGTCGGACTCGAGAACATACTTGAGCCCGGCCCGTACGACCATGTGGTCGTCGATAACGGCGACGCGTATCACGAAGCGTTCCCTTTCTTCGCGAGATAGGCGTTTATCCCGGCCGCTGCACGGCGTCCCTCGCCCATCGCGAGAATGACCGTCGCCGCGCCAAGGACTATGTCGCCCCCCGCGAACACACCCGGGATCGAAGTCATATTCGTCTCGGCGTCAACGACGATATTCCCGCGCTTGTTGACCTCTAGGCCTTCGGTCGTCGCAGGTATGAGCGGATTGGAGGCGTTGCCGACGGCCACGACGACTGTATCGACATCAAGCGTGAACTCGCTCCCCGGTATCGCCACAGGGCTGCGCCGACCGGACGCATCGGGTTCACCGAGTTCGTACTTGAGGCACTCCAACCCCACGACGCGCCCCTGGTCGTCGCCGAGGACACGCTTAGCGTTCTGGAGCATGAGAAACTCGACACCCTCCTCTTTCGCGTGATGAACCTCCTCCTTTCGCGCGGGCATCTCGGCTTCGCTGCGGCGGTAGACCAGATACACCTTCTCTGCGCCGAGGCGCAGGGCCATGCGGCTCGCGTCCATGGCGACATTGCCGCCGCCGAGAACTGCGACGCGGCGGCCGTGCCAGAAAGGCGTGTCGTGACCCTTTTCGTCGTAGGCCTTCATGAGATTCGCGCGCGTGAGGTATTCGTTTGCGCTGAATACGCCAACCAGGTTCTCGCCCTCGATATCCATGAACTTCGGCAGGCCCGCGCCTGTTCCCACGAAGACGGCGTCGAAACCGTCCTTCTCCATCAGGTCGCGCAGTTTGCGCGTGCGCCCGACGACGTAGTTGAGCTCGACTTTCACGCCGAGGGCCTTGAGACCGTCGATCTCGTTCTGGACTATGGCCTTGGGCAGACGGAACTCCGGTATGCCGTAGACGAGCACGCCGCCCGCCTTGTGGAACGCCTCGAACATCGTGACGTCGTGACCGGCGCGTGCGCAATCGGCCGCGCAGGTTATAGACGCAGGGCCGGATCCTACGACGGCTACGCGCCTCCCCGTGCGAGCGAACGGCGCGGGCACGCCCTTTCCTGCGGCGGACGCCGCTTTCTCGCGGGCGAGGTCGGCCACAAACCGTTCGACGCGCCCGATGGCGACGGCCTTGTCTACATCCTTGAGGAGCTTGCCCATCGTGCAGAATTTCTGGCACTGCTTCTCCTGGGGGCAGACGCGCCCGCACACGGCGGGGAGAAGCGAAGTCTCGCGGATCACCGCTAGCGCTCCCTCGAAATCGCCTTCTGCAGCTTTGGCGAGGAATCCCGGTATGTTGATCGCGACGGGGCAGCCGCGCATGCATGGCTTCGCCGCGCACTGCATGCAGCGCGACGCCTCGCGACGGGCCATCTCGGCGGTGTAGCCGAGCGCGACCTCGTTCATGTTGCGGGCGCGGACTTTCGCGTCCTGTTCAGGCATGGCCTGCGGCTCTATCGCCATTCTCTCCTTCGCAGTCATCTGTCAGATCCCCTTGAAAAGATTGCACACATGGTCGCGTGCGGCGGCCTCCTGGGGTTTGAACGCGCCCATGCGCTTTAGCATCAGATCCCAGTCTACCTGGTGCGCGTCGAACTCCGGGCCGTCGACGCAGACGAACTTTGTCTTCCCGCCTACGGATACGCGGCAGCCGCCGCACATCCCCGTACCGTCGATCATGATAGTGTTGAGCGAGGCCACGGTCTTCACGCCGTATGGTCTTGTGGTGAGAGCGCAGAACTTCATCATTATCGGCGGCCCGATCGCTATGACTTCATCGACCGCGCCCGATTCGCAAAGTTCCTTGAGCGGCTCCGTCACGAGACCCTTGCGGCCCGAGCTGCCGTCGTCGGTCATGAGGATGAGGTCGTCGCCGGCGATGCGGCGCATCTCGTCCTCCATCACGAAGAGGCTCTTGTTTCGCGCGCCCATGATTATCGTGACGCGGTTCCCGGCTGCCTTGAGCGCCTGGGCGATAGGATGCATCGGTGCAACGCCGATCCCTCCGCCGACGCATACCACGTGGCCGGGTTTTTCGCCGTTCGCGCCGCGGATGTCGGTAGGCCGCCCGAGCGGACCCAGCACTGCGGCGAGGCTGTCGCCCGGCTCAAGGCGCGAAAGCTTCATTGTTGTGGCGCCGACCGTCTGGAAGATGATCGAAATCGTCCCTGCCGTTTCGTCGGCGTCTGCGATGGTGAGCGGTATGCGCTCGCCAGCCTCTTCGTCGACCATAAGTATGATGAACTGACCGGCCTTGCGCTCGCGCGCTATTAGCGGAGCGTCGATCTTCATGAAGAAGACGTTGTCGGACAGCTGACGTTTCTCTTTGATGCAGTTCATAGAAGTTGGTATTTTATCATATTTCCGCGCGCACGGCACACGTGACAACGGTCCACTTGCCCTTGCGCGAGAATGAAAGCTCGCCGCCTATGCGGCGCGCGCGTTCGGCCATGCCCTCCAGCCCGAAGTGTCCCTCGGCGGGGCCTGGCGCAGCGGCGCGGTCGAAGGGGCACCCGTCATTCGCGACGCGCAGGAACCAGCCGGGCCCCTCGCCTATCGGATCGCACGTCACCGCTATCTTGCGGGCGCGGCCATGGCGGACGGCGTTGCCGATCGCCTCGCGGACGATAAGGGAAAGATCGCGTATTCTGCCTCCTTCCATCCGCTCGGGCAGCCCAACGAGACGCGTCCTAACCCTGAAGAGCCCCTGGCGCGTCATGTCGGCCGCCATCTCGCGCAGCATGTCGGCCGGCGACTTTCGCATCATGTCGTCATTCTTGAGGCCCCATACGATGTCACGCATTTCACGCTTTGCCCGCACGAGGATGTCCTGCGCCTCGCGTATGGGGCGGTCGGCGCGCTCGGCGAGATTGTTCGCAGGCATGCGCGCGAGCTTGAGCAGCATGCCCGCACCGGCGAGATGCTGCTCGATGGTGTCGTGGAGGTCGTCGGCCATGCGCTTGCGATCGGCCATGACCATCGCGGTCGCGTGGCTGTCCCGGCGGTGGCGAACAAGAACCAGCATGAGCGCGCCGAGACCGAGAACAAGCGCCGCGACCGAAGACCACAGCGCGATGGACACTCTCCGCTCGTGCAGGCGCATCTGGTAGCCTAAATCCGGCAGGAGCGTCACGTCGTCGGCCGAAGCCGAACAGAGCCTGACGCCTATCACATATCTGCCGCGGCCGAAGAGCGCGCTCTGGTCGAGAAAGAGTTCGGCGACGCCGCGAACCGAGACCTTAGGGTGGAGACGTTCGCAGTTCGCAATGAAAGAAGGCTTGTCGCGTATCATCACGCTTATGAGAAGGCCGTCGGCTACCTCGAGTGAAAAGCCGTTCTCGGTGCGCCCCATTGCGCGGCCGACGACCTCCACGCGACGCCAGTTCACGTCGTTTGGATCGCGCGATGCGGCTCGCCACTTGCCGCGTGGCGCCAGGCCTGCGTAGACGAGAGAGTCGGCGTCGGCGGCTACAGGCTCGGGGAGACCTGCGGCGCCGACGGTCTTCCACGCGTCGGCGGACATCACGACACGCCCGCCTTCAAGAACAGGACGGCCCGACACTTCGACGATTTCGCCTACACGTGGCGGCGGGTCGGCGCGAACAGGGCCGCGCGTGAGAACCTTGAGAGCGTCTGATCCGCTCTGTATGAAAAAGAAGTCGCCGTTGGCAAAAGTAACCGTTCCCGATACATCAGAAGAAGTCCCCGCCTCTGCAAGGGTCGATGATATGCGGGACTCGAGCTCGCGCCTGGCCCCTTCGGAGAAGCCGCCGAGTGCGCCAGCCGCAGTCGCGACGGCCAGAAGGAGCACTGCGGCCGTCATTCGAACTGATGGTAGAAAAGAACCCTTGTGCGATGGGGCGCATAGCTCTGGTAGAACTGTCGCCACTGCTCGCGCGAGACAAGGTCGAGACGCGAAGGACGGTTCCCGCCGCGCACCGGCGGCGCAGGATCGCGCCAGACGAGCGCGACACCGCGCGCGCCGAGCTGGGAGCTCGCGGCCGTGCTCGAGGCGGAACCGCCAACCGAAAGAGGCTCGGCCCTTATGAACACCAGGAACAGCTGCTGCCTGTTCTGGAAGCAGTCTCGCCAGAACGCATGAAGATACTTACGGTCGACGCCGTGAAGCGGATTGTTGAGATCGACGCCGAAGAGAGAAAGCTGTTCGTCGCCGTATTCAGAATTCCTGTACCACTCAAGTTCTTCAAATGCACTCTCCCATGAACGACCATCCTTGGCGGACGCCGTAAAGCCCGTGCGCATGGCAGAGGCAAGATCCTGCAACTCGTCGTCATCGAGCGGGGCATAAGTCGAGCCTCGTGCAAACGCATATTTCTGGGCGTTCGCAGGCTTCTCGTTCGCGGTGTTGTTAAGAGTCTTGTTTGTGCTCGCCACATAGTAGTCGAAGGGCGTGTCCTTGAGCGCCGCCATGAGAACACGCGTATCGCTGGAGAACGGATTCACCCTGAAGTCTCCCGTTCCGTTCACAACCTCCACCGGAGCACTGCCGTCGCGAAGATCGTATATCGGGTCGCCGTCATACGCGGAATACGTGCGCCACATGAAGTCGCGGCTTGCGAGACCGTTGAGCGAGAGCTTGTCACCATCGCTAAGTATCGTACGCGTCGCAAAGTCGGCTCCGTTCAGGTTGGCACTCATCGCGTCGAGGAAGTTGTTGTCAAAGAAGTTCTGGCTGCCGTTAAGGTCCGCGAGAAGCGGAAGAAACTCAAGCTCGCCTATGGACTGCATGTACTCCTGGTCGCTTACAAACATGAATATGTCCTTGTCGCGCCCATTCTTGCCCATGATGCTGCCGCTGCCGTCCTTCGCGCCAAGCCTGTCGAGCCATTTGGCGCCTGTAACCGCGCCATTGCCCTTCGAAGGGCACCAATCCTCGGGCGCATAGTTGTAGCGAGGGTCGGGCGCGTAGAACTCGGCCCAGTTGTCAAATGACTCGGCCGTTCCGTTCAAAACCGTAGCTATACCAGTTTCGTTGTCAAGAGAATATGTAAAAGGCCGCTGGCCGCGGAACTCAAGGATCGGGGTTCCCGCGCCGCCGAACTTGTCGGCCTGGTTTGCAAGGTTCACAGAACGCATGCCCCATGTAGCATCGTCGTCAAGACGGGCAGGAACGATGTCCACCGTATCAGAATCGCTCGAACCGCTATCCAAATTGCTGTCAAGCCTCATCCAGACCGCAATATGCGGCACATACTGCGCGGTGCTTACGGTGGACTGCGTCGGCAGCCGCTCGGGAGTCGGCGCGGGGTTTTTGGTCTGGGTGGTCCACCAGCTTTCAATCTTTCCGTCGGCATCTCGAGGCGCGAGACCGCCTGCGCAGCCGTCGAACGATATGTATGGATCTCCATAAGGCTCGGTGCTAAAGCCATCTTCGCTCGTTATTGTTTGCTCTACTAGGTAATAGACAATACTGTTGACAGGCTGCAGGGTAAGACGGGCTGTAAGGTTCTTAACTGCGTCATCCTGCTTCTCTATATTCTGGGCAAACTGGAGTTGATCTAGATCGACCGCATAGGACACCATACCGTCGACCACAGCCTGGTTGCTGTTGTTCCATTCGGCTTTCGTTGGGTAAAGCGGCGAATTGCCTGCGACACGGCACTTCATCGAGGGCCGCCCCATGAATATCTTCACAAGTGCACGACCGGAGAACGACGTCGGATAGCCGCCTCTCGCGCCAAGGCGCTTGAAAGGAAACGCCGCCGCGCCGTTGAGAAGCATCGGTCCCGCAAGTTTTGTAAGTCTGTAAGGGGTCGCCTTCCACTTGACCGTCTGCCTGTCCTTCGTATACTCGCCCTCGACAATGTCATTCCCGGCCGCGACTGTGGGGATGAACGAGTTGTTGTGCAAAAGACCGATACCGCATATCATAGGAGCCACTTCGACCGTCGGCAGACAGAACGAAATCGGGAAGCTGTCTTCATCAAGGTAGTCGTAAAGGCAGGCGATGCCTACGCCAATGTTCTTTGTGAGCATCTTGCAGAAATCGGTCGTCCCGGTTATCATGTCCCTTAGAGACATTGTATCTGGATACTGTTTGAAGGGCTGGTCTTTCCCTGCCAGGTCGTAGCGCCTGACCGACACCGTGCTGTTGGTCGCGGGGAACCAGGTGTCGGTTATAAAGAGCGCATTGGAAACTGTGTTGGCGTCGCCAGAACTGTAGATTTCGCTGCTGGTGGAGCCGATGTACTTGTAAAAGGGCGTGAACGGGCTCTGCCCGGCAGCGATGTTGAAGTCGGCAACCGAGACGAACGGGATCTTGATCTTGTCGCTCTCCCACAGCTTGAGCTTCTGGTCTAGCGTCGAACCGTTCGTGTCGTAAAGAGACGAGAGGTTGACGCGGCCGTCGGGCGCGGATGTGCGGCGCTCGCCAGCGCGGACGCGGTTGATGTCGAAGCAGTCCGAAACGTCTATAGCCGAGAACGCATAGCGCCCCATATCGTAGGACAGGTTGCGCCACGCGGCTGTGCGCGTCTGGCGCGAGTAGATACGCGCCTCGTTGATGAGAGCCGGCGGAATGTAGGCGAGACCTTCAAGCGTCAACGTAGAGACCGTCTTCAATGGCGAAACCGGTCCGAACGGAGTGAACACGCGGTGATCCCAGAAATCGCCGTTGCGGCGGTGATAGGCGGCAGTATCCGTTTCCTGCGACGGGCCTACACCCGGGTATGGATCGTCATATACACCTTCGACAAGTCCGTTCACAGAACTGTTCCCGAGAGACGGCTCGTTTATATCGGCATAGCTCGCGAAGGTGCCGTCAAGCCGGTCTATCGCGTGGGCGAGCGCGGCCTTGAGGAGGTAGCGCGACGACGACGCGCGGCGCAGGTAGCTCGAGGGCACGCGGCTCTGGCGCATGTATATCGAGAAGCTCACGGCCGAGACGACCATGAACGAGAGCATTCCGATTACGATAAGCAGCGCGGAACCTTTTCTGGACTTTTCAACGATCACAACTACGCTCCTTGTCTGTGAGCCTGAAGAAGTTCGGCAGGGCGGGCGCCGTGCAGAACTGAACTTTGCCGCCGGTCGCGTCGTCGCTCGAAAGGCTCGCCGTCTTCTTTATCATATACTGGTAGGGCTTGCCCCAGGGGTCGAGCTGGTAGCCGCGCGACAGATTGGCGTTGAAGAGAACCGGTATGGTTTCGTCGCTTTCGCTCTTCTCGCCGCCAAGTATGAGACGCATCGCCGGCGCCCCTTCGGAGCAGTCCTTCCACGAGTCGTTGGCGTAATCTTCGAGCGTCCTCCCGCGCGCATACTGCTCGCCGGCGAGGATTGCGTTGGTCATCTCCTTCGCCTCCTGGGTAGCCTTTGATATCTTCGCGCGCGTACGCGCTCCGTTCACCGCCACAGTCATGGCGCCGGTCAGAACCGCTATCATCGCGATCACGACCAGAAGTTCTACAAGTGTAAAAGCCTTCTTCATCAGTCGATATCCTCCGGCCAGGTTGTAATGTCGTCCTCGTCGCCGAAATCCCTGTTGGGCCCGGCGCTCCTCACGCCGACGGTGAAAAGAGAGGAGCTTCTGCCGCTGCCTGCGCCCGACACCTCCTTCTTCGCCGCAGTCATGGCGTCGCTTATCGAAAAGCTCGGCGCGTGGCCCCAGTTCATGCTGGAGTTCTCGATGCTGAACGCCCGACTGGTGCGCAGCTTGTTGTCGCCGTTCGGGTCCCAAAGCGGCATTGTGCGGTAATTGACCGTTCTGCTGTCGCTCGCGCCGACCGAGGGAGACTGGTCGCCTAGACCCGGCAGAGCCTCGTCGCGCACGTCGTGGAAGGAGCCGAGCGACCAGCGCGTCTCGTTGAGGTCGGCGACGCCTGCCGTGCCGGTCCGCCACGCGATGGACGACTGGTTGAACATCATGGTAAGAATCGTCACGAGCATCGCGAGCAGGAGGCTCGCCACCATAAGCTCGACAAGTGTAAAGCCCTTTTTCATCTCTCCGGATCTCCCTGGAAGTGAACCTCAGAAACGAAGAGCGGCTGTGACATGAGCGCCTCCTTGCGCCGCGACGCTCTGAACGCCAGCTGGACCGTCGCGCCGCAGCGCGTCGCCACGAACCCGTACTGGTAATCGGAAGGAAGCCCCGGGTTGCTACCCTTGTATGGCGAGGGCACCTTGGAGAGGATTTTCTGGAACACGCCGTCGGCGGTGGCGCGTGGTGTTCCCTTTATGCGGTAGTTGGCCGTGGTGCCGACCTGCTGCACGTAAGACATCCATCCGTCGCTCGGCCATACGCCGTCGGCGACGCGGGTGGTGTCGCTGTTGGACGGCGAGTCGCCGATCTGTATCCATGCCGACCAGGGCATGTTCGTCGCCGAAAGCCCCTGGACAAGCGGCCCCAGGTAGGCGTCGGCAAACGCGGCGGATGCCACGTCCTCGACGCTCTGGCGGTTCTCCCTGAAGCCTAGAGAGTAAAGACCGCACATCACAAGCACGCCGGTCGCCATGATGAATATGGCGAGATTCACCTCAAGCAGCGTAAAGCCAGGCCTGTTTTTCATGAACTTCATCGCTACACTCCCTTGTCGTTGTCGGCCGAAGCCTGACCGGCCTTCTTGAACGCCTGCGGCATGCCCGAGGCGTTCGGCTTGGTGGACCATACATCGACCGTCTCGGTGGAATCCTGGTCGGGGTCGAAATACACGACCTTCTCCACCGTCACGCGCCCCGCCTGCGACGGAACTGTCTTGCCGAAGATGTAACCGTCGGGCAGCTGCACCTCGGCGAACTCCATTCCGTAGCCGTCGCCTATCTTCCACTGGGCCTCGTTGGCGCTCGTGACGCCCGTCTTCACGAAAGCGCTCATGAGGAGGTTCGTGCGGCCGCCCTGCTGGCTGCCGGAAAAAACCGTCACGGTGTTGTTCTCGTCGCGCAGGACTCTGTCGGAAACGATGGAATACTCCATCTTGTTGACTCTGCCGCTTATGCGGAAGAGACGAAAGCCGCCACCCTTCTTGAGGTCTGTCGTGCTCGTCTCATACTCGTAGTTGCGGTCGAGGTCGGCGAATTCATCATAGAGCACGTCGCCGCCGGTCGTGTAGGTTATGCGCCCCGCGCGGCGCACCGCCGTCATTACGCCCACTACCACGCCGTTGTCGTCCACGCCTGTCGGTTCCTTGACGAGCCTGTTGTAGCAGTAGACGACCGTCGGGGACCTGTCGACCTGGGCGCGCTCCTTCGCGGCCCTCAGAAGCGACGCCGCCGACGCCACCGCGCCGCGTTCGCTCATGCCGCGCACAAGCGCGGAATATCCGCCGGCCGCGGCGACGCCGAGCATGCCCATGATGCCGACGACGACGAGCAGTTCCAGCAATGTAAACCCTTTGCGCATCAAGTCGCCTCCGTCAGTTCAGGTCCGGGCCGCGTCTGGAAACCGAGACCGAATCGGCCTGTCCGTTATAGGTGATCCAGAACCGGCAGAACTTGCCGTTTTCCGGCCCCTGAAAGCCGAACGCCATCTGTGAGAACGGTATGCGGACTTTCCCGCCCTTCTTGGTCGCCTCCGAGAAGTCGATGCCGTTGCGGCACCCCATGCCGGCGCAGTACGTTCTTCGCTCTTTCTTGTTGGAATGGTTGTCGTAGCAGCCGCGCTGCTGGTTGCCGACGCTCGACTTGTCGCACACAAAGAGGGCCGTCGCGTCGACGAGCATCGCCTTGTGGCTCGCGTGGCCCTTGCCGAAGCCGCACCCTACGACATCCTGGAATATGCTGTCGGCCTCGTCGGGCGTGAAGGTGTAGGTGGCGGCATCCATCGACTGCGCCTTTTTCTCGATCGCGTCGGGCCAGTTTCCCTCCTGCGCATAATAGGCGGCGATTCCCTGTTCGAGCGCGACGCACATCGCGTCGGCCCTCTTTGAGCGGCCGTTCTTGATCGCGCCGACGGCCGCCGTGGTGACGATCCCGCCCAGAATGCCTATGACGGCGATCACGACGAGCATTTCAACAAGCGTGAAACCCTTTTTCATCAGTGCACCTCCTGTCCGGCGGACCAGCTGTAGATATCATCCTTCGTGCCGAACTTGCCGTCCATGCCGCAGCACCACACGCAGGCGTTGGCGCGAACCTTGCACGAGCCTGAACCGTTCTGGCTCACGCCGACGTCGGTGACACCGTCGTAGTCATCGTCAATCGCGTATCTGAGACGATGGTCCGCGATGGTGCCGCCTTCGGCGACCCTCAGCGAATCACCGACCGATCCGTTGGCGGCAGCGCGTTTGATGGCGGCGGCGGCCCAGGGCGAGACGATACCGCACTGGTCCAGCCCCGAAAGAACGTAAACCGTATCGCCGTCGCGCTCGGTCTTCTTGTAGGTAAGCGACATGACGCCGCGCTTGGCGAGCGCCGCGCCGACCTCGGGCGTCATCTCGCCGCGGCCGCCGTTGTTGCCGGCGAGAAGCGCCCGGGGCCACGCGTCTTCGCGCTGGAGCACGGCCTCGAGAGCAGTCTGCACATTGGCGACAAGCTCCACGGCGCGCGCGCGCTGGGCCCTCTTCACGAATGCGGAATATCCGCCGAGAGACGCGCCCATCAGGACCGCGAGAATACCCATGACCACAAGCATTTCAACAAGAGTAAAACCTTTTTTCATTATCAGTTCCTCATATGCACTATGTCGTCGGCCATCCAGTTGCGGACGGTGTTCTTTTCGGAGCCGTTGAGCTTTTCTATCTCCTCGGGCGAGATCCACGGCGGGAACGTCTTTCCGTTCGGGCCAGCGCTCCAGAGGCGGTAGGTCTGGTAGGGCGGCGGCGAGTAGTAGTAGAACTCGTTATACCAGCCGTCGCGGCAGGTTATTATGTCGAGCGCATACTGCTGGCTGCCGCTCGTTCCCTCGCCGCCCTGGCTGTTGGCGGCGGAGTAGAGAACAGGGTAGGGGTTGTAGGCAGAGACATTGCCGCCGTCGCGATACTCCCTGCCCTTCAAGTGCACACCGTATACTACGAGGTCCGACTCGCAGGAGAGGATGTTCTCGAAGTTCGCCACCCAGCGCGCGCATACGGCCTGCGACGGCATGAGGGCGATCTTCCACTTCTCTGCCGACTTGGAGAGATCCTGGTTGAGCTCGTTCCAGCTGCCGTAGGGGACACCCGTCTCGAACCTGCACGGGAGCTGGTTGTTGGAGCTCCACTGCGAGAAATTGTCGTAGACGTTGTTGTTGGAGTGACCCATCATCAGCAGGTAGCGCGGCAGGAGGAAGCTCATGAGGCCGAACTGGAACATCTGAAGCCGGGTCCAGTCGCTCTCGTTCTTCTTGGACGACAGCGTCTCGGGGTTGTCGAGCGCGTCGAAGCCGTAGGCGAGCGCCGCGTTCTTGGCATAGGCCGAAGTTTTGTCGCTGCTGTTGTGGAGTTCCTTGAGGGCGTCGGAGACCGTCCTTACATACTCTTGGCGCGAAGAGGCGAACGGGAAGCACATCGCGATCGGCTGCGCCCTGCAGGCGGCCTCGACGCGATTCCATTCGAGGCGCGAAGTATCGGGCTCGCTGTCGGTCTGCTGGATGCCGTAGCCGTTCACCCTGTAGTAGATGTTGCGGCTGCGGCCTTCTAGCGGAACGGCCGGGTAGCTGCCGTACGCCGCGAAGTAGCCGGAGATGGCGTTTTCAAGGCGCTGGAGGCGGGCGATCGTGCGGTTGCGCTGGGTTGAATCCTGCCCGATGCCCGCTATCCTGAACGTTATGCTGGCCAGGATCGCGATCACCACGACCACGATCATGAGCTCAACCAGTGTAAAGGCCTTCTTCACTTAGGCCGCGCCTCCCGACACGGAAGAGATGATCTTGATCATCGGCAGGAACATCGCGATGACGATCGTGCCGACGACTACGGCGAGCACGATGATGAGCGCAGGCTCGATCGCGGCGGTCATGCCGGCGACGGCGTTGTCGACCTCGTCGTCGTAGGTGTTGGCGATACGCGTAAGCATGTCGGCGAGCGCGCCCGTCTCTTCACCGACCTCCACCATCGAGACTACCATCGGCGGAAACACGGGGCACTGCGACAGCGGCTGGGTCATGCCCTCGCCCTCCTTCACGGCGTCATGAACCTCCTGGAGCGCTTTCGAGACGACGCGGTTGCCAGTCGTGTCGCGCACGATCACGAGCGACTGCAGGATCGGCACGCCCGAGGAGAGCAGCGTGCCGAGCGTTCGCGTGACGCGCGAAACGGCCGTGCGCTGCACGAGGGTTCCCGTCACAGGGGCCTTGAGCGAGCATACGTCGAAGAAGTAGGCGCCCGCCTCGGTGTGGCCGACGATCTTCTTTATCACGACGATCGCCGCGACTATCGCGACTATCACAAGGCCGTTGTGCTGCACGAACTCGGAAGCCTGCATGACGGCCTCGGTGATGGGCGGCAGGGCCGCGCCGCCGAGCATGTCGTTAAACACCTGCTTGAACTTCGGAATGACCGCGACGAGCAGGAAGCCCGTTATGCCGATGGCCGCGAAGAGGACGACGATAGGATAGATCATCGCGCCCTTCACCTTGTTCTTGATCTTTTCGGATTTCTCGGCAAACTCCGCCAGACGCCCGAGGACGACTTCAAGCACGCCGCCCGCCTCGCCGGCCTTCACCATGTTGACATAGAGTTTGTCGAATATCTTCGGGTACTGCGTGAGCGCCTCCGAGAAGGTTCCGCCCGAGGCGATGTTGTCGGCGATGCCGCCGAGCGCCTCGACCATCTGGGGGTCTTTCATCTGACGCTTCAATACCTCGATTCCGCGCATGAGCGGCAGGCCGGCGTTGACGAGCGTCGCGAGCTGGCGCGTGAACTGGGTGAGAACCTTGGTGTTCACCTTGCCGCGCATCCACGACGGCATCTTGATGTTGATCTTGATGTCTTTGTTCAGCCCGCCGGACTTCTTCGCCGGCGCTTTGGCCTTATTCGCCTTGGCGGGCGCGGCCGCAGCTGCAGCGGGGGCGGACTTCACCTCGCCGAGTGCCGTCGGGAACAGCCCCTGGGCGCGGACCGCCGCGATTGCGGAACTGCGGTCGCCTGCTTCAATCTGTCCGCGGGTCTCGTTGCCTGCGGAGTCCTTTGCGATGTATTGGAATGTCGCCATGTTTCAACCCTTGTCAAGTGTTGTGATAATTATACCACATTCTTCGGTTTAGTGTCTACTGCCGGATGAATCACACCCTTATCCCGGATTTTTCGCGATAAGGGAAAGTGGAATGCGCGAGAGTGTGTGTCCTGTCAACGTGCGGTCACAATCGGGGCAAC
>OCTX014520292.1_pt1 | contig 27780 bp, 20 predicted proteins | sample 1539691 | NCBI WGS metagenome assembly OCTX01 (sample SAMN02144231, study PRJEB22623) | gut metagenome | biome: sheep rumen | host: Ovis aries | place: New Zealand
TTACTTTTTGAAAAACGAATCCGCAATGCCTGTTTATCGGCACTGCGGACATGTGATTGCTGCTAGTTTAACTTTTAGCGGACAACAATAATAAGATTTCTGATTTTTGTTTTTTCTCTAAGGCTTGACATTTATCAGAAAATATCCAGCCAATCACGGCAGAATGAACTTTTTCCATATCTGCCATACCGATTTTGTCAAAAAAGACTCTTTTAAAAGAAATATAATTTATACCACCAAAAGGACAAGTTAAAATAAGGTAAACTCAATTATGAATAGAAATTCATCGAAGATATCTTCGTAGATTTTTAGTGGTCGAACAAGGTTATCCGATATAAAGGGCATGCATGCCCTTTATATCGGATTAGACAAGAGCACATAAGCTATCTGATGTCCCAATAACCTTTGTATTGAGCATCTCGTGCTTTTCTTCCGAACCTACGCTCGCATTCGTCAGCAATTTCATAATCTGCAGGTGAGGAGAAAGCAGATGTCACTTGGATTGTAGTGCCTTTAGGCATTCCTGCACGACTCTCTTTCAGGGTGCAAGTGAAAACTTTTGCCATAACTTTGTATATATCATTAAATGACGCCTACTCTTTGAAGGATTTTCGGCTTCTTCCTTTTTTCATAACTCATTTATTATCCAGTTGCCGGGCGAGGCCCAGCCTTCGGCTCTCTTTCCAAAACCAGCGCGGCGTAAAGCCTCTATAACCTCCGACGCATCGGGCTGGCGTCCTGTCCTGTTCGAGATTACCTGAAGCAGGTATCCCTTAGGGATGCCGGCATCAACGAAATCTCGGGGAGCCTGTAACAAAAATGTTCTCATAAGCTATTATACATCATAATGGTGAAGTTCATCATCTGGAATGATGTCTATCTTCAACAGATCCTCAGATATTCTTTCCTTTTTCTGCAGGCGTTTGTAGTCATCAAGATACTCAGGGAGTACGTACAGGCGGTTGGCTAAATCGCCGTCCTTCACATCTTCTGAATCCTTTGCGTCTTGGGCTCCGTCGGCTATGGCCGTGAGGGTTTCCAGTTCTGGCGAGAAGCAGTAAATACTCATATTATATCCTACTTCTCCCACCTCTTCAACGGTTGGAGGAAGGAATAACGTGTTCAGGTTCTCTCCGCCAAAGTGGTCCTTAATCGTAACTACGCCCATAGGCAAGGTCAATTCTCTCAATTTGGGAACACCATACAGGAATTCCTGTGGTATGACCTTTAATTTTGTAACTTTCGAGAAGTCAAGCCTGCGAAGGTACTCCATATTACCGAAGCGTCCCAAGCTTTCCAATTCTTTGGGGAATACTATTGTTTTTAGATTGGTTTTGTCAAACGCTGCTTCTTCAATCTCTGTAACACTGTCAGGAATAACTACGGATGATAGACTTGATGCTGCCCAAAATGCAGCAATGCCAATTTTAGTCACGGAATCTGGTATCACTATCTCTTCTAATTGTCCGCATTCATAGAATGCCCACTTTCTTAATTCCTTGACAGTGTCGCATAAAACAACTTTGGTGATAGATTGTGCTCCAATGTATTCTGCTGCCTCCGCCTTGATGGTAAGTTCATGAATAGAACAACCCTTTAATATACCACTAGCATTATCTTCACTTTGGGTATAGTTTCCATATCCTGTTGCTGATTTTCCTATCGTTACAGATTCGATTTTTCCATTATCACTGAAAGCACTAGAACCTATCGTCTTAACATAGTCTGGAATGAAAATATTACTAAAGCGACAACCATGAAAAGCAGAAGAACCAATCTCTTCCAAATGCGTGCATTGGCTGAAATCAATCTCTTTCAGATTCTTACAATGAGAAAAAGCGGAATCCTTTATTGACTTCAGTGATGGCGGGAGTGCAACTCGTTCGATGCTTCCGCAATATAAGAAAGATCTTTCCCCAATCTCTTCCAAATGCGTGCATTGGCTGAAATCAACCCGTTCAAGGTTTTCACATCTATCGAAAGAATGATCCCCAATTTCTTCCAAATGCGTGCATTGGCTGAAATCAACCTCTTTCAGATTCTCACAACCATAGAAAGCAGAATCCTTTATAAACTTCAGTGATGCCGGGAGCACAACTCGTTCGAGACTTTTACAATCATTGAAAGCATTTTTTCCAATCTCTTCCAAATCCGTGCATTGGCTGAAATCAACCTCTTTCAGTTTTTCACAACCACTATAAGCATATTCTTCTATAGACTTCAGTGATGCCGGGATCACAACTCTTTCAAGGTTTTTACGTTCACTATTTCCAAATTCGAGTGTAAATCCGAATGATGAGTTTTCATCGGCACTTTCCCCACTCGTTTGTCCTGCACTCACTTGAGAAGACTCACCTCCCATGTTGGTAACACCATTCGCTACTTCAACGGATGAGTTTTCTTCGGCACTTTCCTCACTCGTTTGCCAAGACTCACCTCCCATGTTGGTAACACCATTCGCTACTTCAACGGATGAGTTTTCTTCGGCACTTTCCTCACTCGTTTGTCCTGCACTCACTTGAGATGACTTACCTCCCATGTTGGTAACACCATTCGCCATTTCAGTGGATTCACCGCTACTCCCTTTACTTGTACGACCAATATTATCATCAGTGCTAATTGTATTTGGATTACGCTTCACTGTAAACAACATCACAAAATAGGCCAAAACGATTAACCCACCCCAAAAAGCAATTGTAATTTCGCCGTCATTGTTAAAAGATGAACATTGGGCAAACAAAGTCAGCACAACGGTAGCGATACGAACGATGGAAGATTTAATTCCAAAATACTCGGCTATTCCGCCACAAACACCACCAATTACCTTATCGGTTGATGATAAATAAAACTTTTTCTCCATAATTTATTAATTTATTGTTAATAGTTTTTCTGGTATTTTGTCTGTCTTACTCACACAGAGTATGAGTTTTATGGGGTTTCAACTTGAAAAAGAAGAGCATAACGCTTCTGTTTTTTACCGTAAAGAATTGGACAGAAACACACAAGGCGCTACTTTCCGAGGCAAATATATATAAATTCTTTGAAAAGAAATACATTTTCACCCGAAATTTTCTAATTATGAGGTTTGAGCATTACTATTTATTATTATTGGTGTCCGCTAAACCATAATCCGCATAGCCCAACTTCTTGACCGTCAGAAGTTGGGCGTTTTTACATTCATGTACAAGCCCCCTCAGTCTTTCCCTTCATCCTTTGGAGGTGCTTCAGATGCTTCGGCCAGCATGTTTTTCAGGTCGGCATCTGGCTGATTGAAGAAAGTATGCAGGTTCAGATAGTACATAAGTACAATTCTTACCATCGTAGCCAATCCTGAGAAACTCCAGTTCCGCTCCAGAGAGCTTTGGAGCAGCGACAGCAGCAGGTTTGCTATCAGTGTGACCCAAATCTGGATTTTGATGGCGTTCGCACTCTCACCATAGAAGTAGCGCAGGGGAAAGTTCTGTTTTATCTGCTTGAAGAGTGACTCTATCTGCCACCTTCTGCGGTAAATGGCGACTATGGTCTCCATGGGCTTCTGAGCAAAGACTGATGTCTTGTAACTCCTTGCAACTCCTTGAACTCCTTGTTTTCTTTTACCTACGAAAGTTGAAAACATTAATAATATAACGTCAGAAAACGATATTTCACACTCAACAACATCTTGTACTCTCTGCCAAAGCATCCATCGTATCGAGGTTATAGTCCCTCCCCCTTCGAATCTTTTATCACAATAACTCCACCATTGCCAAAGATATTGTCGCCAATGGTTTTGACTGAACGGGGAATGTATAGTTCGAGATAATGGCGGCTGGAAGTGAAGGCATAATCGGCGATTTCCTCCACGCCGTCGGGCACTTCATACCAGGTTTCATTGAAGATGTGTTGGCAGAACAATAGCACCTTGCCGTCTTTAGAATAACCTACACCATGTCCATCAATCATATATTGCTCGTCTAATTCAATATCCTCAAGGTCTTCGAAGGGCGTTCCTTCATAATGGGTGTCCCAAACCTTGACCTTTAGCCCTTGGGGGTATTCGGGGAGCGAACTGTCATCGAAGATCATTCCTACGGGTATGTCGATCTGCTGAAGTTTAGTGCAATGGCGGGCCGCCATGGGAGATATAAAAAGAGTACCCTCCTTGATGCTGTAATGTGGAACATCGGGTATCTGTATGATATAGTTTCCTGAGGGGGAGTAAATGGCATCCTTCTCCGTCAGGCTATCATCAACGGCACAGACAACGGTCTCAAGACTGACGCCCTGAAAGTCGAGGGCATGGATGAGCGAGGCCATGTCGAAGAGGTCGGTGGCGCGGAAGTAAACACGCGACGCATGGTCACCGCTATCTGTCGTGAAGCCGTGAAGCTCAAAGAAGTTCTCACAAGCTTCACGGAAGAACTCCAGTCGCTGTGGCGTTGGATCAGCGATGGTATAAGCAAGCTCAATGGCGCTGACATGTCCGCCCTTCAGCTCGTAGGAGAGCGTGGGGACAACCTCTATGTCATCCCCACACTCTTGATTGTAACTGTAAAGAAGCTTGTGGTCCACCCGCTCGTGGATGGCGGCGCTCAGCCATGGGGCATCGAAATGCCCCTCGGTGAGGCCCTTGGTACTGATGATTGTTTTCATAATGATACTCTTATGACATAAAACCTATACTTCTGCGTTGCTTGCCGCTGAGAAGCTCTGCGCGGCAATAGCCCTCGATTTCTTCCAGTGAGGCGAACCGGCCCGAAAGAATGTAGTCAACTGTGCGCTTGCGAGCGATGTTCTCTATCTGTCCACCCGAGAAATCGAAGTGGATGGCGAGCTGATGGGCTTCGTCGGCGCTGATGTCTTTCAGCATGGAGCGCCATATTTGGGTTTTCACCTCGGTGTTGGGCTTGTGGAACTCCACCTTGTAAAGGAATCGGCGCTCAAAGGCGCGGTCGAGATTGGAGGTGAGGTTGGTGGTGGCGATGAGAATGCCGTCGAGGTCTTCTATCTCTTGCAGGATGATGTTCTGCATGGCATTGTCCATCTTGTCTACCGAGTGCTCCACGTTCTCTGTGCGTTTGTTGATGATGGCATCGGCCTCGTTGAAGAAGAGGATGGGCATCACCTCGCTAGTCTTGCAGAGCTTGCGGTAGCGTGCAAACACCTGTTTGATGTTCTTCTCACTCTCGCCTACCCACTTGTCGCGCAGGCCGGCAATGTCCACCTGCATGAGGTCGCGACCCGTCTGACGAGCTATTTGGAGTACGGTCTCGGTCTTACCGGTACCCGGTGCGCCATAGAACAAGCAGGCAAAGCCTTTGCGCATACCTTGCTCCTCAAGGCGCTGTTGGATGGAGGGCAGATTCTCGGTGCTGAGCAAACTAGTGAGCCGATTGATTTGCTCTTGGTCGGAAGCGTTGAAGAACAACGGCTTCTCTTTGATGGCGGTATGATTCTTGACGAAGCGGTCGCTTTGTGGCACGACTCCGCACTTAGAATGACTAGGCGTGTAGGCAGCGAGAAGTTCGTCCTTGGCTTTTCGTGTGAGCACGTACTGCTCGGCATTCACATGACCGTCAACACATTTATGTTCAATGAACCCGAACTCCATTAGGGGGTGAGTGCCGTTTCGCAGCTCAAAGCGCAGACCGTCGCACTGGAAGTCCTCGGGATAGAGGTCGTCGATGGTACTGATGGTCAGTCCCTCGCTATCGGAACCTTCCCACTGGGCATAATCGACTACGGCCAACAACAGAAGCGACTGAACGTGAATGTCGTCAAACAATAGCGCTGTGCGGCAGAGAGGAAGTTGCGCATTTGCCGTGATTAACTGAAGCATCCACTCCTCATCGTCTTTAAAACGCGCGTTACGGTCTTTCATGTTCCTTTCAATATGGCCTTCCAGTTTGTCAACAAACTGCTGCTCGGTGAGTCCGTCTATCTTTTCAGGGACAAACGGCTTGTTATGGCGAAGTGCCGTCACCACTCCTTGTTCCAAGACAAAGCCCTCGAAGAAACCGCTGAGCTCATGCACCCCCCTACGTTTGATCCAACGCTTGACCAAAAGATCCTCAACCTCCTCGGAATAGCACATGATGGAGAGACGAGAGCAGTTGAGAAAGTCGCCCAACCTTTTCCATGAGACGGGCTCGCCAGTCTCGACCATGATGGCAAGTACCACAATCTGCATGTTGGTCAACTCCAATTCCTTATTAAGGAATGCCAGAGGATTCTTTGCCGACTCCCAAAACACGTCTGACAAACTGGAGTCTTCAGCCAAGTAGAGAATTCTGTCGAGAGCCGTGATGATGGTCCAAGTGTCGGGCTCCTTGTAGTTGTCGGTCTGCTCAATGGGTGGATCCCCACCAATAAAGTTGATTTCTGACTTTCGCTTACGCAATGGTTTCCTTCTGATACTCATAATTCAACATGTATTTGGTTTTCGGCTGCAAAAATAATTATTCCTCTCGAAACAGGCCCTCAAGTTATACGTATATGTTCATGCCGCCATGAGAACCTGACGGCTCTCATGGCGTAACATGTGGAGGAAATGCCGCATCTGCGGTTCAGACAAATGGTGCTTGGCGGCGAAGTCGGAAGGGGTATAGCCTTTCTGACTCATGGCGAAGTAGTCTTCGAGCATGCCGCCAGTACCCTGGCAGTAGTGCTTGTCCAGTCCACTCTTCAAGGCTGTGAGAGTGTTGTTGTAACGTGTCTGCCAATCAGAGGAGAATTCGGACGAGGCGTGCAGAAAGTCGGCAAAAGAGGGCGCGTCGCTGTCGTCAGTACGAATGGGGTCGTCGAGCGAGACGGACTTGTGGCGGAGATGGTCGTATGCAGCCTTCTGAACCTCACTCTCGATGTACCATGTGGCGAAGGAGATGAAACGATAGCCATGGCTAGCATCGAACATGTCCGCGGCTTTTGTGATGCCCAGAGAGCCTGCCATGAGGAGGTCTTCGAAGGCAGTGCCAGAGACAAGGTACTTCTTGGCAACGGTCACCACATAGCGCAGATTGGCATTGATGAGTTGGTTCTTGGCGTGCTGAGACCCCTGATGCATCTTACACCAAAGTTCGTACTCCTTGTCGGAGGTGAGGGGCGTGTGCTTCCTTGCTTCACGAAGGAACATGTCAACACTACTGTTGCTGCGGTCGGTGAAAGTGATGTTTTTTCCGTTCTTGTACATGTAAGATACTATTTAAAGGTGAGACATTGTGTTAAGAAGTGAGTTGTCGAGGATGACGGTGCCACCCTGTGCGACAAAGGGGATAAGCACCTTGCCATCGTGGGACTGAGGACGGTCGATGGCGAAGTCTGCCGCATGAGGCGTTGCTTGACGGATGGCGTTGCGCGATTGAGCGATGTAGTGGCTGAAGAAGTGGTCGAAGCCTGTGCTCTCGATGGTTTTCATCAGCGCATCACTCTCCTTGAAGTAGAGCATGGTGTAGAGCTGTCGCAGTACCTTGTAGTTGTTGGCAGCTGCCAGACGGCGCTGATAGCCTTGTGGGTGGAGTAGGGTGTAGATGTAAACGAGACGCGAACAGCGGTCGCGGAACTTCACCTCGGTCTCTTGTCCGTCCTCTGCAATAAGCAGTACGTCGTAACGACAACGGACGTTGTTGATGTTGCTTGGTCGGACTTCCACAGCAATAGGGCGTGGAGCCAATTGTTGGTCGGCGGCCATGTATTCGGCAAGTCGTAGCCTGAGTTCTTCAAGACTCATAGAGTTAATTCTAGCTTGTAAATCAATCATTAATTTCAAATGTAACTTTATCGGATTTTAGTTTTTTAAGAATAATTTGAAGTAAATAACACAAAAGAGAAGAATAATGAGATCTTGCAGCCAGAGCAGATACCGGCTGCCAAATAGGCGTAAATGTCTGAAAACCAGCCTGCTGGTTTAATTCTTGTAGCAATCAGTCAAAGAACACTTTTAGAGCACCCCCCATATTTACGCGCGCGTGCATGTGAAGGTGGGCCAAGCGCTGTCTCATCTCGTCTGTCATCATTGCCTCAATCGTTTTCTTAATCTTCTTTATCATTAACTTTTTTGTATCCTTGGACTACCCTCGGATTTCCTGGATGCAAAGTACGGAATTTTTGAGCATATAGTCATTGGAATTATACGGTATAACAAGAAAGATGAACGAAAAAAGTCTAAATTGATAGAATTTTGCATAATATAATAAGGAGTCATAGTGGGAAATTACATATTTATTTGTATCTTTGTGTCCAAAATAAAGAGTTTATGACAACAATTGAGTGTACTGACGAAAAGCTTGCTTTGAATCTGAATCCGTATCAGATATTTGTCTTTGTCAACGAAAAGACGAAACCGTATCTTGATCAAATTAAAAGAGATCATATTGGAAGATATAGCATAGTATTAATTCCTTTCGATGCAGAAAAGGAAAGTCAGGCAGTGGTAGGCGAGGACGTGGATCCACTACTATATTACAATATAACACATTCTGATCTGTTTGCAAGGGTGATGCCTTTGAAGAAGGGTGATTACAGATACACATCTGAGATACTTTTTCAGGGGAAGGACTATAGTGGGGATCTGTTTTTTAACGTGATCAACAACTTTGCCCGTTCCTTGAGTACCAAAAAGAGCAAAAGCTTTGTCAATACACTGAGGAGATATTTCCAATATGGCAATGAAGAATTCTACGATTTCTTGATGGAAGTATATGATGGGAATTTATCAAAGATACTGGAAATGTCGAAGTTTTACTCCAATATTGTCAGTTCAAGTGTGCAGACTTCTGCAGAGAATTTCTTGGCAGACTTTATGAGCCAGTTGTCGAAGGACAGGCGTGAGCAGTTGATATCTTTGATAAAAGACACTTTGGGATACGCCAGTGAAAAAGACTCAAAACTATTGCTTTGCAATTATCTGCAATATAAGTATACACCTGGCACAGGTGGCTTCAGCTATCTGACGAAGGTGTCAGAAGTAAAGAACGAACTTATGAAACCAGATTTCTCTCTTGTCATCGAATACAATAGGAAAGAGAGATTGATGGATAAAGATGGTGATTATTCCATCATCCTGAAGAAAGACGACGGTAGCCGAATAGAGTTAGAGTTTGGACACCGAGGGGACAAGATGCTTTATCTGCTCACATTGTTGTGCCAAAAGGTAAGGGGAGGATTTCCTACTGCGTATTTTAAAAACGAGCGAGCCAAATGTGTTTTAAAAGCTGTTTATGACAAGATGTATCGTAGTGGTGGTGACGAATGGGTCAATAAATGCTCTAAAAACACACACAACATCTATACCTACCGCTCTCATGCTAAGGAGGTGATTGAAAACGATGAGAGGCTCGAACCATATATGGCCTATTGGTGTAATTTTGAAAACCAAACCATCTATATTGGAAAGATGAGGCACAAGCCACTGGAAATCAGAAAGATTCGTCTTCCAGAAGACAGAATAGAAATCAATGATGGGAAAACTGGCGGTGAATCTTTCTCTGATATTCTCGAAAAACTACCACATTTGAAATACTTATATGATATGAACAAAAATAACTATCCCGAATTGTTCGAAATACACAAAAACATGGTTTGTGGCGTGGATCAACGGGAAGATGATGCCATAAATGCAATCAGAGAATAATCTGTTGACGCATTTTTTTAAGTTAATAACTGGTCACCACTACGCCGCGAAACCGGCGATGTGGTGACGTTCTTTCCTGTCGTCGAGAATCTCCGACTGACAGTAGGCTTCAATTTCATCCAAGGAGGCATATCTGCCTGAGAGGATGTAGTCGATGGCACGCTTGCGAGCAATGTTCTCAATCTGACCACCAGAGAAGTCGAAGCGGGTGGCCAAGTGGAGGGCATCATCCTTGCTGAGTTTTTTCAGCATGGAGCTCCATATTTTGGCTTTTACTTCACGCTCAGGTTTCTTGAACTCTATCTTGTAGAGAAAACGACGCTCAAAGGCTTCATCCATATTGCATGCCAGATTAGTGGTGGCAATGAGGATGCCGTCGAATTCTTCCAACTCTTGCAGAATGATGTTTTGCATAGCGTTCTCTTCTTTATCACAATATTGTTGAGACTTCGTCGAGCGTTTGCTGAAGATGCCGTCTGCCTCATTGAATAAGAGGATAGGAACGTCTTCATAAGCGTCGCAGATTCCGCGGTAGGTGCTGAAAACACTCTTGATGTTCTTCAAACTCTCGCCAACCCATTTGGAACGCAACCCCGCAATGTCGACCTGCAGGATGTCGCGACCTGTCTGACGGGCTATCTGAAGTACGGTTTCGGTCTTTCCTGTGCCAGGGCCGCCGTGGAGCAGACAAACGACTCCCTTTCGCATACCCTGTGCTGTAAGACGTCGCTGAATAGAATGGAACCTCTTGGGACTCAGCATCTGGGTAAGATGTTGGACTTGCTGTTGCTCTGTAGGATTGAAAAAGAGCCTTTTCTTTTGGATGTCATCACAGAACTTCAGCGTAGGGGCGTAACTGTTCTCTGTGCTGTTATAGTTACAGCAATGATGGCTGTCTTCTTCAATGTCATTATCGTCTTCATCGTCATCGATGGTTTCCTCTTCCGTCGCAGCTCTGGGGTCCTCAGGAATGAAGACCTGATTATTGATAAGGGCATTCGCAGCTGCAGAAGCAAGTTTATAACCCATATCATCCCTCATAATGTTGGTATCTTGGGTAACCCATCCTTTCTTAACTAGCTCGTCTAGTTCGTCAGCATGCGTCCTCGCCTCGAAGTTCGTTATATCAAGATATAAGGCGAAGTCGCTCCAACTCATAACATAGTCTCGTTCTATCAGCATGGCAACAAAGACAATCTGGATGTTAGATAGGCCAAGTTGGGCACGTAGGAATGCCAAATGAGTTTCGCAGTTTTTCCAGAATTCATCGGAGAGGTGAGAATTTAGCGACTGCTTGATAATCTGAATCATAGCAGTAACAATCGTCATGTTTTCAAACTCTTTTTGATTTTGCATATGATATGTTTTAATGTTAAAAGAATACTGTTATATGATATCGAGAGAGTATAGTGCGATCCGCAGTCAGAATGATTACTGGCTACCATATAGACATTATTGTCTTCAAAACCAGCCGTTCTGGTTTTTTAGTGGTTGCAACAAATCAAAGAACTCAATTTGGTCGCAAAGGTAATAAATAAAAATGTTAAGTCGAGTGAGTCTCTAGGTATAAAAACGGGATGAGATATAGTACACCTTTTCTTTAAATCGCGTACACGCGCGCATAATATCGATAATTTGGAGTGGGGTCTGTATTGTTATTATTCATGTCTGCTTTCGTTCTACTAAAATTTTGTTGCAAAAATAGACAATCTTTCTCAATATGGCCTTGCTTCTATACGTATAACAGAAGCCAAAATAAATCGAAGAGGAGCATCAAACTCCCCTTCTTAGAACATCGTGACCGTACCACCCACAAGATTGCTCTTGGTATTAAAAGGCTTCAACTAAGCCGCTCGCAGCATCTACTATGTCTTTTGAGATAACTTAATAAGTGAGTTGTATAGCATTTCCATGCCAACTGTTGCAGCTTCTTTAATCTGAAGGAACCCTTTTGGAACCTCTACCTCTCCTGGATCAATGACAATATTGTGGGCAGCACCCGAACAGGCCGTAAGCGTATTGGCGGGATATACCTTCAGAGAAGTGCCAACAACCACAAAGATATCTGCTTCGAAAGCTGTATTCATGGCATCCCTCATCTTAGGAACGTCCTCGCCAAACCAAACAATATAAGGACGGAGCTGGCTGCCATCCTTCGCTTTGTCGCCAAGATGGATGTCACAAGAAAGAGGCCTCACTTCAATGCAATCTGCTTTCTCCTTGTCAGCAGACGAACACACCTTGGAGAGTTCACCATGCAGATGGATTACATGCGACGAACCAGCCCTCTCGTGCAGGTCGTCAACATTCTGCGTAATGATACGCACATCGTACCATTTTTCAAGTTCAGCCAGCAACTTGTGAGCTTTGTTTGGCTGCACCTCAAGCAACTGACGGCGACGGGCATTATAGAAGTCGAGCACAGCCTGTGGGTCACTCTCCCACCCTTCTATGCTTGCCAACTGCATGGCATCTTTCTTTGTCCAGATGCCATCCTTATCACGGAACGTTTCAATTCCGCTCTCCTTACTGATTCCTGCTCCTGACAGGACCACCAATTTCTTCATATTCATATTACTTGTTTAGATTATTTTCGGTTACAAAAATAGAAAAAAAATCCATACCGATCTTCTTCCTATACGTATAGTTAATAACTTATATACATTGGTCGTATAATGATGAAGCTGCTTTCAGTGTTTTGCTCATATAGTTCATGCATCTGCGTGGTGATAAGATTTTAACTCCAGCACCATAGGACATAAATACAGAATACATCTCGAAATTTATCACCACTTCAATACGGAAGATGCAACTGCCATCGGTAGGATTCTCGCTCAATATGCACTGAGAGGGATGCAAGGGCTTTGTCATTATATACCTGCTCTGTTCTGCACTTGCCCAAAACTTGACGCTTTGTGCTCTGTCGTGAATGTTCTTGCTGACTCCTATAACATCATCAAAGAAATGTTCGGAATCAAATTCTGGGTTATCACGGAATGGCACATCGACAGGCTCTACACTAACCATTCTATCGAGGGGGAGATTGAACAAAAGAAGATTGTCTGGCTTTGATCCGAACAGGAACCACCGGTTTCGAAATTCTTTCAAAAGATAGGGACACAAAATAAACTCGGTTGGTTTCCTAGCCGTGAATGACTGATAGATGATTTTTAGGGTCTGCTTATGGGCAATATAGTTATAAAGAGGATTGAGTAAACGAAGTCCTTTCAGGTCAGGAACATTATCAAAGTGTACGATTGGTTTTCGATTGTTCTTGGAAACGGCAAGTTTATCCTGCAAACGGTTAACGACATCGCTCATTTCAGCAAATTGGTCAAAATCCTGTAACTGACGAAGCATGTCCACTGCTTCTTTCATCACTTCATAATCATTTTGTGACATAGGCATATCCGTGATGGAGTAGTCGGAATCAGCATAGCGATAATATTTGTGGTCGTACACCTCGATAGGGGCATTATAGCCCAACTTGTCGGAGCGCATCATCTGGATATCACCCTGAACAGTGCGAACAGAAACACCTTTGCGAATACCTTCCATATCATATAAAGCATCCGAACAGGCATCAACAAGGTCTTCGAGCGTCCATCGGCGATAGCGGTTACGAAGACAGTTATCAATGGTTTTGTAGCGAATCAGCGCATTCTTGTTTGCAGGCATATTTTTCGTCTTTTTATTTATCTTGGCACAAATATACGAAACTTCTGCGCAACCTATTTGCGTAGAAGAGAAAAATTGCACTTTTTTCGCTGTTTTTCATAACTTTTTTCCAGTTACGCAGAAAGATTGCGTAGTACATATATAACTTTGCGCTGCAATTTGGAAGATGTCGAACTCCGTCACGACTCGGCCATTCAAACATATTTGATGGCTCTCGCTGCTATAGAGTTTCAGGAGAAAACTGAATGCGCAATGAACTGAGCTAATAAAAACGTTATACGTATATATAGAGGATTTGTACCGATATATAATTGTATCTTTGCACTGTCAACTCGACAAAAGAGTTGAATTACATCCTTCGTTTTCTCGCCATAACATAAAGCAAGCTTTCTGCCTATAGCTTAACGAAAACGTTCTTTGAAATAGAAATAAGTGGCTGCCGTAGTGACGGACTCCTTCGATCCCGAACTTTCAATAGGCATAATAATAGAGCCGTTACGATTGTTGCGCCACTTACCATATAATCAGTTGCCGTAGTGAAGAAATACTTCGGATGTAAGTTAATGGTCTTTAAACCCGTTGACAACCAGGATGTAAGCTTGGAAGCAGCTATCATCTAAGGAGTGCGTGTAAGCTCACTGGTCATAGGGCGATCGCTGAGTCGTAAGGCTTGGTAAAGCTTCTTCAACGTTTGTCGCACTGATAACCTTTCGTGTTGTACAGCATTGCCCTGCAAGGGGAATCCTGCTTTGCCAAGGCTTCATGAATCAAGAGGTAATGGTAACCTCCCCGGTTGCCGTAGATGAGGATTTCTTCGTACCCAGGTAGGACTCAAACTGGATTAGTGTAAGGCCTCAGTGATTGTTGCATCGGGAAAAGCCATCCGACCAGTTGCCGTAGTGAAGGATTACTTCGGGAATATCTAAGTTCTAGATAGCTCGCGGCCATTTTGGCTTTCGGCTTAAGTGCCATAGCGAGCGTAGCTGCTCTCCTCCACGTCTGTTGCGCTGGTTTTTAAAAGAAAAACAAATAATAATAGATAAAAATGAGCAAGTTTAACACCATCATCAAGGAAAAATCTGTGACAGTGAACCATGAGGGTGCTGAAGCTTTCAGGTTGTCAGCAGAGATGGAACTGTATACCGCCGTCGTTACAGCTTCATTAAGCAACAAGTTCTATGAGACGGCAGATGAACGTATAGAGCGAATTGCCGACCTTATTGGCAAGTGTGATGCTCGTTTCGTTGCTCAACTGGCAGTATATGCGCGAACCAAGATGAATCTGCGCTCCGTTCCCCTACTTCTCGTAGTGGAATTAGCTAAGCATCATAGTGGTGACAATCTGGTAAGCAAAACTGTTGAAAAAGTGGTGCTTCGTGCAGATGAAATCATGGAATTGCTTCATTGTTATCAATGGCGCAATAGCCAACCCAATGCTGAGTGTAAGACATCCCCCAAGAAACTTGGCAGACTCTCTCACCAAATTCAGGTGGGGCTGCAGAAAGTGTTCAACAACTTCGATGAATATCAGTTTGCTAAATATGACAAAAGCAACCTTGAAGTAAAACTCCGTGACGCACTCTTCATTGTGCATCCAAAGGCGAAAGACGTTGATCATCAGCAGCTGTTCGATAAGATTACCAACAAGACCCTTGAGATACCATATACATGGGAAACTGAGCTGTCTGCACTTGGACAGCAGGAGTTTGAAACAGCAGAAGATAAGCAGACGGCTTTCGCAAAGAAGTGGGAAGAGCTCATACCCATCGCGATTGTTGCACTGACTTTTATATACAATCGGTTGCCGTAGCATAGTCATACTTCGAAGGAGCATGGTGCAAATGGCAATATGCAGGTTCCATATATGTACAGAGGCAATCGTACAGCCAAGCCGTACACGGCTGGTGGAGCCATAAGAAAACCCTTTCATATCCCAGGCTTACACCTGGAACCGAGCAGAAATGCAGGTAGGGCTGAGCCTATGCAATTGTTGCACCGATTGTTATCAATAAGATATACACCAAAGGATCCAAACCACTCCGTCGATTATCTGGTTATGGACAGGAACGTTTTTCTTCTCCAAAGCGTTCACAATGTATAATTTTGAGGGAGCCATATACTCCTGAAAGGCAAAACGAAATGATATGGATAAATACGTTTATAATTATGATGAGTGGTTAAGTGGACATGCAAAGCGCAAAACCATGATGGAAAAGCTGGAGCGAAGTTTGGTTCCGTTTGACATATTTGAAGCTATTGGTATGGTGAACGACAAACAGCCTCGGTCAGGAGAAGTTATTGTCGGAGAGAACACTTACCACTATGAAATAGCATACGACTACAACTGTATTGGTCATGATGTTTATAACGCCTCGCTGACCGTAGTTTCGCTAAAAGACAAATGGACGAATTTGCTGATGGGGTATAACAAGTTTAAAGTTGTGATGACTCATCAGAATATCAAGACCATCTATTCCGACCATGAAGACTATTTCCAACAGATAATTGACATGTTTGAGAGAGATGATTATGCAGGCCTATATACTAATCGTTCTGCATATATCAACAATCTGCTGGCACGATACATCCTTCTGAGGCTTTTGGAGTTGCATCGGCCGGATCTGCAACTGTTAGTAAGCGTCAAAACGAAAGAGGATGGTGCCATCTCAGTTCTTGCTGCAGATGCCCATCGAAATGAATGGTTAATGTATGCTTTCAGTAAGCGGGAGGCTATGGAAATGGCTCACAGGCTGGATGGATGCTGCAAAAGCCTGACCATTATATACTTCTTCAATCAAGATTTTGAGAAGGATGGCAATACCATTGGCTACGATTCTGGATGTACACGCATCTTGTCAGCCAGAGCATGGATGATGAGTTTACCGATGGAAACTATGGAGAGAAGACTCATAGAAAAGCGTATGCTTACACTTGTCAGCTTGCTATACAATGAACACCTCGACTGGCATTTTGACAAAATTGAACGTGTGGCCACCAATCCTCCACTCTACGGCTCCCACATGAAAGAGCAGAAGAAAGCACTCAAAGAGAAGAGAAAAAAGAAAAATACCAATGTCAAGCAAGGACTACCTTGGTATCAGAAGATAACAAGGACACTCCTTGAGGATGCGCTTAATGTGCTTGCAGATGAGCCGAAATCGCATGCAGACATATTCCATTTCCTCTGTGCTGCCAACATGATCAATGCACATATCAACCATTGTAATCACAGCATCAATTTCTCAATGAAACAGGTAAATCGTATGTTTCAGGCCAAACAGCAAATCTTTAAATGTCTGCTCAAACTGGCAGAAGAGCATAATCCCAACATAACAATTTCTGTCAGTGCTCTACCAGCAATACTTGTCAACATGAAGGTTGAGAGGCATGATTTCCAAATCAGTTTCCGGGGTATGACACGAGAGGTGCTGGATCGAATTGTTAGCACAGGTGTTAATTGTAATGGTCACTTTGAAGGGCATTACCTACAGCCTATCGCCACTGCCCTCTATCAATATTCGTATATGCTGAGGTGGAAAGGATTAGCAAAAGTACAAGATGTCGTAGAAAACCAATACATAGAAGAGCATCCGAAGCCTAAACAAGGTAGGTGAAGTTTTGGTATAACAGAATGGAGGCCGGAATCGGATGAGTGGTTTTCATAAGTTACTCTTGTACGTAATTCTGAAAGATGCTGCCCTGATGGTAGCATCTTTCTATGCAAAATGTTTTCCTTTTACAGCCATATTGAGTTTCTTGACATAAGCAATGTAAGTAGGATTATCTGTCCCCTTTACCATGCGTAGGAAGTTAAGTTTCCCACGTACAACATGAATGTCATGCATGGTGGGGGATTCCTGATATCTGATCTTATGTATCAAAGCTCTGAGATTCTTAATATATTTCCGACTCACATTTGTTTTCTGACCCACAGTTAAGCCTGTGACTTCCTGTCTGGAACCGCGTTTCTGCAGGCGGGTCTTCTTGGGATTGATGGTGAAATGGCATTCTGCGATGATACGGTTCAACTCTTCCATGAATGCACCGTCTTTCTGATACACGTTATGATTACTACTGAACGTAATATCATCAGCATAACGGGTATATATGAGATGGAATCTGCGAGCTAGACCAGACAGTCTGTTGTCGAGTGTCATAGCGCAAATATTTGATATGACGGGAGATGTCGGTGCGCCTTGCGGGACGACATTAACTACGTGATGGTCATTAACCATTGGATAAGTACAAATAGATGCGATATCCCGTGCCACCAATGGCGCTATTCCCAGCTTCACAAGGTTATGTTCCACCATATTTGCTGTAATGCTGGTAAAGAAATCGGAGAGGTCGAGATTGAGCACATAGTTCTGGCCGATATGTTGGCTGGCATTCTCAACTATCGACCTTCCTCGTACAAAAGCCATTGCCTCTGGAGAAGGTATATAGAGTTCTGAGAGTATAAATGCCAGCGTGAGCATAATGTCCTTCAACTCTCCGTCCGGAGCTGTAATCGTGCGTACACCACCTGATTTCTTGGGAATATGAAACTGCCGGTATGAATCTCGCCTGACACCGACAAAGGTGTAATAATGAAGGTGCAAAAAAACAAGGGATTGCTGATGGCCAGTCCTGACACATACGGGCCGATTTCATTAATACTATTGCACAGACTCTCCATGGAGTCTGTTGCAATGTTACATCGCAGATATTCACGCAATTCTTCTGTCATCGTCTATTCTCAAAACATCCCATGAGTACCAGTACAACTTCTAGAAATGGATTCAAGTTTGTGAGCAACGAGCGCAGCTCCTTTGCATACCTAAAGTGAGCGTCTCGTAGAGACCGAGGTTTAGCTCACGCAAAGGACAAGCGAGTGCGAGCAAGGCGCAGAATCCAGTAACAAACTTTCTTGTTGGCCAGTCTGTCGACTGCCAACATCTGCCGATAGCAGCAGACGCAGCAAGAGATAGCTCTCGCAATTCAAGTGTACTGGCGGACTCACAGGATGTGTTCATTATCGTTTTTTTATTTCATTTACGTGACATTTATACGAAGACGATTTCCTTAGTATCTGTCAGAACGAGATCTTCCTCATTGTCATCGTGATAGTGGTAAATGATTTGCATACCACGGTATGCAGAGGGCACTTTCAGTACATCAATCATATCCCACAAGGGTGGTCCGAAGTCGTACGACTCTCCGTCAAGCAGGATGCGATTGGAGGCATAGTCGAACTGGTAGAACCCGCCCCCAAGACAATAATCCCCAGGTTCCAGCAGATGCATATGAAGGTTGACCATTCCCAGCCGGAAATGCCCTTCCTTGGTAATGATGAATTTGGGGTATGTCATGTTATTCTGATTTTTTCTTAAATCTGAACTATCATACCATTGACGGGATAATAGATGAGTTTGGCAATGACATTTTCACCACAAAGAGAAAGGGCGTGCTCATAACAATCAAGCTGTCCCTTATATTTTCCAGCGTAGTGTTTGTCTTCTTTAGTAGTGACAGACTCTTTCCTCCAGTTGGGATAGGTCTTGTAGTCGATGACAACACAACCCTTATCTGTCTTCCATACCAGGTCGATGGAACCTGTCGTAATCTGCCCGTTAGACTCATACTTAAAAGGACGTTCGTGATAAGTCGCGATAACTGGTCCGAAATGCTCTGTCATGAAACCAACAAGCCAGTCCCATGCCAAAAGGATTGGCTTCGCATCTGTTAAGTACTCTTGCATGTTATGGGCCAGGATAGCTGAAGACACGTATTCTTCGTTGTGATTCTGGTCAATGGCGCAGAAAATGTTATGGATACATGTGCCGACCTTTGCCATCGTGTCCTCATCTCTTACATTCTCGATGGGGATGCGTTGACGTTGCTCATCAAGTAGCACTTTCACCTCATCTGCCACAGTTGCTAACATGCTGGGTTGGATATCGCGACGTTCATAGGTCTCTTCGCCTTCAACCTGCAACGTCAAGACCTTGTCTGCGTTTCTCTGTGAAGGATAGATCAGCGCTTCACTATCATCTGTGACAGGGATATTTTCGTTCCAGAACAAATCTTTTGTTTTGAACAGGTCAGTGTGGGTGGCATCAGCAGAAGGTTCTACAGGTGATACACCAATATTCTTAAACCATTTCATGGGTTCTCCAATCTTCTTGGTCTTTATTCTTGCCAATATCAGGTGCTCACTAGCACGAGTCATCCCTACATACAGTTTACGTTTAGCCTCACTTCTGACAGAACTGGTAAGTTCCGTCTCATTTTTCTTGTCCTTACCTTGAATGGAAGCAAGTATCTCGGCTGGAGGATTGTGGGCTGCTCCAAAGATCCAAGGCAGTAAGGTGATGGTCATTGGCACATAGAGATTATCTGCAGTGGGCTTGTTCTCATGCCTGGTCTGAACGCCAAAGAAGTTGTTCTTATAAAACTTTTTGTTGAAATCGTTGTCCAAAGATGTGAGAATGACATATTTCCACTCCAGACCCTTTGATCCGTGAATGGTATAGAGGCAGACGCCATCGCTATCACCTTCAGTCTTGATCTCTGTAGTGTCAACGTAGTTCATATAGCCAGAAATGGTGGCGGGTAGCCCTAACTGCAGACAGTGGTCCTCATATTTCCTGGCAATCTCTATGCAGGTGCGAAGGATGTTGAATCCCCTCGTCGTAGTATCCCAGTGGCGGCTTTCTCCATAGAGATCCATCTCGATGATGATGCTCTCTACAAGAGAAGACACGGATTGTTGATTGAATCTGTCTCGCAGTGTATTTAGTTTTTGGACAAGCGGATGGCTGGATAGGAAATCCTTATCAGCCAGTTTCTGATCTATCAGTTTCCCTAAAGAAGAATCAGGCGTAGTGAGATAATGTATCTGCAGCATGGCCATACTGTTAGACTTATTAACCAACAGCGACAAGAGGGCAAAAAGAAGTTGCTTCTCTTTCTCTTCAGTAACAGAGCCGTCACTTCTATGAACTGGAAGATTATACTTCCTCAATTCAGCTGCTAAGCTATTAAGACTACTATTATTGTTATTCAAAACTGCAATGTCTGAAGGCCGAATGCCTTTATTGACCATGATGGCTATTCTGCGGGCAACTTCTTGATATACAGATTCATTCTTGTCATAATCAAGATTCCACAATCTGAGTGGCTCATTAATATCAGGATCATCTGGTTTCTTGGTCTTGGGCTTCAATTCAACCATCTTTTCAGCTAACCCATCCTTTTCAAAAACAGGTATGAAAACATGATTAACCATGTTTGTTATAGCTGGCTCTGAACGCCAACAAGTATCGAGAGGATCGTCAAGATGATTTCCATTCAGTCCTTTTGAGATGGTGTCAACCACGGCCTTCACCAGTTCGGTATCGGTGCCACGGAAGCCATAAATGGCCTGCTTGTAGTCGCCTACCCAGTAACTTTTCTTCATGAGCTTGGACAGCTCGTCGAAGATCTGCACCTGAATGGGACTACTATCCTGGAACTCGTCAACAAACAGATATTCGTAGCTGCTACGGATATCGTCTTTTACATCATCGCGTTTCAGCAATTTCAGCATGTATCGTTCCATGTCGTCATAGTCGAGAAGATGGTTCTGAGACTTGTATTGCTCATAACCCTCCTTCCAGCGCTCAGCCATATCAAAGATGGTGTTGACAAATTGTTCGTTCATGGATTTAACTATAGGACTATTCCATATATTGATCTTACCATTGAGAGCGACTGCCATAGGAGCAAGTTTTGCTACGGTTGCCCTAGATACTACTGCAGATAGGGCTTCTTTGAATTCTTTGATCCAAAGGAATGATATGTTTTGTGGAACATATTCATATTTGCTGATACTCTCTGCAACTTTTTTACGAGTGTCTTCTTTTTTAAATGTAGCTTTTGAAATCGCGAATAATAATTCATTTATAGCTGCAACTATCTCATCTGCTGTAGGCATAGACATATCGCCAGGATATAAACTTTTGACGAGTGCCAAAGACTTACTACGGCTCTCAGCCAAATCCATTACACCAAACGTCTCTGATTTCTTGATGACGCTTACCAAAAGGTCTTTCCAAAAACCATAGTCAGGATAACTGCCCATGCCTGGATTTCCAGGATCGCGCTGTTTCTCGATACTGAACTGGTTACGGAATTTGTTCATGAACTTAATCTCGTTCTCTGTGGGCAGTTCTGCCAAAGACTGACTGATATAGAAATTGACGTCTTCTTCAGCAATGACCTTCTGCTGAGGGCTTAGTCCAAGGTAGTACCAATACTTCTGCACGAAAGAATTGGCAATAGCATGAACGGTTCCGATGCTGGCCTGTTCCAGACGAGCAGCAGCTTCGTAAAGTATTGGATTCTTTCGGCCTTCCTCATAGAGTACGCCCTTTGCCTTTTCACGAAACTCTGCTGCAGCCTTCTTGGTATAAGTGGTGAGTATCACCTTTTCTGGTTCAACATCGCCATTCGCGATATGTTCGGCTAACAAGTGGGTTAGTTTATAGGTCTTGCCGCTTCCAGCTCCAGCGCTGATATATGTTACTCTTTCCATATTGATTCCTTATTTCTTAAAACATTTGTAATTACTGAAGATATTTTCCTGTTTCTGCTCATCTCTAATACGAAGAGGCATAAGTCCTTTATCTGGAGTGTCTTTGACATACTTCAAATCGTCAGCCTTCTTTCCTTCTCCAAGTTCAATCTTTCCCTTCTTAATCTCTTCAAGGCGATACTTGTATGAATTCTTGACCTGCAGGAAGAGATTCTTGCCAACATTTTCCTCTTCCGTAATAACCGTGGTGTGCTCGCCTTGGAAAGAACATGTACTGTAGAGACAATTCTCAGGCATCAGGTAATAAGCCGTTGCTATAACCGTCTTGTTGAGTTCTTTTTCTACCAATTCTTTATATAGAGCCAGCTGCAGGGAACCATTTTTCTTTAGTAATTCCGGGTAGTGATTTTTTGAGGACGTCCATTTGAAGTCGAAAATATAGAGATTACCCTTGTCGTCTTCCAAAAGCATATCGACAAATCCTTTGATGTCAGGATCTCCTTCAAATTCAAGCCCTCGCAGTATCTCTTTTTCGCATTTGACAACATGAAGATTATTGGACGCCAAGATATCGAGAAGAGTGTCGATAGCATTTCTCAAACGGTCCTTCATAATCTTTATATCCACTCGGTTTTCACGCAGCAGCAGGATGGCTCCCTTTTCCAGAAGGGCATTACTGAATGCTGTGTCATAATCGTTTGATACTCTCTGAAGGATAGTGTCAGGGTTATTCGTTTCATCTTCCTTGTCGAACAAATTGGCAATGACTTCATGGGCAACTTCTCCTTGTGTCCTATCCAACTGCATCATCTTGGTTACACCATCATCGCGAATACCTATGAGGTACTGCAGTGAATAGTCGAAAGGATTCTGGATAAGGGAATCAAGGGATGTGGCGCTTTCATGGTCTCTCCACTTGAGCTTGTCGGTATTTTGAATTTCCAGATACGTAGCATCATGGAGCGAATTGTCGACAACACTCCTTTCTTTGTAGTGCTGATCAGCAATTTGTGGCTCTTCGATGACCGTATCCAAATTAACAATACTTTGCTCGAGCAAGATCATCAGCGGATGCTTAGACAATACGGTACTTCCATCTCCTTCCACCACAACCAATGAGAGATGCTTAGACGTCATCATAAAAGGTATCTGCTGGAGGTAGGCATTATAGCGTCTCTCGTCTGCAGCATTCCACAATGATATGCCTTCTTTAGCGAGTGCTTCCATCTCTTCTTGCGAAAGGAACGAATAGGTGGCTGGCATCATGGCTCCACCATAGAAGTCGCACCAAATAGTGTTGTCTGCTTTGTCTGCCATCAGAGCAGGAGAGGCTATAACACAGCGGCAATTCTGTTCAGCTTCGTACAGCGGACAATCCTGTTCCTCATACAAACTATTGATCCATCCCTGGAGTTTAGCAAAAGGTAATTCTTTTTTCGATTCCTTTTCAAGTAATAACAAAAGAGCCTCGGCCTGTTCTTTGATGATGCCAAGTTGTCTTTTCACGCTTTCATCGACATTTTGGAACATCCTGTTTTTAGTCCATGACAAAAGTAAGCGAGTAAACTTGTAAATAGCTTCTTTGTTGACATTGTCATTCAGGCTAAGAACATCAACAGGCTTTTTCATTGAAGGCAGGAACCTGCGAATGGCTTTACTTCTTGATGACTTCTTTTTCTTGATGGTCTCTTGTTTCTGCTCTTCAGTGGTGCCCTCATCCCAATGGTCATACTCACCTTTTAGATAGTTGTCGATGACTTCCTGACATTTTGAATTATAATAGCCACCGGATTGAATGATTGCTTCTGCAAGTTGCCTCCGAAGGTTGCTTTCCAACGGACTGACTGGAGCATGTAACCACTCTAACAGGAACTGGATGTTCAAAGGTTGTGGGAACAGATTCAGACCAATAAGTAATAGCTGTGAAACCTGAGGAAGAACATCTTTCATGGTAGAGCCGCTTACAGGTTGTCCGGAAAGGCGTAAGGTGTTGTCGAAATCTTTGTTGTCAGAATCAATCCATACATTGTAAGCATCAGCAGGCTGCAATGTCAACCAGTTGAGTGCATCCTGACGCTGTTTGAACTTATATATACGGAACGAGGTGTCGTTGGGTTGAAGTTCCAAAGCTTGCTGATTCTGACCACTTACGAGCTGTCTGACCAATGAAAGATTGGAACCATCGTTTGTCCCCTCTACAGGTTCGATAATATCTACATTGCGTTCCTGCAGAGCATCAAATAACGCCTTTAATGAAGGTGACAGGCAAGATTTTGGACATCCTAACTCAATTCGAAGATCAGGAGGAAGACTGCACCCATTTTTGATATGGCAGATAATACTATGAATACGCTCTCCTGTTCCTGGGCTGTCAAATCGTTTTTCTACTTCGCAGAGAACTTTCATTCTATCTGACGCCTCTGAAGCTTGCCCAGTCCATCCTGCTTCTACAAGCAAATCCCGCCAGAAAAGACAGGCCTTGGCTGTACCGAGACCATCTAAGCGAAAAGAGTCCGCTAACTTGTGATTAGGATTCTCATTTGTATAGTCAAGCATTTCAGAATAGTATTGTGCTATTCGCTGCTTATTTCCCATACTCTCCACATGATGCCCTGCATACAGCTCAAGACAATCAAGTAGTCCCGTTGTATTGTCGACAGTAATGTCAAGCGCCAAATGGTTATGGTTAGCTCTAAGATTGAGGTAAGTGAAACCTTGATAGGCTGGTAGATATTTTATGGTCATATTCGTGTTATAAATTTGTAATTGGATTAATCTGATTGTAAAGATATGAAATAAGATAGAATAGAAACTGGTTTTATACGTATGATTAAATGTTCAGTAGCATGTCAGACGCAATGGCTTGAGACATAGAAGACGGCACGTCACACTCCTGGGCTATTTCTTGCCAATGAGAAGCCCTCTCACATATTTCATCAATTACCAAGGGGGCATCTTTGATGTTGTTCTGATCAGCAAATGTCAGAAGATCCTGACGGGTGATATTATCAAACTTACCATTGACAGACATCTGGTGTGTTGCCGTCCAACCGCCTTGTGGGTTATAGGCATAGCCCATGTCATAAGCAGGAGATAGTCTCCATTTTCCGTTTTCATCCATCAGGAACGATATGTTCTTTGTGTGGTCGTCCTGATTCCGGACTACTACATTGAATACCATCCTGCGGAATAATTCCTTGGCTTCAGCATATGACAACCGCAAAGCTCTCATCACGTTGAATGCCTGCTCGTAGGAATATGCGCGATGGAGACGGTAGTCGAAATGAGCCATGCCGCAAAGCGTCTGCATGTGTATCTTCCTACCATCTTTCCGATCGAAACGCTTGGTTAGGAAATGGGCTCTTCCGTTTTCTTCGATGAGTGAGCATTCCGACATCTCGATGCCGCACTTTTCTGCCAACCGATAGAAGGAGTACTCTAACCGGCCGTAATTCTCTGTTTCCTTGAAACCCGCCTTAGCTGAAACGCCATCCAGTTTGATCAGATAATAGTCAAACCCCTTTGGGGCTTCAACTTGTCCTGAGCGGACCTCGCCGGTACTCTTGTTATAGGCGATAATGGCTTTGGCACGTTGTCCGCCTGCAGAGGTCCCGAGACGCAGTATTTCGGCGATAGCCTGTTTCTTGTCATCATTAAGGTTTGCTCCAAAAGAAGACTTCTCGGCCAAAGCGTTCTTTGCCACATCTACCAATGCGTCAATCTCAAACCTTTGATTAGTGTCGTAAGGAAGATCCAATGCAGGCTCAAATTCCAAAGCCCCCATGCATCGCTTTCCGAGGAAACATAACGTCTCGATGGGGTTGCTGCTGGTGCGCCCCGTAAGAGCAAGCCACCTGTCGAACAATACACGGCCATAGGTGTCGGGAAGAGCATCGGCCAACATGCCAGGCAGACCCTTAAAGGTCTCCCGATCAAGATCTGCAAATGCATAGATACGTCCCTCGCGTACAGGCATCATGAGAGGAGATGGTTCCAAGCCACGTCCTACAAAGCTATGGTCATACTCAAATCTGACAATGCCATATCTTTCATCCCAACGGAATGCTCCTACCGGCAGCCCAAACAGGCTGACTTTAGCTACATCTACCATTCAACATCCTCCTTTGTTACATTGCTCAGTTTACCGGCAGCCCGCTTGCGTTGTCTTATTTTTGAGGAATTCACCAAATCGTAGTATTCACTCGGGCTCATCTGCTCCTCTTCAACCAATGGCTGCAGTACATCAAGTTTTCCTAATATACGCATTATTCTGAGCAGGGAATCAAACGAACGAATGTCACCTTTTTCTATCTTCTTGATAGAGGACAAAGACACATTAGCTGCCTCAGAAAGGCTCTTCTGAGTAATGTTCTGTTTCAATCTGGCATGTCTAAGGTGATTTCCTATTCTACCCAAGATTGCCATGTCAGCAAGCATATAAATATTATCCATAACAGCTTAGAATTGAACTATAACACTGCAAATATACAAATAAAGGTTTAAATCTGAACCATTTCCGTACTAAAATTTGCTAAAAGGCGACAATTATGTGAGCCAATGTATTTCAATTGGAGTTTCCGATACTTTCGACAGAACTATTCCACCTGTCGAGAATCTCGCGGAGTTCTTGGGGGAGTTTGTCATAACAGGCTGCGGCGATGTCTTTGGGTACGGGCTTGGTGGCAGCAGCGATGTTGCCGGCTATACAGGCCATGGTATCGGTATCGCCACCAAGGGAGATGGCGCGGATGACGGCATCCATGAAACTGTCGGATTCGAGGAAGCAGATGATGGATTCGGGCACACTCTTGTCGCAGGCAGTCTCGAACTGATAGTCAGGACGTATTTCGTCAGTGGTGTGGTTCAGGTCGTAACCGAAAGTCTGCTCGATATACGACTTGATGTCGGCTTTCGGTTTACCGGTCCTATTGAGAAAAATAGCAGCTGCAACTGCCTGGGCCCCACGAATGCCTTCTTCGGAGTTGTGCGTGACTCCGGCTGTAATCTTGGCAAGAGCAAGGCATTCATCGAGCGATTTTGCATACCAGGCCACCGGTGCTACGCGCATGGCACTTCCATTGGTCGTTGCGCCATAGGGAGTGCGGTCGTCGGAGTCCACCCATTTGCGGAACTTCCTGCCAAATGAGTAGACACGATAACGACTGCCGAAATGCTTGAAAAGGTCGATGAGCGATTCCTTGTTGTGTTCAGGATCATCCATCAGCCATTTGGCAATGGCCATCGAGAGAATGGTGTCGTCGGTGTAGTTCATGCTCTTGAGTACTTTCATCTCTTTCTTGCCAGCGAGCTTCTTCACTTTCTGCTTGTCTTTATCCAGTTCGTATTTGGAGCCGAGCACTTCGCCACAGATACCACCGATGAGTCCGGTAAGAGGGAGATGTTCAGGGACTGTTCGCTCCATACGTTCCACTGTGATGCGACCATCGGTTTCCTGGTGGAAACGGAGCACACCACCCAGCCAGTTGATGTAGGCACTATTGAGCAGGTTGACATCAGCAGACTCACCATGCAACCATTTCAGCCATTCGGCATACCATTGGCTACTACCATGCGAGAATTCCTTCTTACGTGTGGGAGGGGCGCCATAACGACCTGTCAAGAAGTCGTTCTCGATAAGTCTGGGATTGTTGAGGTAGCCATTCTCGGGGGCAACAATCACGGCCTGACTCTTGGCTGCATCAGGGCTGTCGTCGAAATGAGCCATCAGTGCTGCTGCTTCGATACTTCCGAAGTGTATTCCGGCAATGTCGATACCGATAGAATCATCAGAGGTGAAACGGTCAGTATACACTGGTACCTGAGATGACATAGAGAGAGGCCCGTAGAGTTCGAAATCGTCTTGGAAATGGGCTTCGTCGCGTAAGGCACCTTTTGCAATACCACCTTTGTTAATAGGGTCGTTGGGGTTGGAACCTAA
>OCTX012210289.1_pt1 | contig 27753 bp, 26 predicted proteins | sample 1539691 | NCBI WGS metagenome assembly OCTX01 (sample SAMN02144231, study PRJEB22623) | gut metagenome | biome: sheep rumen | host: Ovis aries | place: New Zealand
AAGCGAGTGCAAAAGTATAGCAGATTTCCGTCCTGCGCAAGCGTTTAGGGATTTATTTTTTAGAAATGTTCATAAAACGCTGATATTTAAGCCCTAGGGTTCGCACCCTAGGTTGGGGTGTTCATTGCGTAGGGCTCACGCCCTACGCTGGGTTGTGTCGTGCCTTCGGCACTGGGAGATTCCAAATTTACATTTACATTCATGTCGCATAGGGTTGAAACCCTACGCTAGGGGATGTCGCACCTGCGGCGCTACCGGCATTGGAATTAATTTTTCAAAAATCCAGGCATCTTCAATTCTCGGATCTCTTTGTCTACAATTTTATGGGATTTTCCATAGGTTTTGTCGAACAATGCCCAAAAATTTGTGCTGTGATCCATGTGTTTGGTGTGGCATAATTCATGCACGACGACACTGCGGATCAAATGTAATGGCATCAACATTAAATATAATGAGAAATTTAGTGATCCTTTGGATGAGCAACTGCCCCACCTTGTCTGGGCTGAATTGATCTTGACGCTGCTGTATTTGAACCCATTCGCGTCGGCTATCTCCTTTACTATACGAGGAAGCCTTTTTTTTGCCTCATATCTCAACATCGCTACCGTCGCATTCTTCACTACCGCAATTGTCTCTGGCGATTCGAACTCTGTATTATATGGCATCTCTAAGACAAGGTCGTCTTTTTCAGACGATGCGGATGAATCGGATGGATTTGCATTAGGGATGGTTCCTGCCTTTTTCAATCTGGGTGTCGTGGTGTTGGTCAGAGAGATTCGCAATATGGCAAAATGGGTGTCGAGGATAAAATTCTCGTCGACGTTGGTTTCCTCTCGTCGCATCTCATGACGCTTTATGAATGTGAGCATCTTCTGCTCGTTTTCATTGATTAGCCTGACAATCGTTTCCATGGAATAGCCGACGGGAGCTGATATCGTGAATTTTCCTTTCTTGAAACTCATCCTCACACTCCGCATATTGCTTTTCCATACAATTGAAATTAACCCTAATTTCTCGTGCCTGTATGTCTTCTCGATATTTGCCATGACACAAAGATACTAATTATAATGGAAATGGAGATAGCTTATGGTTTATGGCTTTATGCCATTTGCCATCAAAAATAAAAATCCTTATTTAATAAAAGAATGGGAGAATATGATTAAATTTGTAGGGTAACAAAAATAGATTAGCATGGATACGAATTTGAAATGGAACGAAATTAAAGAGGGATTCGACAAATATGTGTCGATAGCGGAAGAGAAATTACCGATTGGAGCACTTAATCCAGTGCGTGATGCGATGAATAAGTTTGAGGAGAAGGTTAAATCAAATAATGTATCCGAAGACGATATTGATCATATAGAGCGAGGTGTGCAGACGGCGTTGATTCTTGCCGATGAAGTGAGTCTTGGTGGTGGCCCCAGCGTCGCAAAGATTCTTTTTGAGATGATACAATGCGGATTGATGACGGTAGAGGATATCGCCAAATCATTCCCCGACAGTATCGTAGCTCTCGTGCACGGAGAGCAAAAAGTGGACGAGTTCTATCGTCGACGTGTGGGCGTGGAGAATGAGAATTTCAGAAAACTGCTGATGAGCTTGGCGGAGGACATCCGCGTCATCATCATCCTTATATGCGAGGTGCTTTATCTGATCAGGAAATACAATCCTATCGAAGAGTCGGAAGACGGTGACAGAGTGGCACGTGAGGCAAGCTATCTCTTTGCCCCGTTGGCTCACCGTCTGGGATTATATAAGGTGAAGAGCGAGCTTGAAGACTTGTCGATGAAGCGTCTGCATCGTGAAACTTACCGTGAGATTGCCCACAAGCTGAACGAGACTAAACGCAGCCGTGACAAATATATCGCCGACTTCATCAATCCGCTGAAGCAAAAACTTGAAGACGCGGGTTTCAAATTCACAATCAAGGGTCGTACAAAGAGTATCTATTCCATCTGGAACAAGATGCGCAAACAAAACACCACTTTTGAGCACATCTACGATCTGTTTGCGATCCGCATCATCCTCGACAGTGAGCTGGCGGAGGAGAAAAGCGACTGCTGGCGTGTCTACTCTATCGTGACTGACGAGTATCAGCCAAATCCAAAACGTCTGCGTGACTGGCTCTCCATTCCAAAGACAAACGGCTACGAGAGTCTGCACACCACTGTGATGGGGCCACAGGGAAAATGGGTCGAGGTGCAGATCCGTACGGAGCGTATGGACGAAATCGCAGAGAAGGGTTTTGCCGCCCACTTTAAATATAAGGGTGTGAAGAGCGAGAACATGCTCGACACTTGGATGGCAAACGTCCGTGAGATTCTTGAAAACCCCGACGTCGCAAATGAGGAGTGCATCTCAGAATTCAAAATGAACCTTTACGACAAGGAAGTGTTCATCTTCACTCCAAATGGAGATCTGATACATCTTCCCAAAGGGGCAACGCTGCTCGACTTCGCCTACCAGATCCACAGCAATCTTGGAAACCATTGCGTCGGCGGAAAAATCGGTGGCAAGAATGTGTCCATAAGATATGAGGTGAACAACGGCGACCAATTGGAGGTGGTGACCAGCGCCACTCAGAAGCCTAAAAAAGAATGGCTCAGCATCGTCAAGACTAGTAAGGCGAAAAACCGTATCAAAGCGTTCCTGCGTGAGGAAGACAATGCCAACGCATCCCTTGGCAAAGAGCTGCTCAACCGTCGATTCAAAAATTGGAAAATTGATCTTGAGGAGGCGACTTTGGCGAAAACAATCAAGCGATTGGGCTATAAGGTGGCGACGGAATTCTACAATGATATCGTGGAGGAGAAAATCGACGTGACCAGGATCCGCGACGTCTACTCGGAGATACAGGAGAAAGACCTTCATCCAGGCTTAGACTACGAGGTGAAACATGCGGAGGATTTCGAGCATCATCCAAACGTCGGTGAAGACAACACTAAAGAGGATGTGCTTACAATCGACGACAACGTCAAAGGAATCGACTACACGCTTGCCAAGTGCTGCAACCCTATCTACGGCGACGAGATTTTCGGATTCATTCTTTCGCAAGGCGGAATAAAAATCCACCGCAAAGACTGTCCGAACGCTCCGATGATGATCCAACGTTTCGGCTACCGCTACATCAAAGCGCGCTGGAGCGGCAAACAAGGAAGCCAATATGTCTGCACATTGCGTGTGATCGGCAACGATGATTTGGGCATCGTCACAAACATCACTTCACTGATACAGAAGGAGAGCAACATCTCGATGCGTTCAATCTCCGTCGACAGTGTGGCGGGACTCTTCCAAGGCCATATCTCTTTGCTTGTGAACGATCTCCAGCAGGTGGACAATGTGATTAAGAAAATCAAGGCGATCAAGGGAGTGAAGAGTGTGGAAAGAAGCTGAGATAATTCATAATTCGTAATGCATAATGCATAATTGTTGGGAAATACATCTGATGGGTTTATCCGATGAAATATGCCATTACACCACGTAGAGACGCACGGACGTGCGTGTCATGAACAATGCAGAATGCGTGTCATGGTCAATGCAGATTGCATAATTGTCACGATATACATCTGATGGGTTTTGTCCGTAGGGGCGAACCCTTGTGGTCGCCCTGACCATAAATGAAGAGACACCATAATACAACGTCTCTGCATTTTTTCCAAAAAATCCAAAAACCTCCGCAACCAGTTGGCGTAGGTTCGGTTTTACTTTGCATTAGAAAAGTAAAATCAAGGAGGATAAATTATGGAGCATAACAAATTCAGTTTGGAGGGGATATTTGATTTGTGTCAACAATATCGCAACGATATTTATGAGCGTAAGGATTTAAAACACGTCCTTAATCGCCGCAAAGTTCGTTTCATCAATCCAGAAGGGAAATTCGACTACGCATATTTCGGTGATTTCTATTTCAAGTCAGTGGAAAGAATGATGTTGGTGACAAATAATCGTGCCTATACCAGATACCATCAATGCGATCAAATGGGAAATTCCCTGTGGTCGACGGTGCCTGTCATATTCGCAGGAGTGCAGACCGGTTATCGAGATGATACTGGTAGGGAAATTTACACAGGAGATATCGCGTCTGTGAAAGGGGAAAATGGAGAATTAGGATTTACCTCTGTTGTGAGATATCTGCCATATGTGGAGGAGCCAAGTCTCATTTGCGACAATTTTGACATGATGTTTTCAATGAGTAAACACAGAATCCACGTCGTAGGCACAGCATACAGCGAGATGAATAGAGAAATGTTCGATTTCTTCGATTCTCATTTTGTATTCTGGCCCACGTCGCAATTCTATATGAATGGAATGTCAACAGAAGAAGTCATAAAAAGAGCCGCGACAGCTAAGAATGCCCCAAGTTTCCTAGAAGGTTGTGAACCAATCAAAAACAGAGGCAATAAAACCCTTTACTCCGACATCAACGACGCCATGCACGGAGATTTCCAGTTTGTATGTGTAGACGGAGATGAGTTTATCGACGACGAAGAAGGTCCATGCAGCACACTATATGCCGACAACATTCCAGACGACTACGAAGGTGAGATACGTAACATACGTCTCAACGAAGAAGCCGACAGTGTAGCAGACCAACTCAAAGATTCATTAAATGAATTCATGATCTATGTGCATCGTCATCCTGAGACAAAATTCATCATCTGCGACTTTGCCAAGTCGCTATTTCTCAATGAGAGCGAGAAACAAGAAGTAGCAAAGTTATTCAGTCCCCTTCGTCAATACAACATCACCAACGTCGTGCTACCATCGTGGATTACAATATGGTTAGTGACAGAAGATACGTTGGATTATATGTGCGGGTGCATTCCGAATTCATAATTCATAATTCGTAATGCATAATTGTTGGGAAATACATCAGATGGGATTTGTCCGATAAAATATGGCATTGCACTCGTAGAGACGCACGGACGTGCGTGTCATGATCAATACAGAATGCATAATTGTCACGATATACATCTGATGGGATTTGTCCGTAGGGGCGATCCCTTGTGGTCGCCCAAACCACAAACACCCCCAATTACGTCGTCAGACGTTACATATTGGGAGAAAAATATGATGATGGATTTCATTCATTACCCCTTTAGGGGTTATAGGAAATGCGATCATTTTATTTTACATTTATAATTAGAGAACATAGACGACAAGAGTTTAAATTGCTTTTCAAAAAAACATTAAATATTTCATGTTATTTTTATAAATTTGGAACAATAATATTTAATGAATAGAAAAAAGAAAACAAACAGCTAATAAAATCATAAAACAAAAATGAGAATTTGGAAACTTTCACATGGCAAAGATATACGAGACGACTGGTATAACGATGCGTTGAACAAAAATTTTGTAATGGTTCATGAGGATACTTTGTCTAAAGGACAAAATACAATTTCTCAAGGAGATAACTTTACAAAATATGTAAATGAAGGAGATGTCTTTTATTTATGTAGGGGCAATAGCAGTATCGTATTAATAGGTTGCTTCAAAGGAGAATGTAATATCGATAAAGATGGATGGGCATATAGAAAGTATGACATCCTCTTTAAGGCAAAAAATAATAAAGGATACAGCGGGAATAGTCATTGGTGGACACCAAACAACAACTCTACATTTATAGAAATCAATCAAAAAGACCAACCAGTTTTTGAAACAGAAATCTTAAAACCTTTTTTTGGTGTTGATTTACTTGATCTAGAAAACAAATTATCAGTTAGCAGAAAGATGGAATCATATAAGAAACTATTAGAATCCAACCATAACCTTATCCTTACAGGTGCACCTGGTACAGGAAAAACTTATCTTGCAAAAGAAATAGCCAAAGCAATGGGGTGCAGTGACGAAGAAATTGGATTTGTTCAGTTTCATCCATCATACGACTACACTGACTTTGTGGAGGGGCTACGACCTATCCAAGATGATAATACAGGAGCCATTGGATTCGAAAGAAAAGATGGAGTATTCAAGGCATTTTGTGAACGAGCACTGAGATGCCTTACAGGAAATCAACAAATCTCTAATTTTGATAATGTTTATAATGCATTTGTCAATGATATCATTGAAAATGGCAATGACATTGAGCTAGAAACTCCCATTCAAAAAAGGAAGTTCAATGTAAAAATAAACAACAATGGTAAATTGGTTGCTATTCCACAAACAGGAACAGGAACTGAAATAACAATAACAAAAGAGATGCTTCAAATATATATAGAAAGTGATAAAATAACAGATTGGAAATCGTATGTCACCTCTATTGTCCCATATATGAAATTAAAATATGGGGAAATGCTGTCAGAAAAGACACCAAATAAAGATGCAAAATTCGTTTTTATAATAGACGAAATAAACCGTGGAGAAATCAGCAAAATATTTGGCGAACTTTTTTACGCTATTGATCCAGGTTACAGAGGCTCTGAAAAATGCAGTAATTTACGAACACAGTATGCTAACCTTCAGAGAATACCAAATGAGTTTGATAGTTTTTTGAATATTAAATATTCCGATAATTACGGACATTTTTTTGTCCCTGAAAATGTTTACATCATCGGAACAATGAACGACATCGACAGAAGTGTCGAGAGTATGGATTTTGCTTTCCGTCGTAGATTTGCATTCAAGGAAATCAAAGCAGAAGAAAATATTGGAATGCTTGATAATTTGGATTCATCAATAAAAGAGGATGCCATTAAACGCATGAGCAGACTCAACAAAGCTATTGAAGAAACTGAAGGTCTTTCTTCTGCATATCATATCGGAGCAAGTTACTTCTTGAAATTGAAGAACTATAATAATGATTTCGGGCAATTGTGGGATTACCATATTGAAGGTCTTTTGCGTGAGTATTTGCGTGGCTATCCAAATATTGAAGATTCGCTAAATAAACTGAAGTCTGCATACGATAACGAGAATCAAAATGACTCATCTGACAATAACTGATAATCAAAAAGGGACAAAATTGCCGAATGCAGACACTAAAGATCTTGAAAACTTGAAACTAATCTCTAATGTTAAGATTTCAGATCTGTCTAATTCCAACCATAATCTTTTGGTATTTCCACAAGATTCCAATCAATATGGCGACAATATTAACGAAAGCTGTATTTTATCGTTATCTGGCGAAGAAATCTCTACTGGAAATATCATGGGATTTATTGGCGTCAATGAAACTCAGTTGACAATCAAATCTCGTTTCGACAGAAATAATCCTGATTATTTCATGCACTATATGCTTCAAAAAGTGTTTTCTATCAACCTGTTTGACATGAAACATTCAAAGAGCACAGAGCCAATCTTCGACTTCTTGATATATTTGTTTCCTTACTATCTTAAAAAGGCTTTAGCTCAAGGATTATTCAAAAAATACCAACGATTCGAACATAATGATGCTAACGTGAGAGGGACAATAAATGTAACGCAACATATCCGTCAAAACATTCCTTTTCATGGCACTGTTGCATACACAACTCGTGAACATAGTTATGATAATGAGATCACTCAGTTAGTTCGCCATACCATAGAATATATCCGTCTAAAAGAGGCTGGAAAAACTATTCTTTCCAGCGACTCTGAAACAAAGAATTGTGTTTCTCAGATTGTGATGGCAACACCGTCTTACAACAATCAGAAACGAGTTCAAATAATCAATCAGAATCTTCGACCTATCCGACATCCATATTTTTCGGAATACACAACTCTTCAAAAGATCTGTTTGCAGATTCTTCAACACGAAGCCATCAAATTTGGTGAAGAGAAAGATCAAGTTTATGGAGTATTGTTTGACGGTGCATGGTTGTGGGAGGAATATTTAAATACAATTCTAAAACCATTAGGATTCAAGCATCCAGAGAACAGGATAAACGTCGGAGGCATAAGGATGTTTGATAATCAATATGATGAAAATCATTTTGACAAATGTCATAGACGATTATATCCTGATTTTTATAGTGAAAAGGATAAAATGATATTAGATGCAAAATACAAGCATTTAGATGGAGATGTTGGCAGAGAAGATTTATATCAGGTTGTGACTTATATGCATTGCATGAAATATCAATTGGGCGGATATCTTTATCCTGCAGACAAAGATTGTCAATTCATTTCATACAAATTAGCAGGTATGGGAGGTGAAATAAAAGTAATTCCTTTGCGTATACCACAAGCAACACAAAATTGGGATGATTTTATTAAAGATATGAAATCTTATGAAAATAAATTCATAAGCTTATTATAATACATCATTTGTTCTACAGGCACATACAAGTATCATTTGGTTTAGGACAATCAAATTTCTACCAACATTATATTCTTTTGACTCCAAACGCATCTTACCAATTCTCTAGCATGTCTGGACTCCTACCCTACGATCTGATTGCATCCCAATCAGCCACGTAGTAGTGGCAGATTGGTAGACGTGTGCGTTAATTTAACGTTTCCACAAACAAAAAATCAGTACTGTCTTCCAGACAGATTCCTCCACACTCTTCTACACCCGAGACTTCGTCCCGGGTTACTCTCGCTTCGCTCTGTATTGCCTTCCAGGCAACAAACATAGAGGCCGCATTTCTCGCGTCTGGAAGACGCTATTTCTGTAACCGGGGATGCCGAAGTGTGCTACGAAGTAGTGCACTGGCATCCTCGGATATCACGCATACCAAGGCTCTACATTTCCTAACGAAACAAATAAGAGAAGTGTGCTACGAAGTAGTGCACTGGCATCCTCGGCTTATCATGCATCCTCGGCTTATCATGCATCCTCAGGATATGCCATACACACAAAAAAAGAGACGTTGCGATGCAACGTCTCTGCAAAAAAATAATCGTATAAAACGTATTATTTTTTAAGTTGTGGATTCTGTGGCTGAGGTCCGTTTGCCTGGCTCATATCACAGTTTCCAGTGAACTTAGCGTTAGGTTCAACTGACAATATCTTTGTCTTGATTTCACCTTCAACTCGTGATGTCGCCTTCAAATGAAGTGCCTCTGTCACAACTAGTTTTCCAGTAAACTTACCTAAGATCTCCGCATTTATACACTCCAATGTGCCTTCCATAGCACCATTCTGACCAATGATGACTTTTCCTCTACACTTCAATGTTCCGTTGATCTGTCCGTCCAAACGGAAATTTGTGTCAGAAGTGATGTCTCCCGTCATCTTTGTTCCAGCCGCAATAATATTATACTGCGAGCTCTGTGTTTCGTTTTCCTTTGACATAAATTTGCTGTTTATGTTAAACTTTCATTAATATGCTGATTTGAACTGTTCAAGGAACCTCACGTCGTTCTCTGAGAACATACGCAAATCCTTGACTCTGTACTTCAAGTTTGTGATTCGCTCAACACCTAGTCCGAACGCATAACCTGAATATACTTTGCTGTCGATGCCACATGCCTCCAACACTGCTGGATCCACCATACCACATCCTAGGATCTCCACCCATCCTGTGTTCTTGCAGAATGCGCAACCTACTCCTCCACAGATATTACATGAGATATCCATCTCCGCGCTTGGCTCTGTGAATGGGAAATAAGACGGACGCAAACGGATCTGTGTCTGCTCTCCAAACATTTCCTTAGCGAAATATAGCAATGCCTGCTTCAAGTCGGCAAACGATATATTCTTGTCGATATACAATCCCTCCACCTGATGGAAGAAACAGTGTGCACGGTATGAGATTGCCTCATTACGGTATACTCTTCCTGGGCAAAGCACACGGATTGGTGGCTTCTGGCTCGTCATCACACGCGACTGAACTGATGATGTGTGAGTACGTAGCAACACGTCTGGATCACGAGTGATGAAGAATGTGTCCTGCATATCACGTGCCGGATGCTCTGGTGGGAAATTAAGCGCTGAGAAGACATGCCAGTCGTCCTCCACCTCTGGTCCCTCTGCAATAGAGAATCCAATACGTGAGAATATATCTACAATTTCATTCTTTACCAATGACAATGGGTGACGTGTACCGACCTCGATTGGATCAGGTGTACGTGTCACATCTGGAGCATCTGCCTGAGCCTGTTTAGCCTCAAACTCTGCCTTCATCTCTGCGATACGTTCAGTGGCCTTTGTCTTCAACTCATTCAAAAGTCCACCAATCTCTCTTTTTTGATCTGCAGCAACATTCTTGAAATCATTGAACAACGAAGAAATCTCTCCTTTCTTGCTCAAATACTTGATTCTAAGTGCCTCCAACTGCTCTGCATTCTCCGCTGAAAGCTTGGAAACCTCTTCAAGAAGTTCACTAATTCTATCTTTCATTTTATTGTAATTTTTTCATTTTTCTTACTTCTCTGCATACATCGTCGTAGATGCCTCCAGGCAGAAAGAACCTCACGTCTCTGCCCTTCTCCACCGATTCTCTGATGAATGTCGACGACACTTCTATAATCGGTGTTTCGATTCTACTCATATTATTATATGGCAGTTCATCCGTGTATCCTCGACGTGGATATACCATGATGTGATACTTTTCAAGAATCTTATCATAGTTGCGCCACTTTGAGAAAACCTCCACATTGTCGGCTCCCATCAGCAGTATATATTCGTGCTCGGGATGCTCTCGTCTCAAATATTCCAAAGTGTCGTATGTGTACGACGGAATTGGAAGCCCAAACTCAACATCTGAAACCTCAATCTTGCTGTACCCTTCCACCGCCTTACGAAGCATATTAAGTCTCACTTCGTTTGGAAGCAATGTATTGCCTGCCTTCAACGGATTCAACGGTGACACTATCATCATCACCTTGTCGACATTCCCATACTCAGCCACATAATTCGCCAAAGCGACGTGACCGATATGGACTGGATTGAATGAACCGAAAAACAGTGCAATTTTCATACGCGTCGGGATATTTATATTAGATTATGCCTCCAAATATTCCTTGATGACTCTCTCGATCTCTGCCTTGGCTGTCTCCAAATCATCGTTAACGACAACCTTGTCGAACTTGTCGGCAAAAGACAACTCAAAAGCGGCACGCTCTATTCTCTTCTCAATCACCTCTGGAGCATCTGTCGCGCGACCGACCAGACGGGCACGCAAGGCTTCGATGCTTGGCGGCTGGATGAAAACAGACAACGCTCTCTCTCCGTAGAATTTCTTGATGTTCATTCCGCCCTTCACGTCGACATCGAAGATAGCGACTTTTCCTGCCTTTATGATTCGCTCCACCTCACTTTTCAAAGTGCCGTAGAATTTGTCTGTGTAGACCTCCTCATACTCAAGAAATTCGTCGTTGGCAATCTTCTGTCTGAACTCCTCAGGTGTAAGGAAATAATACTCCACCCCATTCTGCTCAGTGCCACGTGGTGCGCGGCTTGTGGCTGAGATTGAAAACTCAAACACGTCCATTTTGCTCATCAAATGATTGATGAGAGTGCTCTTGCCCGAGCCCGACGGTGCGGAAAATATTACGATTTTATCTTTATTCATACACATATATTATAGTACGTTAAGCACCTGCTCCTTGATCTGCTCAAGTTCGTCTTTCATCTTCACCACGATCATCTGCATCTCTGCCTGATTAGATTTTGATCCAAGAGTGTTGATTTCTCTACCCATCTCCTGAGCGATGAATCCGAGTTTCTTTCCAATCGATTCCTCTTTCATCGCCATAGTCTCGTAGTAGGCGTTGATATGGTGGCGCAGACGATTTTTCTCCTCGCTCACATCAAGCTTCTCAATGTAGAAGATCATCTCCTGCTCGAAACGGTTCTTATCAACATCCACATTCAAAGATGCGAGACTCTCTCTGATTCGGATCTTGATGTTCTCAACACGGCTCTTCTCGAATGGCTCGACACTCTCAAGCAAGCTTGATATTGCCTCCAGATTCTTAACAAACACGTTTTTCAAAGAGACTCCCTCCGACTTACGATATTCGACGATTTTGTCTAACGCCTCTTCCACTACCTTCTTTGCTGCTTCCCACTCTTCCTCATCAATCTCAGCAAGCTCATTCTGCATCACGTCTGGCATACGAAGAAGAAGAGTCATCCAATCAGCTGGCTCTGCGACACCTAGCTCTTTTGCAGCATCAGAAATCTGATTCTTGTAGGATGCAAGCACCGTCTTATTTATCTTGTTAGACGTCTCCGCCTCTTTCGACTCAACATACAACATGAAATCCACTTTACCTCTCGAAAGTGCATTTCCAATCATTGTGCGCAATTCAATCTCTTTCTCTTTGTATACAGAGGGCATCCGAACCGATAGATCAAGCTGTTTGCTGTTGAGCGACTTGATCTCGACGATGAATCTTTTCTTTCCATATTCACCGATCGCACGGCCAAACCCGGTCATCGACAATACCATAATCTCAATTTTTACACTAAAATTAAGGCAAAAATAACTTTTTAATTTCGTTAAGTGAACTAATTTGTGTATAAAGTGGTACTTTTGTTAAAAAAATATACGGAATTATGGCAACAATCATAAATATCGAGACCTCCACATCGTCTTGTTCGCTTGCTTTGGCGTCGGACGGGGAAATTTTATTTTCGGCTTGCGACCCTACTGGAATGAATCATGCCAAGCTGCTTGGAGGATATGCGAAAGAGGCTGAGAATGTGTTGAAAGAGAAAAATTTGCATCTCGACGCGGTATGCGTGAGCAAAGGTCCGGGATCATACACTGGTTTGAGAATCGGTGTCTCGATGGCTAAAGGATTATGTTTCGGTGCTGATGCAAAACTTATTGCTGTCGACACTCTCGCATTGATTGCCCACACTGCGATCAAATCTGGAGCTGTGAAGCCGGGAGCATTGGTATGCCCGATGATTGACGCTAGAAGAATGGAGGTGTACGCATCTTTCTTCGACGACAGTCTCAACCAGGTAAGAGCAACGTCGGCTGATATCATAGATGAAAATTCATACGCTGAATATCTCGGAAGCAAGGAGGTCTTTTTCTGCGGAAACGGATCAGACAAATGCCAGAAAGTGTTGACGGGAGCAAACGCAAAATTCATTCCGAACATCATTCCTCTTGCTGAGAACATGGTGGATTTGAGTGAAAAGAAATATGCGGAGCAGAAATTTGAAGACGTTGCATATTTTGAGCCAGAATACGTGAAAGAGTTTGTGGCTACAGTAGCGAAAAATAAAGTTTTGGGATAATGAAGAAAGCACTGATTATTATTGGTATAGCACTTGGAGTCATCTTAGTGGCATTAGTTGCAGCAGGATTCTATATCGTGAACGCCAACCTTGCGATGGAGCATCGCGGACAGGACATAGAGGGATCGTACAAAGAGATGAAAGGGTATTATCCGGAGATGATTCCATGGCTCGACTCATTGCAGAAGACGGGAGGATTGAAAGACTCCACATTGCTTCGTGACGGCGACACAAAGGTGCACTACTACTACGCGTTCGCCCCACAGCATACTGGCAAGACAGCAGTCATCTGTCACGGCTACACGGATAATGCGATACGTATGTTCATGATTGCTCGCATCTACAATCAAGTGCTCGGCTACAATATAATCGTGCCAGACATGCCTCACGCTGGAAATAGCGAACCCAACCATATCAGCATGGGATATTACGAAAGCCAGATAGCAAGAAAACTTGCAGCGTCGGCTCAGAATATTTTCGGCGACGACACCACAAAAGTGGAGATTGTGGTGCATGGAATATCAATGGGAGCAGCCACAACAATGATGACAGTCGGCGACGACAATGTGAATAAAGATCTGAATATCAAATGTGCGGTGGAGGATTGCGGCTACACATCTTGCTGGGATGAATTCTCACAGGAGATCACCAACTCTTATGGCATACCTCCTTTTCCACTGCTATACGTCGCTGATTTGGTCTGCGACATCAAGAACGGATGGTGTTTCCACGATGCGTCTCCTTTGGAAGCCGTGAAAAACACATCGCTTCCTATCTTTTTCATACACGGCGACAATGACGACTTCGTCCCTACTAAAATGGCCCACACCCTTTACGACGCCAAAACAAAAGGAGACAAGGAGTTGTGGGTTGCCAAAAGTTCAGAACATGCCTTTTCTTACCACGACAACAAGGATGAGTATATCCAAAAGACGAAACAGTTTGTGGAGAAATACATGGAGTAAATTAGAAATGCTAAATGCTAAATGCTAAATTAAAATAAAAAAATGCTGAATGCTAACAGCCTACAGCCATAAGCTATAAGCCCCAAAATATGATCGAAAAACATTATAACATATCAGACTACACAGATGTTGAATCACCATGCTATGTGGTAAGTGAAAAACATCTGCGCGCCAATTTGAGCCTCATCAAATCTGTGGCGGAGAGTGCAGGAGTGGAAATCATCATGGCATTCAAGGCCTTTGCGTTGTGGAAGGTATTCCCAATCGTGCGTGAATATATCAGTTGCTCCACAGCTAGTTCACTCTCAGAGGCGAATCTTGCCGTCGACGAGATGAAAAACCTTGCCCATACGTATGCTCCCGTCTATACGGATAAAGAATTTGATGAGATCGCGAAACTCTCGTCGCACATCACATTCAACAGCATATCGCAGTTTGAGAAATATAAGAATCGTCTTGAAGTAGACGGAAGGAAAATCTCGGCCGGATTGCGAATCAACCCCGAGTATTCAGCTGTGGAGACAGACCTCTACAACCCATGCGCACCGGGCAGTCGTCTTGGAGTGACGCTCGACAATTTGAAGAAAGCCGACATTACCGGCATCGACGGATTCCACTGCCACACACTATGTGAAAGCACATCGTATGAGCTAGAGAAAACACTGAAAATCATAGAGGAAAGATTCGGCGAGTTTCTTCCAAAGATCAAATGGCTCAACATGGGAGGCGGACATCTGATGACACGTGCCGACTACGACACCGACCATCTCATCTCTGTGCTGAAAGCGTTCAAGAGCCGACATCCACATCTGCATATCATCCTTGAACCAGGAAGTGCATTCGCATGGCAGACAGGAGAACTTGTGGCTGAGGTGCAGGACATTGTGGAGAATCACGGAGTCAGGACAGCCATATTAGACGTGTCGTTTGCATGCCACATGCCAGACTGTCTGGAGATGCCATACAAACCAGCTATTTTGGGAGAGGTGGAAGACAGAAGCACACCATACGTCTACCGCATGGGAGGAAACAGTTGTCTGAGCGGAGATTTTTATTCAGACTGGACATTCGACCACGAGCTGAAAGTCGGAGAGAAAATCGTGTTTATGGATATGAACCACTACACGACAGTGAAGACAACGATGTTCAACGGCATCACCCACCCGTCTATCGTCCTACGCAAAATGAACGGCGAACTTGAACTGTTAAGGAAATACACCTACGCCGATTATAAAAACAGAATGGCGTAGAGACGTAGAGACGTCGTATTACGGCGTCTCTACTAAACCACACGTTTTTGAGATTATTGGCGAAAGTGCAGAGATCTATATCACTGAAATTCAGCAAACAATAACATATTCGCAAAGCAAGGAGGCCACTGATCACTCGGCAGCCTCCTTTTTAGGATTTTATTACGAAATAATATAATATTATGAGATCTAGTTTTAGAGTATAAAGCAATTCAATCGAAATTTAAAAATACGGTACAAAGGGATTTGTATAATCCCCACATATTTCTATATTTCAATTTGAGATCTATTTTTGTTATTAGATTTTAGTCTAGAATAATTTGAAGTTGTTTAAGTTTTAGTTGTCTAAATTGCCACGCAATTGATTTACTAAATAAAATCATAAATTTATACTGCCCGTTCTAACAAACTTGCAGATATGAAAAAGCCAGTGAGTTCCACCATTAACATTATTTGTGGAACGAGCTCTACAGCAAAATATTTAATTAAAATTTAAACGATTTATTAAGTTATATGAAAACTGCAACCTAAGATTTAAGTTGGCTTCACCACATTTAACGGGAGGCATTTCCTGCGTCTATTTTCTGCCCGTAATTAAAAATCTCCTTTTGTTTCACTTACCATTCGATTGTTTTCCCAATCGTCTTCAACAAAACTAATTCATGGATTCAAGAAATGCAAACATTCCACCAGAAAAAATAACTGAATTATATTGTCAAACATAAATATGATAAAAAAAATGGAGACGCACACAAATGCGTCTCCATTTTTTTCTTTATTCAGTCACATAAACCTTCTTGTTGCCGATAATATACAAACCTTTCTTTAGGTTCACAAGTGCGTCAGACATTTTAACATTAACCTTGACAATTGCTCCGTCGACAGAATAAACATTTACAATGCTATCTGCGGCATTATCCGAATTAATATCGGTCGAACTAGAAAGAGAATCATTAGGATTATCACAATCTAATCCTACCACACTAAACAAAATCGTGTAATTCAAGACCTCATCTACACTATCAACAACAAGTTTGTATTTTCTCTCTCCTATGAAATCCACATTAATAACCTGCTCAACGTCCGTTCCTTCAGAGAATTTCTGCCATTCACTGCCACTTTCAACATACCACTTAAAATATGTATTTATTGGAAAACCTGCAGCATGAGCCACAGACGACGCACCCCTACACACTGTATCTGTCTCAAACATGATCGGTTCAAAATACTCAGGAAGCGTCTGTGCACTTGCCACACTTCCAAACAAAAAGGATGCTACAACTACCTTTTTTGCCACTTGAGCCGACATTGTTGACAGTCGACTGCTTAAATCTATCTTTCGCATATTTATAATATTTTGATATAAATTCCGATACAAAATTAAAAACTTTTTTGCACCTATACTCATTTATTCTTCTCCATATACACCCACGTCAGATTCGGCTCCATATCTTCGCTTTTATACGTTTGGAATCCTTCACGCAGATAGAATTCGTATGTGGATTTCACTTCCTGACATGTGCAAAGCCACGCTCGCGTATGTGGAAGACGGGATTGTATTTCATGAAACAGCATTTTGCCTAAGCCTCGTCGCTGATACTCCGGATCCACCATAAGACGACCGATATAGAGTGAGCCATCCACAACATTTCCTCGCACCGAACCTATGATTCGTCCATCCTCAGTCTGGATTTTCAATGTCAGATTTTGCTCGAACTCTTCATACGCATGCTCCAACGTCTCCGTCATTGGAAGTGCATCCTCACATCCAAGATCTTTACACTGTTGTCCAAACGCTTTATGTTGCAACTCCAACAAAGCTGGGACATCTTCTTTTGTGGCTATTGTGATCGTATCCATACTCATATATTTTAGCACTTCAGCTCGTCTATCGTTTTCTGCAAGTTGGCAAGAAACTTTCCCGCGTGCGCCCCATCCATCTGTGTGTGGTGGAACTGAAACGAAAGATTCATATAATATCTGAAGAAATGTCTCGAATAACGTCCCCAAATAATGAACGGATTATTGAAGATGCCACTATACATTCCTCCAGCAAATTCCAACTCCGTGTCGATGATGGCAGACGTGCCGATCACCATACACTCTCCAGACAAATCCCTGTCGACACAACTTTCCGCTACTTCCGCCGTGTACTTCAAGTAATCACGATTGTAGGATTCTAAATTCCCGGCAAACTCAACGTCGCAAGAGCTGACTTCGCCTGTGCGATTCTTTACCATCGTGTTTATGGCAATACTGTCGTACTTCATCAATTTATCACCTTCAGGCAACAGATAAAACTCTTTCTGGACCACTGCCGTCTTTCCGATGCAAAAATCCATAAGCATATTAAACTTCAACCGTTTCTTTTTGCTTATTCTGACAAGATTGGTGACATCGAGTTTCTTCACAAAAACAAGCATGGGATTTGGAGCGTTTTTCCAAATCTCAAACTGAGATCCTCGAGTTGTATCTTTAGGGTTGACTTCTCTCTTCATTCTTAATTCTTATACGCTAGAATGATAATCCATTTATTCCACAGAGATTCCGACCATGACAGTCTCGTCCTCCTGATTATTCCAGACAACAAAAAAGGCAGCTGAAAAAACAACTGCCTTTGTATTTGTGGCTCGCTTGGGGCTCGAACCCAAGACCCCATCCTTAAAAGGGATGTGCTCTACCAGCTGAGCTAGCGAACCATCGGTCTCAAAACCGAGTGCAAAAGTAATGCTTTATTTTGAATTTGCAAATTATTAGCCCGCAAAAGTGATTTATTTAGTTGTTTAATGTCACAAAATCGATGAATCATTCCAAAATCATGGATGATTTATGAGGAATTTTAATTCGTCTACGTGCTTAAAGGTTTCAGAACACAGCCATTATTTATTTGATATGATTCTCGCTATAAGATTCGACGGTACGGTCGTGCGAGGGATTTTCATTTTAAACCATCTGCTCAGTGGAAAATCAAGTCCGATGCCATGCATATAGTTGTAGGTTGCGAAACGGAGTCCCTCACCCATTTTCTCACTGTCATAGTCGATTTCCTCTTCAAATGGGATTTCATTGTTGCAGAATGAATTGCACGCACATTTTGCCTTGTCCACACCAAAATCCTTTGGATTCTGTCCGCTTGGGCTGTGCACCGTCATCGCATAACGATGCCAAAACGCGGAATGCACCAACCCATTTGCAAAGAGTTGTCGCACCACCTCAAGTGCATCTATACACTCCTGGAATGTCTCAGTCGGGAATCCATACATAAGATATGTGTGCACCATGATTCCTGCATCTGTGAGATGTTTGCAAGCCAATGTTGTCTGCTCTATCGTCACTCCCTTACGCATCAGTTTGAGAAGACGGTCGCTCGCCACCTCAAGTCCTCCGCTGGCTGCGATCATTCCGCTTTCGGAAAGCAGCTCACACAATTCAGCTGTATAAGTCTTGTCGAAACGGATATTTCCCCAATAGCTGACGACCATTTTTCTACGCTTTATCTCCAAAGCCACCTCCTTGAGCAGACGTGGGGGCATAGCCTCATCCGTGAAATGGAAGCCACTCTCGCCAGTCTGATTCATCACACTTTCCATACGGTCGACGACGATATCCGCGCTCGGAGCGTCGTACCGTCGGATATAGTCGAGCGTGACGTCGCAGAAAGCACACTTCGCCCAATAGCAGCCGTGAGCCATCACCAATTTGTTCCAGCGTCCGCTCTGCCAAAGCGTGTGCATCGGGTTGCTTCCCTCCGTCGTGGAGATATAGAGATCAAGTTTTAGTCCACTGAAATCAGGGATGCCAGTGTCTGCAAATCTCACATTTTCAGAATAATTGCCACTGTAAACGATCTTTTTTCTGTCGGCATCAAGATGGTAAGTTCTGACCAGTTTATCCGCATCTGTTTTCCCCTCAAGATATTCGCAAAGACGTTTGAGTGGCAACTCACCGTCGTCAAGAGTAAGATAGTCGACGTAGCTGAAAAATCTGGCATCGGAAATTTGGCGAAGCTCCGTATTTGGATAGCCGCCACCAGCAGTCACCGCCACTCCTGGATAGTTTTGCTTGATATGTTGGGCACAACGTAGAGCCGCATACAAGCATCCAGGGAACGGAATAGAAAAACCTATCAGCTGTGGCGAGCACGACTTGATTTTTTCGTCCAGCAACTGAAGCATCCACTCGTCGGTGAGCGACAAAGGAGCCTGGAGCGATTTTTCCACTTTGTCAAACTTAGGAGCGTAACTGCCGAGATGTTCCGCATAACGCACGAGGTCGAAATGAGGAGACACCATCTCACGAATATAATCAGCAACGTCTTCTATATATTTAGTGGCAAGATAGCGAGCCTCATCCGTTTTGCCAGCGAGGCCGAAAGCCATTTCAGTGTCGATCAGATTCTCAAAACGTGGGCCTTCAGGCAGCAAAGTGTGATTGGCGATTCTTCCGGCAATCGTATGGTCCTTTCCCCGGAGGAAACGCATCACCGTCTCCACGCAATTGATATAATCCTCACGACCGTCGAAAATAAACTGCATCGCCTCATTCTTAGGCTTTTTCTCGCTGTGACGGAATATTTCCGTCAACCCATTTCTGCTGTAGATGCGGTCGACGAGTTCGATACCAAGATCCATCTGTTCCACCTGATGTCCGAGAGTTTTCAAGAAACCCTTCAGCACCATAGTCGCAGGATACGGCGTATTGAGCTGAGTCAGTGGCGGTGTGATGAGGAGAATTTTCATTGCTGCGTTATTATTATTAAAAAAAGAGACGCGAAAAAAACATTCGCGTCCCCTTGTATATCATAACGATATTTCAAAACCTAAATCTTGACACGCACATCCGTGCGTCTCTACGAGTATTAAACAAGGTAATTTTCGCTGATTGACTCATTGTCTAGCACACGGCGGATAGTGTCGGCAAACAAAGGAGCGACGCTCAACGCCTTAGCCTTCTTGCAAGACTTGTTGAATGGGATAGAGTTAGTGAAGATCAACTCCTCCAAGCTTGATTCCATAACGCGAGTAGACGCAGGATCACTCATCACTGGGTGAGTAACGATAGCGCGCACACTCTTAGCACCGCCGTTAGCCATAAGGTCAGCAGCCTTTGTAAGAGTACCGGCAGTATCCACCATATCGTCGAGGATGATCACGTTTCTATCCTTAACATCACCGATGATAGTCATCTCGCTGACAACGTTAGCCTTCTCACGGCTCTTGTGGCAAAGCACCATTGGCACACCAAGATACTTAGCGTAAGAGTTGGCTCTCTTACTACCACCAACATCTGGAGACGCGATTGTCAAGTTTTCAATCTTCATGCTCTGGATGTAAGGCAAGAAGATAGAAGATGCGTATAGATGGTCAACTGGGATATTGAAGAAACCTTGGATCTGATCTGCGTGAAGGTCCATAGTGATAAGACGATCAATACCAGCTGTAGCAAGCATATCAGCAACAAGCTTTGCACCGATAGCAACTCTTGGCTTATCTTTTCTGTCCTGACGTGCCCAACCGAAGTAAGGGATTACAGCAACAATCTTATAAGCAGAAGCACGCTTAGCAGCGTCTACCATAAGAAGAAGCTCCATCAAATTGTCGGCATTTGGGAATGTAGACTGAACGATAAACACATAGTTACCACGAATACTCTCTTCGTAGCTTACTCCAAATTCACCGTCAGCGAAGTGCTGCACATTGCACTTACCAAGCGGACAACCCAACTGCGCGCAAATCTCCTCTGCCAAATATTTGCTATTAGTACCAGAGAAAACTTTAAAAGGTCTGTTCTCCATTGTTGTTTTTTAGTTTGTTTTTGTTGTTGCCACAAAATTACTGCTTTTTTAGATTGGATGTTCTTTTTTCCGTCACTTTTTGCGAAAAATTGTGTTTTTCAGCATAAGAATTTATCAACAAGGGGAAAAACGAAATTGTGGATAAAAGATGTTTCATTATATAATTTCTAGCCACACCCAATATTACACTTTTTCAGCCGGATAGTACTCATTCAACGGAGAAACATCCAAAATCCCCAAAATTCACTACCTTTGCACTAAGAAGTTGAAAATTTAGTGATAGAATAAGATCTGATAAATCAAAAAAGAAAATTATATAATGAGTATTTTCGACACGACGATTTACGGCAACACATTGCATCAATGGTGTGTCGCCCTTTTATACCTGATCGGTGCTTTTACCATTGCCAAAACGACATTCTGGTTCATCAGAAAATTCGTGAAAAGATTGGCAAGCAAGACTAAGACTCGCCTCGACGATATCCTTGTCAATATGTTTGAGGAGCCTTTCGTGTTTGCCATTGTTCTGTTTGGCAGCTACCTCGCAATCAATCATCTGACTTTGCCTGATGTCATCACCGCATGGGCTTCCAAAATTTACACGTTCCTTGTCATCATCAACGTCACTTGGTTTATCGCACGTACTGTCACTTCCCTTATGGACAACTATCTGCGTCCAAAGATGCAGCAGTCGAACTCGATGGACAAACAGGTATACCCAATCCTGTACAAAATGATGGCTTCTATCATTTGGGGTATTGGCGTCGTCATGGCTCTCAACAATGCCGGATACGACATCACGGCTATGATTGCCGGACTTGGAATCGGTGGTTTGGCTCTTGCCATGGCAGCCCAGGATTCCGTCTCCAATTTCTTCGGCGGCTTCACTATCTTCACAGACCATCCATTTAAAGTCGGCGACAGAATCACTATCAACGGATATTCCGGCACCGTCTACGAAATCGGAATGCGTTCGTTCCGCCTGAAAACTCTTGAAGGCACTGAAATCGTGATTCCAAACTCTCAGGTGACAAACAGTATCATCGAAAACATTTCAAGAGCGCCAGCTAAGAAGATAGTCCTTGAATTGGGATTGACTTACGACACTCCTCCTGCAAAAATGCAAGAGGCTCAAAAAATATTGAAAGAAATCGCAAAAGATAATGTCGACGTGAATGACGATTACGCGACGTACTTCCTTACATTCGGTGACTTTTCTCTCGGCATCCGTTTCATCTACTACATCAGAAAAGATGCCGACAAACTGCAGGTGCAGAACGACATGAATATGGAAATCCTCCGCAGATTCAATGATGCTGGTCTGGATTTCGCATTCCCGTCGCAGACGATCTATATGGGGAATGCATAATTAGAAGTCATCCAGCCAAACAATTATGAAATTTTAGAGGAGAAAAAATATTAACCCGTTATCGAAAAATGGTGGATTTCTATAATTATCTTCATTATGTCACAAAACGTTTTCTTTATAGTACTCAATAATATCTGTTCCTGATTTGACAAATTGTTCACGTTTTTTTATTTCATTACGGATTGCCCACTTTTCCTTAAAATACCAAAACTTCAATTCCTCTTTTTCTTTTTTTAACTTTTTAATTTCTAGTTTCTGTAAGTCAAGAATTTGCTTTAACGCCTCAATTTGTTCTCTTAATTTTCGATTTTCTACACCTTGGTAAACATTAGCTCCAACAGACGCAACAAGGCTAGCAACTAATGCAGTAGTAACTAGTAAACTCATTTTTTACACCTCCATTTTTTTACAAAATTCTTCAAACTCTTCATCCAGTTCAGCTTGTATGACTTCATGACTTTTTATTGTATAATCTTTTTGCTCATACTCTTTCAAAAGTGATTCTATTTCTTTTCCGTTTTGTTTAATTCGGGCATGTTCATTCCTTAAATACTTAATAGTATGTCTGATAGTATTAGCCATAGCAGGCCAATTCAACCTTAATAAATTATGTGGATTTTTATACCCACCATACATAAGTGCCGTCGAAATTGCATTTTCAGTCACAATCATTGTGTTTGCCACAAGTAGCATTGGTTGATACTTCAAATTGCTTCCTATTCTAATATTAATTTTACCTGTTTTGGAATAGTTATCATATATGGCCCAAGCATGAATAATAATACTTACCAACAATGATGGTATAGATTGATACAAAAATGTTCTGAAATTGAACAACTGGCCACGATATGCAGCAGCTAATGTATCTCTTGCCTCTTGTGAACCAAATTGCATAACAAATGTAGATCCTGGATATGGAATTCCTTGTTTATTACATAAGTCAGAAACCATATGTGCAACATAAGATACCACTGCAAATATCGGATTGTCTATTCCTTCTCCAAATGTCGTTTTTATAGCATTACCTGCAATATCGACACCTGAATACATTCCTGTAATCATCTGACAAATACCTTCGATAAAACGTAACGGATCATGTCCATAAGAGAATTGCTCATGTATACTTTTCAATCCCGGCATGTCAAAATCCTGAAAATCAATAGGTGCACTATTCCCATTTCGGAATTTGTTTGAAAACGAATCAAGTGTTTCTTGTAAGCTTTTGGTATCTTTAGAACTTAAAATATTCTTTAACTCATTATCTAATGGCTTAAGTAAATCTGTTTTTGTGATAATAAAATCGGCAATAGAACCTACTATACCAGCAATAATTACAGCTACCCAATCCTCTTTTTTCCAACGCTCATCATAGAAATCAATATCCAGAGTGTTGAGCATATCAAACACACAATCAAAGTCATCTCGTGTTTTATATTTAACAAACTCTTCTATATCAAAAGGAGAGGTATAGGATTCTCCTCTCATAGAAGCGAATTCCTTTTTAAGATCTTCAATATTTATTATTGATTCAACAATATCATTTTTGAGTTTTTTGACTTCGTCAGAATCATAATGTAACATAGTACCTCAAAATAAAATATATTAAAAATCAGCTAATAACACATTCCAAAATATGTTATTTATATTTGCCAACCAAGCCACAATCACAATTAAAGCTAATAAATTTGGCATCAAAGTTACACTTTTTTTCCTAAGGACAATAAAATAAATAATAAAAATAAAGCCTAGAGTCAAGGAGCTAGTGCAATATAAAAAGTTGAAGAAGCAACAAATAGGGGGGGGGGGAAACGTCAAAGTTGATTTTACCTAAGTCTATCGTTATGAAGAAAGTGAACTTTCTATCGGAGATGGAGGATATATCTGTATCCTTAGAAATACTGTCTGATAAGTGTTGGTATTTTCAGCATAAAAAAACAAAATTTAGACCCATAAAGCGTCATTAGATGTCATCCACCCGACAATTATGAATTACGCATTTTTCTCATCACGTCTGGCGAACAAGTTTGCCAAAATCGTGCCTGATATGGAATGCCATACACATGAAATGGCACATGGCACGATGCTCAACGGATTTGTTGCCATGAAGAATGTCGACGACAAGACAGTGGCAAGTCCGGCATTCTGCATTCCAATCTCGATAGAGACGGTGCGTTTCTTGGCTGTGGAGAATTTGAAAAACGTTCCTACCAAATAGCCGAGTATGTATCCTAATGTGTTGTGGCAGAACACTACCGAACATGTCAGCAACAACAGTTCAAATCCTCCGTTGATAATATGTGGGTGTACGGCGGAAATCACTCCTCCCACAATACAAGCCAATCCCAACACTGAAAACAACGGCATCGTCTTCTTCGTCTCCTCAAATTTCTCATTTCCACCGTAGAAATGGTTGACTGCAAAACCAATCGCAACTGGAAGGATAGTGACGTACAGAATATTAAGGAACATGCTTGGAGCATCCACGTCTACCCTCTCTCCTGCCAATGCAAGCACCAAGAATGGAGTGGCGACGGGAGCCAACAACGTAGAAACCGTAGTCATACCGACTGAGAACGCGACGTCGCCCTTGCACAGATAACTCATGATATTTGACGAGACACCACCCGGACAACATCCCACAAGTATGATTCCGATGGCAAGCTGATTATCCAATCCGAACAGTTTGCAAAGCGAGTAGGCAATCAACGGCATGATTGTGAATTGCGCGCACGTTCCTATCAGGATGTCAAGCGGACGTGACAGAAGAATCTTGAAATCGTTGAGCGACAATGTCAACCCCATCGTCAACATGATGAATCCAAGAATCAAAGTTTGAGTGAGGCCTTTGACCCACGAGAACAAATCGGGAAAGAAAATCGTGATGACGGCAATTGCGATGATGAATGCCGACGTGTGTTTCGTCATAAAGTTGACGAACGAATTGAATACTTTGTTTTCCATTATCTTATTTTTTTCTCAACACATTGATAAGCCACTATGCTGAACAACGCTATAAAAATCAGACAGACCACCGTCATCATCGGTGCACTAAGCTCTCCTCCCCACAATCTCAAAGCGAAGTTGAATCCTACAGCATGAAGGAGATAGACGGAATAACTATAGTTGCCGACCACGGTGATTGGCCGCCAAGCCACACACATTCGGTTGAAGCCTATAAACAGGATTGTGCCGACACTATATGTAAGGAAGTAGCGGTACCACGTCTCCTGATGCTCCGTCGCAAAATTATAGGCGAGCAGAGTGATCGGAAGCAGTGCGATTATAAATGTCACGTAGAGATACCACTGCGTCTTTCTTGAAAAAATTCCGTCGTCGCACATTCTTGTGTAATAGCCAAGCAGCGACGTGATTGTCAGCAAAGGAAGCGCGACAGGCAGTTTCACATGGGCATAGCCACGTGCGGCAGCCATAAGGATTGTTGAGACAACAACAGCGATGAACAATCCAATCACTGTTTTCTCATTATCCAATCGTTTTCTGAAGACGGTGAACATCGCGCAAATCAGCAGTTCGATCGGCAATGTCCAGTAGCAGCCAAGGATATCCTGTTGACGGAAAAACATCTGCAACATAGTGAAGTTTGCGGCAATCGCTTTCCACGAGAATGTGTCTTTCAGTATATGGATTCCCTCTGATGAGAATACAGTGCCAAGGAACGCTATAGCACAGATGATTGAGAACCAATATGTGGGATACAGACGTTTGAAACGTCCCCACCAAAAGTCTTTGGGAGACTTTCTCTTAACACTCACGACAAAATAGCCACACAGGAAAAAGAATATGCTCACACCGATTTTACCAGCGTCGAGGAAATCCACCGTCATGAAACTGCAAAAGGAGTTTTCCACCCCGGACACCTCCTGAATAGCAAGCCACAGATGGCAGAACACCACCAAAAGTGCTCCGACACCTCTCAACGACTGTGCCCACTCCAATTTTTTCTTTTCTGCCGCCATTGTTTTTAATTATAATGCAAAATTAGGAATTATAAATGCGAAATGCTAAGAAGCTGCTTAAATTTAATTAAAAATTTTGGCTGTGTCCTATTTAATTAAATAAGCCATTGTATTTGAGGATTGCAAAGGGCGGAACGCCCTTGTCCTCCCCACCAGTGCGAGCCGAAGGCGAGCACATATAAATAGAATAAGCTCATAGACTCGGAGAAAGTCTTCTATTTATAATTTCAATAATTATATGAAATATTTTCTTTTTTTGACCGCTCGTCCTTACGAACTCGCGGAGAGAAGAAATTAGGGAGTTCCGCCCTTAACAATCCTCGTAAAAAACAGTCACAAACTAGGACAGAGCCTAAAAAATTTAGCTATATAATATGAACATTGCAAAGGGTGGAATGAACCATACGACAAAAAAATCAGTCTGAATAAGTCAAAATTATAAATTTTCAAAAAAAACTTTATTGTTCCATTCTTTTGTTCTATTTTTGCAAAGTATTTTAATGCTAGACATCTCTTTTTCTATTGATTTTCGAGTTCTGTCAAAAGGAAAGGATATTTATTTAGTGAATTCTTTAACAAAAAAGTACAAAAATGAAAAGAAAAAATCATTTAGTCCAGATGCTTACCGCAGCATCAATGAGTGTTATGCTATGTAGTTGTCCGGGAATTCAGGATGACCTAGGACCTGTTGGATATATTGTCAAAATGGACACTGACTATTCTCACAATGTAATAGCTTTAAAACTTTCGGAACATGATTACATTGTAAAATGTGGTTATGAACATACCATACCATTGTCCAACAACTATTATCTCATAACTGAAAACTATGCTTCTTCTGTGTATACAATCTGGGATGTTAATGAATGTAATGATTCCATTAGAAATTTGTGTGAAATTGATGAATATGTGCTTAATGACGATCCTTATTCAGAAGTTTATACGTTGAATGAGGAGGAATCTATAAAAGATCTTATTAAAAGAACCGATTCCAAAAATTTCAAAGGATTAACAAAAGAAAAGTAAAATTATGTTCAAAAAAAAACTTTATTATTCCATTCTTTTGTTTTATTTTTTGCAAGGTATTTTAATGCTAGACATCTCTTTTTCTATTGATTTTCGAATTCTGTCAAAAGGAAAGGATATTTATTTAGTGAACTCTTTAACAAAAAAAGTACAAAGATGAAAAGAAAAAATCATTTAGTCCAGATGCTTACCGCAGCATCAATGAGTGTTATGCTATGTGGTTGTCCGGGAATTCAGAACGACCAA
>OCTX012245098.1_pt1 | contig 27752 bp, 22 predicted proteins | sample 1539691 | NCBI WGS metagenome assembly OCTX01 (sample SAMN02144231, study PRJEB22623) | gut metagenome | biome: sheep rumen | host: Ovis aries | place: New Zealand
CGCCTGGGCGGACCAGATTGTAAACCTGTTTTCAGTTCGCTGTCATGGGCGGGAATGATGTTCACGACGAGTTGCGGCGGCTGGCTTGTCGTTTACGGATTCCTTGAACCAATCTACTGCGCCTCGCAAAATGCAATTGTTACAGGAGAAAATATCGCAAGGTCTTATGAACTGGGCCAATTGTATGCGCACTTCCATTGGGGATCCAATGCTTGGGCGATTTATGTTCCTATTTCTATTGCTATTGGTTATGTCCTGTATAATAGGAAAGGTCGTGAAGCTACGGTGAGCGCAGGTATCAGCAGCGTGACTCCGCAAAACAAGTGGGGCAAGTTTCTTGGTATTGTCGTAGACGTGATTGCTATTTGCAGCGCTGTGTTTGCGCCCGTGATTTCTATCGGCACAGGCATGCCCTTGTTGACGGCCCTTGTTCAAAACATCTTCGGAGTTCCGGACACCTACAAGGCAACAATTCAGATTGCCATTCTCTTTATTTGGGTGGCCATATTCGGAACAAGCGTATACCTTGGACTCAACAAGGGCATCAAGAAGTTGAGCAATTTCAACGTATCGGCGGCATTTATCTTTATGGGTGTTATAGGACTGTTTGTAGGTTTGATTCAGGTTTTCAGTTCCGAAATCAACACCGCAGGCTTGTTTGTTCAGGATATTATTCGCCTGAGCACGTTTACGGACCCCTATGGCAATGGCGGCTTTGTGAAGGGTTGGACTTTCAGTTATTGGGCTTGCTACTTTGTGTATATGCCTTTGATGGGTGTGTTTAACGCTAAGATTTCGAAGGGTAGAACGCTCAGGCAGATTGCTTTTGGCCAGTTGATTCTATGCACTCTCGGTTGCTGGGTGGCTATGGGAACCTTCGGCAACTTCGCCGTCAAGGCCCAGATGAGTGGCACCGTGGATGTGGCGGGATTTCTTGCCAAAGGCGACGAAGCCGGTGCTATCATCGCCTTAATTAACACCTTGCCGATGTCAACGATCTTCATGGTTGTCTTGCTAGCGATTGCGTTCATTTTCCTTGCCACTACGATGGATTCCAGTGCATTTGCTGCCGCAGAAATGACTGCAGTGCAAACGGGTTCCGACAATTTGGCTCCTCGTTGGCTTCGCGTGGTATGGGCAGCCGTGGCAGCGATTATCGCATTCATTGTTGTTCAGCTTGGCGGAGCAAAGGCCGTGCGTTCGGTATGTTATATTGCAGGTTTGCCGCTCGCTGTTATAGTGTTCTTTATAATGTATGCAGTCTATAAGATGCTGAAGACGGACTATAGGAGAAAATCTAAGGTTCCGTTTGTTCCCGAAGAAAATGACGAGATTGTAAAAAAATGAAGATAGCCATTATCGGAGCCGTTCTAGGGCAAGAGATGTTGTGCCACAAAGCCCGTGAAATGCAAATCGAAACCATCGGTTTTGCATGGGAAAAAGGCGCAACCTGCATACACCTCTTTGACAAATTTTATCCCGTTTCAATATACGACACCGACAAGATTATTGACATCTGCAAAAAAGAGCGGATTGACGGTGTGGTTTCGAACGCATCCGAGAAAACCGTAGACATCGTTGCCACAGTCGCCGATGCACTCGGATTACGCGGAGGTCCCCTTTCAACCATAAAAAAAATAAAGGACAAAACCTACACCAGACAGATATCCAACACCGTTGAGGGATTTACCCCCATTCCGTTCTATAAATATGACGGGAGAAAAAACGACATCTATCCCTGCGTAATCAAGCCCTGTACAGCGGCCGCCAAAAGAGGGGTATCCTTCGTTCATGACGAACAGGAGTTTGATAAGGCCCTAGCCTATGCCCAGGCAGAATCCAAGAATGGAGTCACTATAGAAGCTTATATTGAAGGCGCAGAAGTTTCCGTAGAATCAATCTCATTTGACGGGAACCACTACGTAATTCAAATTACGGACAAAGAAAACTCAGGCGCTCCCCATTTCGTTGAATTGGGGCACCATCAACCATCCTCCCTTCCCGATGAAATTCAGAAAAAGATCCGCACAGCGATTCCCAAACTTCTCAACGCCGTAAAATTCCAAAATGGCGCCACACATATAGAACTAAAAATCGGAAAGAACGGGGAGATATATCTGATTGAAATCAATCCTCGCGGAGGTGGCGACGGCATTTCAAACATTCTTGTTGAACGCAGCACCAATTGCGACTACGTCAAAAAGATGATCGAAGTCGCATTGGGCATTTTCACCCCTCCAACAGTCCAGAACACACGTTATGCTGGAGTCTACTTCTTATGCAAGCAAACTAGCGAATACGCTGAAAAATTCAAGGCCGTCAACAACCAACCTTGGCTATTATCCAAAGACGTAAAAACATACGAACTTAGTGAAGCCACCGGCAACTTGGATCGAAACGGCTATTTCATTTATTGTTCAGACCACAAAATATTATTGGATGAAATCTAATGACAGAAAAACCACTCGTATCCATCCTTTGCGTGGCTTACAACCAAAAAGACTACATTGCCCAAACTATCGAAGGCTTTCTCATGCAGAAAGTCGATTTCCCGATAGAAATCCTCATCCATGACGACGCATCAACAGACGGAACCGCTGAAATTATCAAATCATATGAAGCAAAGCACCCGGAACTTATAAAGGGAATCTACCAAAAAGAAAACCAATATTCTAAGGGCGTCAAAGTATGGCACACATTCCTCTTTCCCATCGCAAGAGGCAAATATTTTGCCGAATGCGATGGCGATGACTACTGGTCTAATCCCGACAAACTGCAGAAGCAAGTATCATACCTTGAAGCACACCCAGACTGCGGTCTAACCTACGGAATAGTGCGTCAATACAATCAAAAGAAAAAAGCTTTCCTCACAAATCGAGGTTGCGACTATATTTCATTTGAACATTTTTTGAGCAAAAAGAATTGTATCCCTGCCCTTACCGCATGCTATAGGAAGGACTTGATGTTACAATTCGATAGCACCATACAGCCCGCACAATATCACTGGAAAATGGGGGATTTCCCTTTATGGCTATGGTTCATACATAATTCCAAGGTAAAATTCTTCCCTGAAATATTCGGCGTTTACAGGATTCAGGACAACTCCGCCGCACATTCCAGTGACATAGAAAAGCAAATAGCATTCTACAAATCCGCCCACGATTGCGCAAATTTCTTTTCCAAATTATACCTGCACAAAGAGCTTCCGCCTTTTGAAGAACATCGCGAACGAGCTCGCCTCTATTCTACCAGGTCTCACGACCGACGCAAAGCATATTTGGAATACAAACTAATTCCGAATAAAAACTGGAAATACAAATTATTAACAATTCTTCACTCCAACTCGGTCACATTCTTATTACTTCGGTTATACCATTCCATAAAGTATAGGCAGTGACCGTCATGCATTTTCGCCATTTAATGCCGGAGATTCACCATTTTCGGCATTTTCTTTTTGACGGGCATCATATTCGATTTTATCCTTTTCTATACGGCCGACGTATAGGCCAATGAAAAGGAAACAAAACGCCGTATTATTTCCAATTAACCCAGACATCGTCAGAAACATTATTATACCCATTGGCATCATTTCCAACGCGACTTTATTGGGCTCGTAAAGTTTGTCGTTATTTTTCAAATAGCGGAAAGCCATTATCCAGAACAGGTAAAACGTCAGCACACCGAACACCCCTCTGTCAATCATATAGATAAAGGCAACCGACTCCAATCCACCGATAAATTCGTCATCGTCATTGAAACGAATCCCCTCATCTTTGATTTGATGCGCCGTATAATTACTTCCATTCCCCCATATAGGTGACTCCTGGATCTTCTCGAAAGAGAATGCCAGCTGAGTCAACCGGAGCATAATAGACGACCCATCTTTGTTGTCCATAAGATTTTCCACTGCATAGTTCACCATATAAGATGCACTGAAGAACAAAATTCCAACAAAGAGGATTTTCATCAACGCCCCTTTTGTTTTCATATAGGAATACAGCAAAGCAATAGACACACAAGCAAGCGACGTTCTCGACCCCGACAGAACAACGCTTACGCCTAGTAAAAACAGAATTGCCACACTCTTTCCATAACTCAATGCTTTAACTTGAAAGACATTCCAGTAAAACAGGAACAGAACCATCAATAGCGTGCCAAGCGCCGTCGGGTGTTTTGTCGTTATAATAGTCCTTATACGCCAGCCCTCACTAGCGGAAATACTGCCGTTCAAGTCATACCAGCCGTCATAAGCAGGGAAGGACAAATTTATTATCTTGTACAAGAGGTTAGAATTCGTTGCTGCCTCATAGCATCCGTAAACACACATTAGAAAGACAAACCAATAAATACTTTTCGAAACGTCCTCTAGCGTAAGTTCTTCAGAGGCGATAATGGCGGCAATAAAGTAACAATAGAGATCAATGAGATCTCTTATCGCATAGTAGGCATTCATCCCATCAAAGTTAAACACCGTTGTCAAAGCATAGCTCAGTACAATAAGCAACAGGAAATACTTCATGGGGCTTTCAAAAACAGCCCTCTTGAAATTATGCGTATTCATCAGGAGTTCTTTGCCTATAAACGCATACAAAAGAACAATCTGTCCTGATAGCGCCGGGCTATCGTTGAATAAAGCGCAACAAGGAAACAAAATTGTTCCTAAAAGCAACGCAATAAACCCCTTGGCGGTATTACCCACGAAGATTGTCGCTAAAAAGCCAAAATAGACCAGGAGTACTATTGCAGTCATTCTTCTTAATAATAAATTACTTTTTCAATTTTACCAAAAGACAGACAGGGAAATGATCCGAGTAATAGCGGGGTTTGCCTGATTTCCAGTAGAAATTGTTCGGGACACTATACCGCATTACCTCGACCTTCTCGTTCACAAATACGAAATCTATAATTTTCCGGGGTTCCTCGCCCGTATCAAAGGCATTGAAAGTCCCGCCAGAAGCAAATTTTTTCTGGGCCACGCCATACGAATCCTTGACGAAGCCGCTACTGCCTACCAGGTTGTACACATCGCCGCCCCTTTCCGAATTGAAGTCACCCAGCAAGAACACCGGAGTGCTGCTACGGCGTGCAAGGGAATCCAGGATAAGCCTGACACCATTTACACGCGCTTTCTCGCCAATATGGTCCAGATGAGTATTGTACACAGAAAAAGTCACGCCCGTGGATTTTTCACGGAACAGGGCCCACGTGCAAATGCGCTTGCTGTCGGTATCCCAGCCCATGCTGGGCTTGTTCGGCGTTTCAGAAAGCCAAAACGTGCGGGACTCCACCAAGTCGAACTTTTTATGCTTGTAGAAAATGGGATTGTAGTTGCCACTCTTTTTTCCATCTCGTGAGGCCTGCCCCACGTAACGGTACTGCGGCATTCTATTGAGCAACGAATCTATTTGGATAAAAGTTGCTTCCTGCATTCCGATCACATCGTTGTCCATCATCTCGATGAATTCAACTGTGTGAGGAACGCGGTCGCTCCACTCATCCACCTGATAAACACGCTTTACTTCTATAGTCTTGATATTCCATGAAGCTATGGATAAATCTCCGGCAAAGGCTGAATTCACCATCAAAGCTACAAGTAGAAAGACAACAGAATTATATTGAATCATTTTTCAAACGAGGACTTTTCAGGGAATATCGCATCAAAGGCTTTTATCAAATTGGACTGTACTTGGTTGAACACTTCTTCTGAATCGCATTCCTCGGCATCTTGCAAACAGACCATATTGCAAGATCGGTTCCTGACAACATCAAAAGCTGCGCTGCCCAAGCTCAATTCATATTTTTTCCCTAGTTTTTCCATCGAAGTCGGGTAAAAATTTCCGCTTGCCAAATCCCAATAGCGGAAAAGATACTGCGACACGTCATTAATGGATCTAAAGCGGCTCTTTCGAGTTTCATTAAGAATTTCTGGCTCTTTTGCCCAAACCTCCTCAATGGTTTTCTTGAGCATGGGTACCGGGAGATGCGCGTTGCCAAAGCCGATAAACGCAGAATGCTGTGAATAGAGGAAATTCAAAAGCGCTGTCTTGAATCCCACCTTGTTCGGCATAAACCATTTTTTCCAATTTTTACGAATTTGATTCCGGCTGTCGAAATGCCTGTTGATAATCGTGACCGCATTTGCGGTAACATGCGTTACTATAGAATTGGCTAGCAGGCCCTGCGGAACAATCGGATGAAGTGCGGCATAATGCACTGGCAGACCGTTCCTGAAGAAAAAGGACGGCTCTATCGGTCTAAGCAGAAACGTATCGTCATTGAAGTATACAAACTTGTCGGAAAGCCCTTCAATTTTATGCATCCCAATTTCTATCGGGTGGGAGTTGAATACCGGCAAGTTTTCGGCGGGAATATAATCCGAGTGATTGACGCAGTTCAGCTTGGGGCAGTCCGTATTCAGCCACTCGGGTTTTTGTCCACACGTTACAAAATGGACCTTGCGCACCCAGGGGGCGCACTTTTCAATGGCGCGAAACCAGTAGGGCATAACACCCCAATCCCGATAGCGGTTGGCGCTGATGTCAACTTTTTTCCCTGTAGCAAGGTACTGGTACTTGGCCTTTTCCTCTTGCCACTTCTTGTCGCCACCGTCAACCCAAAGGACTACAAAATCTATCGGTTCCACAATAAACGCGCCTTTCTTGCTTATTCTTTATTACGGCCCAGCAGCTTGTTCTTGAGTACCACCAGGCGGTGACGGTTCTCTTCCCCGATAACACGTGTACCGATTTGCATCAGTTTTTTCTTGAGCTTGTCCTTCTTGCTTTTCCACATATTGTCGTAGTGGTGTATGCCCACCGTTTTCTCAGTCACGTTTAGGACACCCGTAAAGCAGTTGAGCGGGCTAAAGACTTCCTCGGGGTAAACGACAATTTCACCACCCAGCACCTGCTTCTCGCTGGACCAGGAATAATTGTACTTCCTTTCCAGGTAAGCCTGGGCCTTCTTTGAATTAGGCACAACGTCCATCTTTCCCGTAGAATCAATAAAGTCTACGTTCTCGTACTCATCCAGCATTTCCTTTATCCAGGCGGCCTTGGGCTTAACTGCGATCATTGCCATGCAAATGGAATGCTTGCTTTCCGAGGATACGAACCCATCATGTTCCAGGTACGGGTCCAGCGGCTTCAATAGTTCGTAATCCGAATCCAGATAGATTCCGCCATAGTTGTAGAGGGCATACAGACGGATGTAATCTGCCGCGAAAGCCCACTTTCTCTGCTGTACGGCCTGTTCCACCCATTTTACGGAATGAATGTCGAACTTCTTCATGTCCCACAGCATAAGTTCATAATCCGGGCAGAACTTCTTCCAGCTATCAATACATTCCTGCACCAAGGGGGGAAACGCAGATCCGGAAAGCCAACAATAGTGAATGATTTTCGGTATTTTTTGGGTCATCTTGGGTATCCCCTATAGTTTAATCTCGTAAATTCCGCGGCAACCTTCATGCACAGAATCAATGCAGACGCGGTCACCCGTGCGGTTCCATCTCGGGTGCAAGTCGCAGCGGCAATCGTTATCATAGCGGAAGGGAGAGAATACGCGGGCAATACGCTGACTTACACCATATTCGCTACCGTCTTCCTTACACAAATACACAGAGGCAATCCTCTTGCGGTTCGGATAGGTATCCGTAATGATAAGGCTTCCATCCGGAGAGTAGCTGCAATGGCCATCCGTATTCAAGTTCGGCCAGAACATGCGATATTCACGGGTTTTGTCCTTCATTAGGTAATAGTGATTGCCCGTCTCCTTCTTCCTCAGGAACGAAAGAATCTCATCGTCGTTTTTCCAGTAGCAGTGCGAAACAAACACATCGTCGCTCAGGTTGAACATTTCCGTACAATCCATATTGACGGTCACCAAGCGCGTATGCTTGTGCCCCTTCTGAAACCAGCGGTGAAGCACCATAAACCGTTTGCCATTCGGGCTTATCATCAGATGATTGACCTTGTGGCTTGCCCCTTCCATCGAAGGGTCAGGTTCAAAGGCAGCAAAGTCCGTGTACTTCAGCAGGTCCGTCACTGCACCGGATTCCACATCGATTTTCCAAATGCAAGTTTCGTCCGGGCAGTTGATCTTCGCAAAAGCATCGGGCAGATTGGAATAGCCGTACCCCGGGCGCATGCGGTGCAGGCGCGAAAAATCAAGGCTCAGCGCAACCTTACCATCGCGAGAAATGTCATAGATGGGCATCGGGAGCGAACGTTCTTCCCTGCGGTTCTTCACGTCATAAATAACGGAGCAGTAGTGCCCATCGCGAAAATCGTTGTAGATGATGCGGCTTGCAAAGTCGGGCCCCATCCACTGTGCCATACAGCCCTGCTGCACGTTCCAGGAATGCGTCTTCGCAATCTCTATTGCCTTGTTTCCGTCCTGCGTATCGATAAGGACAAGCGTTCCCTCTTCTTTCGGAGCAACACTCTTGTAAGCCTGCCTTACCTTGAGGGCAATAAGAAAGCGGTTGTCGGCATCCCACGGGGACTTGTCATAGTAGCCATAGTAATATTCAAAACTGTCATCGGGAGTTAACCGAATCAGTTCTCCTTCGACCTTGAATTTTTCCTTAGAAACAATATAGCTTAGAACCTGATAAACCCTCTTGGCAGACCGTTTCACTACGGGGAAGCTTTCCAGCATCTGCTTTCCAAGATTCTCTAACTCAACGAAACCCATCTAAAACCTTTCTACTTGTACCAGTTTTCTTGAATGAATTGATCCACCAAGTTAATCACAGACATTGGGTCCTTGTTGATCCATGGAACAAGATTTGCCTTGCCATTGTAAATTCGTTCGAAACATTCACCTAAATCATCCAATTCCGGACTAGCCATCATAATGTAATGACAATCAGCAAAAGCTTCGTTGCACTGCACCTGGTGATCATTGATATGCTCCTTGTACTTGCGCAGCCTAGAAACACCTATCACAGTCTTCTTCGCCTTCAGCGCCTTGACTATAGACCCCGAAGCTCCATGACAGACGACGATATTCGCCTCGACAATCTTTTGATCGAACTCTTCCGGAGATAGGTACCTTACAAACTCGTAATACTTGGGCGAATAATTTGATAGGCCAATCTGCGCAAAAACTGGTTCTTTCAGAACGCCCGATTCACACAACTCGTCCAATTTCTTGAACAGCCGGTCAAAGGGGTAGTACCTAGATCCAACAGTAACAAAAATCAATAAAGACACCCCCCATAAATGGCTTTCTTATAATACTTCTTTTGCTTTTCCCACTGAACAATGAACAAATCGCTGTGCTTTTCCATCATACGCCCCGCAACCGTCGGCATATCCGCACGGCCAAAGGTTTCAATAAAGACAAATTTCTTCTTAAAAAGAATTGACAAAAGATAGAACGGATAAGCCACCATAGTACCCGTGGTAACCACAAAATCAGGCTTTTCTCTAAACCAAATTCGCAAAGTCTTTACCACATTCACTAGCATTTTGGGAAGCATCAAACAATCCCTCAAATCCGTCTGTAAAAGCAGGTACTTTGCCAGCGGCTCTTTAAACTTCACTTTTTCGGAAACAAAAAAAACCTCATACTTATCCGCAAGTATCTCAAATTTTTTTAACTGTTCCCAATGGCCTCCAGAAGAAGCAACGAAGCATATTCTTGGCGGCCTTTTCTTTTTTTCCATCATTCTTACTCCGCCTTACCCTTACCGATGCTGGACACTTCGAAACCGATCTTACGGAGAGCGTCGGCATCGAGGATATTGCGGCCATCGAACACGAAGGCGGGCTTAGCCATGCCCTTGTAGATGCGGTTCCAGTCGAGTTCGGCGAAGCACTTCCATTCGGTGCAGACCACCACGGCATGGGCGCCCTCGGCAGCCTTGTACGGATCTTCCTCGAACTGGACCTGGTCGAGCACGTCCTTCAGGTCGCGCTTGGCATCGGGGATGGCCTTCGGGTCGGTCACGACCGGCTGTGCATGTTCGGCGAGCAAATCGCGCACCACGAGGTTCGCAGGGCTTTCGCGGGTATCGCCGGTGTTCGCCTTGAAGGCAAACCCGAACACGGCAATCTTCTTGCTTGCAATCGTGTTGAACATGGTCTCGAGCATGCGGTCCACCACGCGGTGGGTCTGCCACTCGTTGATTTTCACCACCGATTCCCAGTAAGCGGCGACTTCGGGAAGTCCGTAGTAACCGCACAGGTACACGAGGTTCAAAATGTCCTTCTTGAAGCAGCTACCGCCAAAGCCGATGGAGGCCTTCAGGAACTTGGGCCCGATGCGGCGATCCTTGCCCATCACGTAAGCGACTTCGTCCACGTCGGCGCCAGTCTTTTCGCAGAGGGCGCTGATGGAGTTGATGGAGCTGATGCGCTGCGCGAGGAACGCGTTCGCGGTAAGCTTCGTGAGCTCGGAACTCCAGAGGTTCGTCGTGAGGATGCGGTCACGCGGCACCCAGTGGGCATACACGTCCACCAGCTTCTGGCAAGCAGCAAGGCCATACTCCGTCTGGTGGCTACCGATAAGCACGCGGTCCGGCTCAAACAGGTCGTTGATAGCGGTGCCTTCGGCCAGGAATTCGGGGTTGCTGAGCACCTCGAAGTGCAGGCCCTTGTCGTTAGAGTTCAAGATGCGTTCCATCGCGGCGGCGGTACGCACGGGGAGCGTCGACTTCTCGACGATAATCTTGCCTTCGTCGGCAATTTCCAGAATGTTGCGTGCGGTCTTTTCCCAGTACTGCAGGTCGGACGCCTTGCCGGCACCGTGACCGAAAGTCTTGGTCGGGGTGTTCACAGAAACAAAGATGATGTCCGCTTCCTTGATGGCAGCCGGAATATCCGTGCTGAAGAAGAGGTTGCGGCCACGGGCGCGTTTCACCACGTCATCGAGGCCGGGTTCAAAAATCGGGAGATTGTCGCTGTTCCAGGCGTCGATACGGGCCTGGTTAATATCAACTACGGTAACCTTCACGTCGGGGCACTTGTCGGCGATAACAGTCATAGTGGGGCCACCGACGTAGCCCGCGCCAATGCAAAGAATATTGGTATCGAATTTCATAGTACTCTAAATTTAGCAATTACAAAAAATCACTTAAACTTCGCTGTATACGAAACACCGTTTTCAGGCATAATTACACGGGTCGGGGACGTTTCTCCGTCGCTCCAGCCTGTAAAAATTTCGCTACCATTAGCCATGGCCGTCACACTAATCCCAAGTCCCGTAAAGAAGTCAATTTTCATTTCAGGGCGGTCCAGAGGGAGCCCGTGAACGAGGATTCTTCCGCCACCTTCTACAGACAACGTAACAGAAACTGTTTGTAGGAGCTTAAAATACTCCGCAAGCTCCTGCATAACGATAGCTTGACGCTCCGAGGCAAAGGTCTTCAGTTGGTCCAGCCCCGACTTCATGTGGGAGGCGTTCAAATTCCAGCGTTTTTGATCGCGGGCCACTTCGCTTTCCATTTCCGACATCATAGCGTCAATGCGGCTCAAAATCCGGCCCGACTCAAAATTCATCGACAAAAGCACAGCCATGCGGTTGACGAACGCCGCACGGAAGTCCTCGTTCTCCAACATCCTCCGCAACAAGAGCGTATATTCGGGGCCGTTTGGCCACGATTCGCCGTTCTCCGCCGTTGCAAACTCAAATATGTTGTTCTTGTACTCGCTGTGGTTGTTGCCAAAGCCAAAATCCAGATCGTACAAGAACCACCTCCATGGCGTACCTGGATTATGGCAACGCCACTTTTTGAGGTTGTTCCCGGGCCAATCCCTATTGTTCACAAAAATCTCGGTATGGACGTAATTCATAAAGTTGTCCACATCCATGAGCGAGGCAACATAGGCATAATTCTCGTCGTTGTCCAGGTGGTGCGTCTCGAGCCAATCCATGAGCGCCACGTAATCGACGGCAGAGCCGCTGGTCACCGAGTTGTCGGCCTTGAGCAAATCGATTTCATCCGAATCGTAGCCGTAATGCGTCTCAAAGTAGTACTCGTTGGACTTTTCGCGGATGTTGTGGATGCCATAGTACTCGCCGTTGTAATACACGACGGCGGGTCTCCCCCGCTGGTAATCGACGCCCAGGCCCTCCGTAATGGAACTCGCCAGGCGGTCCTGGATATAGTTGGAGCCGTAATTGCCGCCGTTGTTGCGCAAAACGAACCACTTGAACTTTTTCAACTCGGGGAACTCCGGGAACAGCGGGTACTTCAAACGGTTATTCCCGTACTTTTCGCGGAACACAATTGCGACGGACTTTTTCTTTTGCATCCTGCTGTAGTTGCCAAAAATCTGGAAACCCGCATTCTCGGCAAAGGCGGGCGAGTTCACGCCGGGCTCGAACAGCTCCACAAACACGGGGAGTTCCTTGTCCAGCCAGTAGTTCGCCCCGTAATGGGGCTCCGCCGTTTGCGCATTTGGACCTTCCATGTATATACCCGTGTCGGGATCAAAGAACGCCCCCGGGTCACCTACCACAAACACGGAGGCTACCGCAGGTTGGGACTCAAATAAATAGGTGCGCGTCTCTACAGGGCTGGGAGTCGCCCCTGCAACAAAGGAAGCGCAGCGCACAACGCTCGTGGAATCCAGCACCAGCGAAGTCACCTGCGGGCTCAACTCCGTCGGGAGCGCCCCGCCAAGTTCACAGCGGACATTTTCACCGGCGTCAAACGCCAATGCCACCGGCTGTGCATAAAAACCCGAAGGTGGTAGCTTTGCCGAGGGCGATGGCGACAGCTCACCCGAGACCACCCCAAGGGTAGCGCCGTACGGAGACGATTCCGCATAGCCCCAAATCATTGCCCCCACAGAGGAGGTTCCCAACGCCCACGATTTCCCCGTAGGCAATTCGGGGTATGCGACAGAATCCAGAATTTGGCTCTGCGCGTTTACTAAATAGAGGGAACCGCCCTTTTTGCTCGCCTTAAAACTGGCGTGCGGTTCATGGCCGCGATTGCGGACGATGTACGACGAAATGTCCATCGTCACTTCCTGCATTTCCTTGGACTCAGGACTAATGCGAGTCCCGTAAATATTCGCAAGGTCAGGGAAAGTCGTCCCCGTCGGAAGCATAGCACGGTAGGTCGTCGTCGAGTCGCCCGTGCCCATGAAGGTGATCTCGTAACCTTTCCAGTCGTCTATGTCGGGCTGCGCCAACCGCAGCGAAAGGACGCGGTCCTTGGAAATGAAACCGGTCAGCAAAAGTTCGTTGGCGGCGCTCATGTCCAGTACGTCCGTCGGGTCCGTGGAACCAGTCCCCACAAAAACAGAAATCGAGGACCAGCCCAACTCTTCGTTATCGCCGAACTTCATCACGGCTCCCACATGCGAGACGCCGTCCGCCTTGAAGCAGTTGCGGGAACGCCCCTCCAGCGGATTTGCATAACTAAAGCCGGCCACATCCTCATTTTGCGCGTCAGTCCACGTCCAGCATCCAGGGCCCATCATATTGAGCGTATCGTGCGGAGGCACAAAGTCGGGCAAATTTTTCCCCGAGAGAAACACCAGCATAAAGGATTGCGGAGGGACGACCACGTTCCCAAGCACCCATTTTTGCGGTTCCGTCTGCGCATCGGTCAAGGCGAGCCCCGCGAGGTTCACCGCTGTGTCGGCCGGATTGAAAACTTCGACCCACCCGTCGTCGCCGCCTTCGTGGTCCTTGTACGTGAGATTGACCGGATCCACCTCGGTAAACACCACCGGGGCGCCACCCACGAACGGCAAAAGGGAAGATCCTGAATTCTCGTTTACGGGTTCCATGCTCGTTGTCGACGGAGCGTCTTCTGAACAGCCCGAAAACAGCGCAACGCAAAGCGCTGCGAACATGACCACTACAAGTGGAAAAAAACGACGATTGCAATACAGCATCGTCCTTAAACTATGTTTTTTTTGCGCAAAGTGCGAGGGCGACGCACCACAAAAAGTCCCGCGCCTATAAGAACCAGGGTCACCGAGATGATTTTCCCTATGGGAAAAGCCTCCGAGAACACAATCGCCCCGGCAAGAGTGGGCACGGCAGCACCGACAGCGGCACTGAACGGGATGATGAACAGGGCTCGCCCTCTGGAAAACGATATCTGCGAATACAGGAACGCAATCCCGTACGTGGCCACGTAGCCCCAAACGCGCGGGTCCAAAAGAAGTCCGAACACGGTCGACGCGCTCACGGCATCGAGGTCAAAATCCATCGCCACGCTCTTGTAGAACGCCGCCGAAACGCCAAAGCCCACGCCCATGATGAGCGAGTCTACCATTTCACGGTCCTTGCACCACAAGTGGGCAAAGAAGGTCACGGCGCAAAGCGCCCCCGCATACGCCCAAAGCATGGTCACATTCTGCACGCTGGTCGATTCACCCAGGCTTTCTACCGAGTAAAGCAGGCCCGCCACCACAAAGCAAATCGCAACCACAATCCGCTTGGTCAAGGCTTCGCGCAAAATGCAAAAACCCATAAGCGCCGTCAAAACCGGATTCAAAACCATCATGGGCTGCACCTGCGAGAGGTCGTAACGCGCCATCGCAATGTAATAGCCCAAGGTCGCAAGGCCCGAACAACCTATGCCGAACCACCAGAACTTGTTCGTAATTACGCCCTTGAAGAATTCCCACGGTCGGGAAGTTCCGCCAGTACGCTTGCCTACCGTAGATACCCCTGACTTTTCAAGGATATTGCCGCAGGCAAAGAGGAACGCCGGACCGATTGTCAAAAGGAGGAACAACATGCGCTAAATCTCGTCGTAAATTTCCTGATAAATCCAGTAATTCCCCATGACGCGCTTGACGTAGTCCCTAGTTTCCCAATAGCTGATTTCTTCGGCACGCACATCCCACGGGAGGCCCTCGCCAGCAGTCTGCCAGCGCTTGGTGGGCTTCGGACCCGCATTGTAGTTGCCCAGCACATACATGTAGTCGTCATTATATTCCGCCTTGAGATCGACCAGGTAACGGATGCCCAAGCGAATGTTCATGTACGGGTTGTAAAGCAGCTTAGGGTCGAACCAGTCGGCAATGCTCTCTTTTTCAGCAAGCATCTTGCCTGTCGCGGGCATAATCTGCAAAAGACCGCAAGCCCCCACCGGAGAGGCAATCTGGAAGTTGAAAATGGATTCCTGGCGCATCACACTGTACACAAAGAACGGGTCGATACGTTCGCCGGAATGAAACTTCACCTGTTCCGTGAACGGGATCGGGTAAAGGTAATGCAGCACGCTAATGGGCGGCGACATCAGACGACGGCGGTCAATATTATTCTGGAACTGGCGCGCCAGGCGGTAACCCGCTGCAGTCTCGCCCACTTCGTAAAAGAGCATTCCGTATTCGTAAAGAAAATCCAGGCGCTTGTAGTTCTTTTTGCGGGCTTCGTCATAAAGCGCAAAGGCCTCGTCGGTAAAGCCGTACAGGAACAAGTCCTTAATGCGCCGGTAACGGGTCGGGTTGTAGCTCGAGTCGACCTTGGTCTGCTTTTGCGAAGCGCGAATCCAAGCGAGGGTCTCTTCGGGCGACATGGCGACCCCATGGGCGAACGGGACCTTGTCGGCATCCATCAGCTTGTTTTCTACAAGCTTGAGACGCGAGCGGTGCGCATAGTAGGCCAGCGGGAAATCCCTGATGCAATCCAAGTAGGCCTCGCGGGCGAGCGAATCCTTGCCGAGCATCATGTAGGTGTCGCCCAAGAACATGCGGGCGCCGCTACCGCTCCACAAGAACGGATCCTTGGTGGCGTCAATAAAGGCGTCGACAGCCTCGTTCCACTTTTCTTGTTTGAAGTAGATAAAGCCTATGCGGAACTTGGCCCACTGGCGCTTGATGTTGTTCTTGAAGCGCTTGTTCGAGAGCTGCCTAAAGCAAACGATAGCACTGTCGTACATCTGCTTTTGCTCGTATTCAAAGCCACGGACCCAGAGGTTGTTGGCGTTTTCCTTGCTAAACTGGCTCACGTCCTGCAAAAGCGAATCCATAGTCTTAATTTCTTTGGCGTAGGTTTTCGCGTCATTGCGATACAGGCGGAGCGTCGACTGCATCCACAACGGGCGCGCCTCCACGGAATCGAGCAAGAACTTGAACTGTGCAATGGACTCTTTTTCGCGTTTCAACGCACGCAAGGTTACCGCCCGCTTTTCCCAAAGCATGATTCGCGTATCCATGTCGAGCGTGCTCGGCGGGAGCTGCTTTTGCAGGGAATCCTCGGGCAGCGGCACTGCCGTTTCGGGAGCCTTGGCGAGTTGCAGCGAATCCAATATGCGGATGGAATCCAGCAAGGCGAGACACACGTTCGCCTCGTCCTTCGCGCAAGCCATCTTGGCGTAGGCAACCTTCTCGCTCAGCGATTCAGGACCACCGCGCACCTTGCGAAGCCTGCGGATTGCCGAGAAAGCAGAATCCTTGTACACGGTTGCACTAGTCAGCAACTGCATGTAGAGGCGCTTCGCCTGTTTGGGCTGTTTGAACTCTTCCAAGAAAACCGCGTAACGATACTTGAGGGCGGCGGCATCGTCCCCCTTGGGGTACTTGTCCAAAAAAACTTTCAGGGAATCCGCATGGGCTCGATCATTCAACGTGGTATCGGCCATGGCAGCCTCGATACGCATGCGCGAAGCCGACTTGTCAAAGCCGGCATCTTTCTCAAACTTGGTACCCAAGGCGAGGGCCGCTCGCATTTGGCTGTAATCGCCCTGCATAAAGCGGGCCTTGGCCATACGCAAAATCACCGTCTTCTCGAGCACGGTGTCACGGGAACGCAAGGAATCATAAGCGGCATAGGCGCTGTCCCACGCCCCGGTATAAAAGAAGGCGGCGGCCTTGGCAAAGTCACGCACATTCTTGGGGAGCGTTGAATCGGCAGCCGCCTTTTTAGAGCGTTCCGCGCGAACTACCAGGTTTTGAAAATCCACCGAGGGAATCTTTTCCAGTTCCTCATAGGGGTCCAGCGGCGTCACCGGCATGGTCGCAATCAAGCTGTCCGTAGCAATTGTCGGAGCCGGCACGGGATCCACTTTTGTCGTCTCGGCACCGGCATTACATACAAAGGTAAAAAAAGCAAGGGTCAATAAACCATGGTTCAGCCTAAGTCTGTTTTTCACTATCACCACCCAACAAACTAGAAATTCCTAAATCCTTAATGGTTTGCGCGTACTTTTTCTTCAAATAGGCATCCACATTCTCAGCATCGTCCATCTGGAGCACAGTCAACGCCGTTTCACGCACGTCCTCAAAGTTAATGGAGCGAATAATCTTCTTGGTCGCCATCACGCTCCAAGGCGTCATGGATAGTTCATCGACTCCCAAGCCCACCAACAAAAGCACACTGAACGGGTCCGAGCTCATTTCACCGCAAACCGCCACGGGGATTCCCTGGCGATGCGCCGCCATCACCGTCTGGTAGATCATGCTAAGCACAGCCGGGTGATGCGGTTGGAACATGTCGGTAATCAATTCGTTTGTACGGTCCACCGCCAAGGTGAACTGGATTAAGTCGTTGGTTCCAATACTAAAGAAGTCAGACTCCTTGGCAAGCAAGTCCACAAGCATCACGGCAGCAGGCACTTCAATCATCACGCCCACCTTGATATCTGCAACTTCATGGCCTTCGGCAATCAGTTCTTCGCGGCACTTGGCAATGCACGCCTTTGCCCTGCGAAGTTCCGAAAGTCCCGATATCATGGGGAGCAGCACACGCAAATTCCCCTTGCTGTTCGCCAAAAGGAGAGCCCGCAACTGCGTACAAAAAACATCTTCACGGTCCAGGCACACGCGAATGCTGCGCCAGCCCATAAACGGGTTCGCCTCGTTGACCGCCGAGATTCCCGACACCAGCTTGTCTCCGCCAGCATCCAGCGTACGGATGGTCACAGGGCACGGCGCCATGGTGTCCAAAATTTGCTGGTAGGCTTCCCGCTGTTCATTCTCGGTCGGGGCATCTTTCCTAAAGAACAGGAACTCAGAACGGTAAAGCCCTATACCCGTCGCGCCAAAGTCGGTCACCTTTTCGGATTCACTCGGGAGCTCGATGTTCGCATGCAGCGTGATGTACTTGCCATCGCGAGTCATAGGTTCAAGTCTACGCATCGTGAACAATTCACGGCGTTGACGTTCGTAAACCTCCTGGCGTTCACGGAACCTGCGAATATCTTCTTCGTTCGGGTTCACAATGACCATGCCGCCGGAACCATCCACAATGATGGTGTCGTCGGGCTTGATCAAGGCTGCCACGTTGCGGAGGCCCGACACGGCAGGGATTTGGAGAGAGCGAGCCAAAATGGCCACATGGCTTGTGCGGCCGCCAGTATCCATGGCGAGGGCGCTCGCCTGGCCCGGCTTCACGGACATCAAAAAACTCGGCAAAAACTCGTGCGCCACCAGAACCACGCCGGCTTCGATAGATACTTCCTCTAGTACCGGTCCGGAGTCCTCCATGGCCGCCATCAAACGGTTGTACAGGTCGCGCAAGTCGGCGGCTTTGTCACGGGTCGCCTGAGAATCAATCTTCTCGAACTTGTCGATATAGCCGCCCAAAACCACGTGGACAGCCCACCGGGCGTTCTTGTGCCCCTTCTTGATTTTATCAAGGATCCCATTGATCAAGCCCGGGTCCTGCAAAATCATAAGGTGGGTAGCAAAAATCAAACTGTCCTGGAAGCCTGCACGACTTTCGGAAACTTCCTTGATCTTGTTGATTTCGGTGACGGTCTTGGTGACAGCCTTCAAAAAAAGCTGTTCTTCGGCAGGGATTCGGGACTCCGGCAAAGTCTCTTCAACAACAGAGACCTCCCGATTGATAATCGGGAACGCCTTCCCCATGGCAAAACCCGGGGACGCCGGAACGCCCACCAATACGATGCGTTCAGCCTGGTTCTTCGTTGAACTTGTCATTAAACAGCTGTTCCAACTTTTGTGAGACTTCTTCTTCGTCTTCACCGTCAACTTCGAACTTCACTTCGGAGCCAAGTGGAATGGCCAGCATCATCACGTTCAAGATGCTCTTTGCATTTGCCTTGGATCCTTCGAAAACGATCGAGACGTCACTCTTGGCGGGGCCAGTAATGTCGACAATCATGCCAGCAGGGCGCGCGTGAATTCCAAGTTTGTTAGTGACTGTAAGAGTCTTAACTATCATCTTTTCCTCAGAAAAAATCCACATTCACATCGAGGCCATCGTGCAGAATCACACGGAACAGGCTATCGGCAGAATGGACGGTCTTCACCAGATCGTCATGCAAAGTCTTGTCGGCAAGCAAGGTACCCACGGTATTGTCCTTGGACTGGACCTTGGCAATCAGTTCGTCCAAGTGCTTGGTCACGCCTTCGAGATCCGAAATCAACGAATTGGCGTTGTTCATCACCTTGTCGGCGCCCGCAAACATGTTGTCGATTGGCGGCTTGACGCCGTCCACCAGTTCGCCCACCTTGGCGGTCACCTGGTTCAACCCGTCCAGACTCTTCTTGAGCTGCGGGTCGGTCGTATTGACCATGCTCATCAAACGGTCTCCCAAAGTTTCCGCCTTGGCCAAGAGAGTCTTGAATCGGTCCTGGAATTCAGGATTCGCGATGGTGCCGTTCAACGCCTGCTTTACCGACTCCAGTAGAACCTTGGTGCTGTCACAAACTTCACCGGCAAGGCCAATGGCCTCGGCGATACCGGCATCGAACTGACCGTCAATAGTGTCGTTCGGGGCAAAATACTGCGTGGAATCGCCCAAAATCATACCGATCTGGCGTTCGCCCATAATGCCGATATTCTGCACCCGGATTTCGGAATCCTTGGGAATCTTGACATCGGTACGAAGACGGATGCGGACGACCACGCGATGGCCGGCAAGGCTGATGTCCTCGACCTTGCCCAGCTTGACACCGTTCACCTTGACCGGGTCATCGAGCACAAGCGTGCTGACCTGGGTAAAACGGAGGTAGAACGTATTGAAAGTTTCCCTGGGGTCTTTCTCATTCAGGAAGAACACCCCGAAAACCAAAATGACGATGGCGAGGAGAACAACCAAGCCAACAGAGAAATAGAGTGCAGAATTCTTTTTCATTCTAGCTTCAAATTAGCTTATTCACGAAATTTTTCAAAAACTCACTTCTCAAAACGGGGGCTTTTCAAGCCTTTTTGACCATTTTAGCCTTCGATTCTCGTTATTGGGCTGTTATTTTCGATGCCGTTCACATGGCGGTCCAGCCAATCGTGCAACAAGGCGTCCCGTTCGGCCTGAGGCAGCAGGAACTTCTCGCGCCCTTCCTTCTGCATAAAAACGTCCAAGTAAGTCATCAGGACGCCGCCAGCAACCGACACGTTCATGGACTCCGTAATGCCGTACTGGGGCAGTTTGAACTCGTAGTCGGCGTGGGCTAGAGTATCGGGATGGTTCCCGTGGAATTCACTCCCCAGATAAAAGGCAGTCGGCTGACTCAAGTCCAAATCCAGGACCGAGTTCGTGGTGTTCGTACTCGCCACCGCGATCTTGTAGCCCTTTTCGCGAAGCTTTTCCATGCAGAGCATGCGCTTTTTGTACAGGTAGATGCTCATCCACTTGTAGCTGCCCTTCAAAATGGACTTGTTCACGCTGTAGGCGTTGTCCTCTTCGATCACATGCACATCCTGAATACCAAAGACCTCGGCTGTACGGATGACGGCCGAAATATTGTGCGGGTCGAACAAGTCCTCGAGCACCATGCAAAAGTGCCTGGTACGGCGATTCACCACGCCCGTCAGCAGTTCCTGGCGGCGATCCGTCACTCGAGCCAACAGCGATTCCAACGATTCTTCACTCATTTTACCATCCTCGGTTCTTCAACTTTCAGGGGAGCGGGAGCAGGCCGTTCCTTTTCCCTTTGCCTTTGCAGTCTTTCAAAATCACCCAGCTTCCACGGGGCGCCATTCACCACGGTCTCGAAATCCAAAACATACTGGACATTCTCTTGCGACTTCAAGGCAGCACTTTTGAGCATGGGCTCCTTGTTGCCGCCAAAGTATTCCTTCGAGGCCTTTTTGACATCGTCCACGATGTGGTCGATTTTATCGTTCACCACGCTCTTGAATACATTCATCTGCATAATGGAATTCAAAATGGAATTGGCCGGGAACACAATAGCGGTCAGCTTATACGAAATCTTGTTCGGGGCGATTTCGTCCATGTCCAGGTAGGCGACTGCAGTACCGTGGAGAGACCATTTCAAGACCTTCGCGTGACCATAGCCAAAGAACACGTTCCGCATGCCGAGTTTTTGACCGGCGCTATCCTGAAGCACCCAGTAGAACTCGCCCGATAGGCTGCGGCCATTGCTGCCATGGAAAAAACGGCGGTTTCGGCTTGTGTAACCCAGTTCGTAACCCGAGCCCAAGTAGGCGTTGATCAGTTGCGCCGTAAACGGCATGTTGTCGAACAAATAGCTGATGGCGTTTGCACCCAGCGGGAGCGTTCCCTTGTTCTCGTAAATCGCCCTGTACTGACGACCCAAGCGGGCATAGACCTCGGCAGCCATGGGCTGCTTCAAATCGGCAGGGAATCCACGCCTGGTAATTTCCTTGAACGGTTCACAGAACTCGTCGTCGTACTTCGTCTTGGGCCAGGGCTTTAGGTCTTCTTGGGAGCAAAAATCGTATTGGATGTCCAGGCATTTTTTGACGCCCGAGCAAAGGCTGCGCACATCGTCTTCCTTGTTGGCCAACTGGCGCAGCACCAGCCCGCGGAAACGCACCTTGGCAATGGAATCACGTTTGGCGTCCATCAGTTCCGCCTTCGAGAGCGCCTCCGGGTTAGAGGGCATGTACTCGCCGGCATAAGCCGTCACCAGCGACACCAAAAGGATCGCCACTACACATCTTATGCCCTTGCCAAAAACCATTATCTAAAATCCAGGCTATCGAGCGGGATCACCGTAAACGGCTTGAGAGCTTCCAGCTTTGCGACGGGCGCCACAATGGAAATCGTCATCTTGTTCTTGTCAAAATACTTGGCGACCATCGCCTTGACCTGATCCTTGGTCACGGCATTCACTTCGGTTACAAAATTCTTGTAATGTTCCGGGGACTTTCCCAAAAGTTCATCTTTCGCAAAGATGGTCGCAATGGATTCCGGGGAATCAAATAACGCAGGCAGACTTTCGACAATCGCCTTTTTAGCCTGGGCTAGTTCCTCGTCGGTGGGGCCTTCCTTTGCCAGCTTTTCCACCTCTTCAAAAATGAGCTTGAGGGCAAAGTCGACCGATTCGACCTTGGTCTGCAGGGCGATGGCCGTCATGGCGGAATCACGATAATCGTTGCCGGCAGAGCTATAAACACTATAGGCAAGTCCCTCGTCACTGCGCACGCGGTTCACGAGCCTGCTGGTAAAGCTGCCCCCGCCCAAAATAAAGCTTGCCACCGCCGTCGGGTAGTAGTCGGGGTGAGGGCGTTTCACAAACGGCTGGTTCATGGTAATGTTCGCCTGCGAAATGTCCTTGTCGACCACATAAACGCCCGGTTTACGGACAAAGGCGATTGTCTCGGGCTTGGGCCTTGCCACCTTGGGGGCGTCCACTTTCCAGCCAGCAAAGAACTCCTTCATTTGCGTCACGGCGGAATCGCGGTCCACATCGCCCGAGAGGGCGAATACAATGCGCTTCGAAGAGTAGGTCCCCTCGGCCAAGCGTTTCACGTCGGCAACGCTCACCTTCTTGTACTCGTCGGCGGTAGCGTCCCACATCCGCGGGTTCGGCGCATAGTTCACCTTGGACTTCAAAGCCGAGAGAATCTTGGCTGGCGTCTCGTAACGGCGTTCATGAGCGGTCACAAAGTTCGCCTTAACAATTTCCAACTGGTTCTTGTCAAATGCAGGGGCGGTCAGGACCTTCTTCGCCAGTTCCAAAAGCGCAGGGAAATCCTTCGAAAGGCAGTCAATATCGAATGCCGAGAGGAACGTGCCCGCGCTAGTCGAGAGGGAAGCGCTGACAAATTCCAGGGAATCGTCCAGAGCGTGCGCCGAGATACCACCGCCCGCACCGCGACGGAGCATGGTTCCCACCATTTCGGAGGCGGCCTCGTCCTTGATGTTTGCCGCGACGTTCGATTCTTCAAAATAGACCGTCAAGTTCACCAGCGGAAGAGCGCGGTCGCTCACAATGTAGCCCGAAACGCCTTCAGCGATTTCGACGCGATAGTCCTTGGGGTACGGAGCCACATACTTGAATTCGGGATACTTGATGTCCTTGTAACTTGCCGGGACAACGGAAGGTTCAGAGGCGGGAGCCTCGGCAACCGCAGGGGCAGCCGTATCGGCGACCGCCGGAGCGGGGCTCGCCGTTTGGGGGGCGGGCGCAGAGGAGCACGCCGCAATTACGGCAAAACAGCCCGCGGCGACAAATCCAATTGAACTAGATCGTTTAAGCATTTGCCAAAATATAGATTAAATCGGGAATCCAGAAAAGCATTCTTCCAAGTTGGAGTAACAAATAAACAAGGAGTGTGTTCCAAATCAAAAAAAATCCGTATATTAGTCAATGAGCCCTTCTGGTGGATAACTTCCGGCATCGCCCAGCGAGCCGCCCGTCTCCAAGAGAGACACATCCACCAGAAAGGCTCTTTTCTCTATCCTAAAACTAAAAGGACATCGCCCGAGCGATGCCCTTTTTTGCTGTACAGAGAAATCCAATTAACTAAAACGACCGTTGAGTTGCTTGCGACGGCGGCCCCGTTCCGATATCATCGCCTCGATCAGGAACAGCAATGCCGAAAATCCCAAAAAGATCTGGTAACGGTCCTGGTAATTTTCCATGCGGTCGCTCGCCTGGTCCTTCTTTTCGAGACTCGCGATTTCGGTCAACACCTTTTGCAGTTGGAACTCACCCGGACTCGCGTAAAAATACAGGGCTCCCGTGACGCTTGCAATCTCCTGCAAAGTCCCTTCCTCGAGTCGCGTCGTTACAATGTTCCCTTGAACGTCCTTCTTGTAGGCGACTTCGCCGTTCCTTGTCTTGACCGGTATGGGCACGCCCTCGCGGCTTCCTATGCCGATGGTGTAAATCTTGATGCCCATCTCGGCGGCTTCCTTGGCGGCATTCACAGCTTCGGCTTCAAGTTCCTCGCCATCACTCATCAAGATCATCACAGAGTACTTCCCCGCCCCGCCGGAGTTCTTGAACAAATCCATCCCCTTGCGGATGGCGTTCTCGAGGTTCGTGCCCGGCATGAGCCAACCGGGGTTGAGTTCACGGAGCATCATTTGCACCGTGCCATAATCCAGCGTCAGAGGGACCATCACCTGCGCCTCGCCGCTAAAAGCGACCAAGCCCACTCGGTCCCCCGAAAGCCCTTCCAAGAACGAGGAAATCTCGTGACGGCTGCGCACTAGGCGGTTCGGTTTCACATCCTCGGCAAGCATCGAGAGCGAAATATCCTGCAAAAGCACAAGATCCAAGCCACGACGTTCGATGTGTTCCATCTTGCGCCCCCACTGTGGACGGGCAAGGGCCACAAACAAAAAGGCTATGGCCAAGAGTAGTAGGAGCACCTTGGTGAGGCGGCGCCACGGCGACACGCTCGTGGTGAGTTTGGGGAGCATCGAAAGCGAGACAAATCGGGCCGCCAATTTTTTGCGACGGCGGTACGCGTAATAGAACAGCAACGCGAATAGCGGCAGCGTAAACAGGCACCACAAAAAGTTCGGTTCGGCAAAACGCATCAAGGCCTCCAAAAACACAAGCCAATGGGGTCAAAAACCCTGGAATTGACCATGAATATACAAAAAACCATTCTTTTCGCCCCAGTTTTTACAGAAAAAAGCGATTTTTGGACAAAAAATGCATTTTTGAAATTGATACAGTATTTTTCGGGAAACTTATTATATTTTTCTTACAGAGGGACTATCTATGTTTGAAAATTTAGTCGGGATAGAAGTCAATGTCATTTGCCTGCTAACTGCCTTACTCATTCTGGGCACCTTGCAAAAGTCGTACCAGCGCAAGCTCCAAACGCGAGCGTTCTGCGCCCTACTACTGTGGTTCATAGCCTTCTGCGTCATCGACGGAATCACCCACATTGTGGACCCACAGAACATCGCCGCAATGCACGTCCTTATTTGCCTCAAGGTTATCACCTGCGTTTTTGTGGGCTACAACTGGTTCACCTACACTTTCTACGCTACCGCCAACAACTCCTATGGGATCCGGCGATGGGCGCCCCTTGTTATTGCCCCGCCTCTCGCCGTGAGCATCTATGCCATTGTCGTGTGCATTAAGCACATCAGCGATACAGAGCTGCTCCTAGACCCGCTCCTTTGGCTATTCTTGAACATCGTCGGCAACGTCTATTTTATCGCAGCCGTTGTCGTCTCCGTCAAGAGGTCGTTCCGAAGCGCGAACCCTTTCCAAAAGGGAGAGTATCGCCGTCTGAGCCTTGCGGCAATCATCCCCCTTATCGCCATGTTCGTCCAGTACAAGTTCATACAACTGAACATTACGTCCCCTGTCATTATCCTCACCATACTGTACATGCACCTGCTCTCGCTTAAGCAACAGATATTTACGGATCCCGCCACCGGTCTAAACAACAAGCACAAGATGACCGACCACATCGACAAGGTCCTCCAGAACCCGGATCCCGAAAAAAGGCTTTTCTTTGTGCAAATTGGCGTGGATTACTACGAAAAAATCCGTAAAAAATTCGGCAAGAAAAAAGCACTTCTTGTCATTGAAAAGGTAGCCTGGTTCCTCCGGAGCCAGTGCCACGGGCAAAATGCGCTCCTCGCCCGCTACAGCGCAGACAAATTCGCCATCATCTGCGAAAAAGAAACGCTCTCGGAACTGGAATTCCTGTGCAACGAAATCATCCGCAACAGCGAAACCGGCGAGTTCCAATCCGTCATTCCCTGGAAAATCTCCCTCAACGTCTACTGGTCCGAATACGGCACCGAAAAGACCCAGACTGTAGACGACTGGCTCAACGGCGTTTACGACAACTGCATCAAGCCCGCCACCGAGACCCCCGAGTCATAAACACGGAAATCGACGGCAAAGGATTATTACGGGATGCGCACAAAGCGCGTATTTGCAAGCAGCAGTTCCAAAAGAATCAATGCCGCCCCCAGCAAAAGCCACGGGTAGAATTTCTCGGCATAGCGGGCATAGGCGACCGTCTCAATTTCGGTTTTTTCGAGTTGGTCGATTTCGGAGTAGATTTCTTCAAGTTGTTCCTTGTTCTCGGCACGGTAGAACTTGCCGCCCGTCTTTTGGGCGACGGCGCTCAAGGTCGCCTCGTCAATGCCTTCTTCGGGAGTGATGTCGCGCTCGGTCCACGAGATTTCGCCTGTCCACGCGTTCTGCTGGAACCCAAGGATCTTGCCCCGTTTTTTACCCACGCCAACAGTGTAGACCTTCACCCCCAATGACTGCGCGACCTCGGCGGCACGAACCGGGGAGATGACGCTCGCGTTGTCCTTGCCGTCGGTCAACAGGACCACCACGCGGCTCTTGGCCTCAGATTTTTGCAAGCGCGCCAAGGCGTTCATCAGACCGTCGCCAATGGCGGTGCGGTTCGCGAACACGGAGTCGCGTGCCAAATCGTCCGTCGCCCCGAGAATTTCGAGGAGGCTCCCGTAATCAAGAGTCAACGGGCACTGCGTCACGGCACGGCTGCCAAAGGCGGAGAGGCCTATGCGGTCGCTGTGGCGCTTTTGAATAAAGTCGGCAATCACTTCTTGGGCATAACCCATGCGGCTGTACTTCCAGTACTCTCCCGACTTGAGAATGCGTTCCGCGTTCATCACGCCAAGTTTCGCCTGTTCGGCGCGGGTGAGCATGTCGAGCGTCCCCATGGAGCCCGAAACGTCCAGAACCAGCATGATATCGACACCGTCGGTACTGGTGTATTCCACCTCCATGGCATTTTGCGGGCGGGCAAGAGCCACGATAAAGCAACAAAGGGCAGCCATACGGAGGGCAGGCACAATGTGGCGCAAACGCACTCGGCGACTAGGCGACGCCTTTTTGGCGATAGCCAACGCCGGGAACTTGATGGTACTTTTGCGGCGCTGCTGGCGGTACACGTACAGCGCTATCAATACGGGAACAAAGATAAAGAGCCAAAAGGCTTCAGGATTCTGAAAATGGAGGGCACCTATATCCATGCCCGAGAATATACAAAAAAACAAAAGCGCAAATTTTGCGCTTTTACGGCAAAAAACCGCAAAAAAATGACTCCCGAAGGGGGGAAGCCTTCGGGAGCCAAACACATTAGGATTGTTTAATTACTTTACACGGACCGTGCTGATCTGGTTACCCACTCGGAGTAGGTACTGACCCTTGCTCGGCATGACGATGTTCTGGTTGGCACCATCGATGCGGCCAGAAGCAATCACCTTGCCCTGCATGCTGAACACGGCATAGTTGGAGCCGATCTTGGCACCGCTCAGCTGGATCTGCATACCAGAGACGCTCACCTTGGCGACGCTCAAGGCGTCCACAGCCACGATGGCATCCTGACCGCTGGCAGAGCTACCCGGGTTCACAACACCCTGAGAAGAGCTGGTCGGGTTGACGCCCTGAGAAGAGCTGGATGTCGGACTCGAGCCGCCATTGTACTTGGAGAAGTCGTTCGGGACAGCGAAGCCTACAAGCTTCACCGGATCGACCACATTGCCACTGGCATCGAGGAATTCAATAGACTTCACAGACACGGAGCCCGTTCCACCATCCGGCATCTTGGCTTCAAACTTCACGCCAGATGCGGTGGCCATAACGTCGTTGGCGCCCGCAGCAGGAACCGATTCTTGTGTCATCCAGCTATCAATA
>OCTX012190109.1_pt1 | contig 27734 bp, 57 predicted proteins | sample 1539691 | NCBI WGS metagenome assembly OCTX01 (sample SAMN02144231, study PRJEB22623) | gut metagenome | biome: sheep rumen | host: Ovis aries | place: New Zealand
TTAAAATGGGTACATAAAGCAGATAATACCTCAGAGGGATACGCAGGTATATATGGAAATAGTATAGATGCAATACAAATGAAGTAAGGATTTCCTTACTTCTTTTTTATACCAAAAAAGCTCTAATAAATAGAGCTAAATGTATTAAGGCTTCAATGAAAGGAGGAAGCCCTTAATACGAGTAATATACTAATTATAGTGTCGTAAAAAGTCAACAAAAATAAGTCGACAAAAATCGACAAAATATGACATAACAAAAAGAATATAATATTAAAACGTGGTCGTAAAATGGTCGTAAATTAATTTAAGTATTCAAAAACCCTTGAAAAATCAAGGGTTAATTTTATATGGAGCAACTGACCGGAATTATTAATGCAATTTGTTAAAGTTTTGTAATTTTTGTTTTCCCTTTATTTTAAACGATTTTTAGTATTTTGTAATTTTCCTTTTTGATAACGTTTTAAAAAACGTGGTCGTAAAATGGTCGTAAAATTTTATAAAGTATTAAGCAGTTCTACAGCTTTAGATTTTTCTTCAGGGTACATGTGATAATAAGTGTTCTGTACCATTGTAATTGTATCTCCAATACGTTCAGCTATATCTCTAAAATCACATCCTAAATAAACAAGCAAAGAAACGTGAGAGTGTCTAAAACCATGTGGGGTTATACGTTTAACTTTAGCAAGTTTTATATATTCATCTAAATGAGTACGTAGAGTAGTTAAAGCTAAATGATTAACATTTCCAAAAATAAACATATCATCATTAAAACTAAATATACGTTTTTCATTAGAATAATGTGTTTTAAGGAGTTTTAATAAGCTGTCAGGTATTTCTACCTTTCTGACAGAGTTTGACGTTTTAGGGGAGGTTATAACGTAAGATTTGTTTCCTACTTTTGCATTTAATGATTTTGTTATTGAAATTGTCTTATTTTTAAAATCAAGATCGTGCCAATTTAACGCCATTACTTCACCGATTCTACATCCAGTAAAATATAAAAAGTTAAAGACTAAATAATAATAATCGTTATCAACATACTTTATAAATTGCTTCCATTCTTCATAAGTCCAAAAGTTAGTTAGTTTTTCTTTTTCAATAGGACTTTCATCTTTTACAGATTGAAGTAGGGCAAGTACTTTTGAATTAATATCGTAATTATCTTTAGCATATCTTATAATATCTCTCATAAGACCAATAAGTTTATTTTGATATTTTATATTAAAATTTTTGCTTTCAATATCTTCAAGCCATAGGTTAATAGTATTAGCTTTGACTTGAGATATTTTTTTATCATTAAAAATAGGTCTTATATGTTTATTTATGTACGTTTCTAAACCGTAATAGGTAGAAGATTTAATGCTACGTTTTTTATAAAACAAAAATTCATCTATAAGTGTTTTCATAGAAATATTTTCATGTCTATCATGTACTTTTACTTTTAACAAAAAGTTGGTTTCTCCATCTTCTGCGTCTTGTTTTGAAAAATACATTTTAGACTTGTATCTTTTCTTATTACCGTTTATATCTTCATAGGTACATCTAAAATACCAATGTCTTTTATCTTTAGTCCATTTTGTTTTATCAGATTCGTTATATACTGGCATATGCTACCTCCTAAAAACTACCCAAGAGGGTAGCAATTATTTGAATAATTTTTTAAAACTGAAAGTGGTCTTATTATATATTTTATTTTTTACAGCTCTTTTTGGATTCTTAATAAGTCCAACTCCCTTAACTCCATAAGTAGGGTCAAATAAGCTTTTCACTGCACGTTTTGTTTTCCCAGTTGTCATTGATTTTAAAGATTTTGTAGGGCTAAATTTCCTTAAACCTAATTTCATTTTAAAACCTCCTCCATTAATTTTTTTATATACTCATCAGCCTCATCCTCTAAACCATCAATTTTAAATTCTAGTAAGTTTTTATGTAAATGAGATAGTTCCATATGGGCAAGTTCATGTAATATAGTTTTTTTCTTCTTATAATAAGAAATAAATTTATTAATAACTATAAAATATTTGTCATTATAGTTAAAAATAAAACCGTAAACACGTCTAGGAAGCTCTTTTTTAAGTATTACGGTATTATTATAGTTTAAATAGTCATCTTGCGAAATTTCGCCTTTTAAAAGTGAAATAAGCAATATATCACCCCTTTGAATCAACATCTTTTTTTATTGCATTAATTACGTTTAATATGGCTCTTTTTTCTTCAGTATTAAGTTCTTTAGCTTTACTAAATAAAACTTTTTCTAATTCATCATCATAAGGACTTTCATATTTTTTTACATCTGTTTTTCCTAATAAATAATCTATAGAAACGTCAAATATTTTTGAAAGTTGCTCTAATATATCAGCGTTAGGTATTCTAGTTCCGTTTTCATACATGCTTATATTACTTTTTACTACATTTAATTTTTTTCCTAATTGTTCTTGAGTAAAACCTGCGTTTTCACGAAGATTTTTCAATCTTTTTCCAAACATAGTATCACCTTTTATTGCTTATATATTATCACAAAAATTGAACTATTTTAAAAAAAATCAAAAATTTTTAACTTTTCTATTGACAGTTCACAAATATTGAACTATAATGTAATTGTGATTGTAGGGGGTGAACAAATGGAACAATTAAAAAGAATAAGGGAAGAACTTAATTTGTCAATGGATGAAATGGCAGAAAAACTAAATATGTCTACTTCAATGTATGAAAAAATAGAATATGGTTATAGAGTGCCTAGCCGACAATTCATTTCAAAAATGAAAGAAAAATTTCCTTACATAGATACTAATATTTTTTTTGAAAATAAAGTTCACAAAAACAAAACAAATGACAAATAAAATCACAAGAAATGAAAAGAGGTGAGATATGAAAAATTATACCGCTAGTGAACAATTACAAGCTATGACAAGTCAATGGGCTGACAACAAAGCAATAAAAGTAATTGGGGGTATTGGTTTAAATAAAGCTATTGATGTACGAAAAGAAATAGAACAGCAAGTAAAAAACGATGGCTATAGATTACCAAAACAAGCAATAGTACCAATGGAATATGTAATTAATTATTTTCACATAAATATTAATTACTTAAAGAAATTAGCAAAGATTGAAAGGGGAGAATAAATATGATCGAGATGTTAAAAAGTAAAACAATGATATTATTTGTAATCATGATACTTGGAACATGTTTTATAACAGCTTTAGACAACAAAAAAGCCGACACAGTCGCTAAACAAAATGTCGGACAACAAATCATTGATTTATCAAAATAAATCAATAAAATTATAGCAAAAATTAAGAAAGAAATCAAATTAATGGAGGTAAAAATGTTTACACTATATTTATTAATTTTAATATTAGTCAGTTTAATTGGAGTTATTTACTTTAAAATTAATTATTCTTTATTAGCCGCATTGGTATATGGATTATACGCATTATTAGTGGTTCTTTTATGGGCTTCAATTGCTCTGACAATTTAAAAATTAAATCTTGAACAGAATTTATATATTCTTCTTGACTATTTATATGACTAAACTTATCTAAATCTTCTTTGGAAATTGAAAAATAAGGTAATAGACCGTATAGAGAATTAAGTAATGCTTTTGCAGTTGAGCCTGCGCCAGCATAAATATGAGTACCTGCATTTTGAGTAAATGTTTCCAAGGCTTTAATTTTTGATAAGTCATAGTTTTCAAACTTTTTGATTTTAAATTGATAATTATTGTCTATAACAGAAACAATTATTGGAGAAACAATACTTATCACTGAAATTAACATTAAGCCAAGTTGGATGTAATTATCCATGTTTAAATCTTTCAAAAATAACACCTCACTTTCTGAGGTAATTATAACACATAGGAGGTAACACGTGAATGGAATAAACAGTTTTACATTTTTTAAAGATTATTATTTTTTAATAGATACGTTACCTTTAAAAGATAAAAAAGAGTTAGCTGTAGCAATTTTAGACTATATGTTTAAAGATACAATACCTAATTTATCAGGACATAATGAAGCAATATTTAATACATTAAGTTATCAATTAAATGTGTCTAAAAATAATGCATTAAGAAGTAAAGGAAAAGGTGCTCCAAAAGGTAACCAAAACGCTACAAAAAAACAAACCGAAAACAAATCGAAAACAAACCACAATACAAACCGAAAACAAACCGAAAAGGTAACTGAAAACAAACAAAACAGTATTTCTACTTTCTTATTTCTATTTTCTAGTATATATATTTCTAATTTAAGTAATAAAGATAATATTTATAAATTATTTAAAGAGTATTTAGAAGTAAGAAATAAAAATAAATACACATTAACAGAAACAGTAGTTAAAAGATTAGTCAATAAGCTTAACGAGTATGGAACTACTGATGAAAAGAAAATAAAAGTAATCGAGAATGCAATTAATGGGGCATGGAAAGATTTTTATCCATTAAAAAATAATGAGACAGAGGAGAGTATAGATGATAGAGAAAAAAGAATTTTTGGAGACAATTAACTTACTAGAAGAAAATTATAATAAAAAATTATCAGACAATATTATAAAAATTTGGTATGAAGAATTAAAAAAAATAGAAACCAAAAAATTAAAAGACGCTATTATTACGTGTATAAAAAAATATCCATACTTTCCTACAATTAATCAAGTAGAGGAAAACATAGATGCGTATGAGACGGTATGGTATGGAAAAGAGATTGAAGAAACACCAGCTAGCTATGATGAGATAAAAGAATTAGAAGAAAGATTAAAAGGAATATGAGGGAAAGAATTTTAAATTATATAAAACGATTTGGAAGTATAACAACCTTTCAAGCATTCATTGATTTAGGGTGTACAAGATTATCAGAATACATAAGACAGTTAAGAATAAATTACGATATAGAAGATGAATGGATAGAAGTTGTAACAAGATTTGGGACAACTACACATGTTAAAAAATATTTTCTAAAAGAAGAGGGAGACAAATAATGGAAGAATTAAGAATTAGTTATAAACAAATAGAAGATGCAAACAATGAAATAAACACAATGAAAATTGGGAATAAAGATTATGCAACGGTTAATGAAAGGGTAAAAGCTTTTAGAAAAGTTTATCCAAATGGAACAGTTGAAACTGAAATAGAGGAATTAACAGACAATACAGCAAGAATTAAGGCAATTATTAGAGACGAAACAGGAGATATTATAGCAACAGGTAGAGCAAGTGAAATAAAAAAAGGAATGGTTAATTCAACATCAATGATTGAAAACTGTGAAACGTCAGCCGTAGGAAGAGCTTTAGGTTTTGCAGGATTTGGAATAGACAATTCTATAGCAAGTGGAGAAGATGTAGAACGTAACAAAGAACTTAACAAGAGAGTTGAAATAGCAACAAACATTTTTGTTAAAGAATCAGATGCTATGAGTGTTGTTAAGAGTTCCATAAACGAATTAATCAGAAAAATGGGAATAGTTAAAACCTCATTAGAATTAAAAGTTAATGAGCAACTATGGACAAGTTTAGCAAACCTTAACTATGACCAATTAAAAAGACTTGAAGGAAAGCTTAGAACGGTAAATATGATTGATGATGACTGGCATGATTTATATGCTGAAAATCAAAAAATTAAGAATGTAGTACCAGAAAATCAAGAAGCAGTATATGAAAGCAGTTATGAAAAATTAGGAAAAATTGCTTTAAAAATGGCTGGGAATAATGAAGAATTAAGAAACCAAATTATAGATGAATATTTAAATATGGAAATTGATTTAAGTAATGTAAGGGCTGATGAAAATGTGGCTATGTAATGACTGTAAAAATGAATTTCCTGAGCCAAAAATGAGAAAAACAACATTTGAAAGTGAATATGGAGTAAGTCATTTATTTCCAACTTCTCATGAATGCACTATTAAAGAATGCCCGGTATGTGGAAGTGATGACATAGAAGAACTAAGAGAATGCGATCAATGTGAAGAATGGTTTAAAGAAGATGAACTCGAAGATACAAGTGAAGCTATTGGGGGTGGCTGTGGCTATTTATGTTCTCAGTGTATTCAAGATGGAGATATTGTATTAATTTAGGAGGTAAGAAAAATGAAAATAGCAATAGTAATATGTAGTTTTATAGGGTTTATATGGCTAACACTTTTAATAGCCTTTGTACTTTGCTTTTATAAGCACATGAATAAACCAAAAGCGGACTGCTTAATAGATGAAATGGATTTATTTATAAAAGAATTAGGAGATAAAAAGAATGAATAGAGTATGTTTAGTAGGAAGAATAACAAAAGACTTAGAATTAAAATATACAACTACAAACGTAGCGACAACAAGATTTAATATAGCGATAAATAGACAATTTAAGGATGCTGAGGGAGAAAGGAAAGCGGACTTTATTCCAGTACAATGCTGGAGAAAACAAGCTGAGAATGTATGTAATTACTTAAATAAAGGCAGTTTAGTATCAATAGAGGGAAGAATACAGACAGAAAAGTATACAGACAAAGACGGTAATAATCGTAATACTTGGTCAGTAGTAGCAGACAATGTAACATTCCTAGAAAGTAAAAATACACAAAAAAATGGAAATACTGTTCAAAATTCATCAGATAACAACAATGAAATGATTAATACTGTGCAAAATGAAGACCCATTTGCTGAATTCGGAGAACAAGTAAGTTTAGATGACAACTTTTTGGAGTAAAAATGATTGGAAAGCCAAACGAATTAATTGTCTACTTAGCAACTCGTGATGATAGTAAAGAATATGAAGTAAAAGAACATAAAAGAAAGAGATCATTAGATGCGAATGCTTATTACTGGGTATTAGTAAATAAAATAGCTGGAGCTTTAAACCAAACCAAAGAATTAGTACATATGGAAATGCTTAGATTTTATAGTGAAACTTATAGTGTTTTATTACCAGCAGAACAAGATATAAAAGGATTGATTAAATATTTTGACGTTGAAAGCACAATCAAAAGAGGAAACAAGCTATATAAGTCATATAAAGCATATCTGCCTAGTTCTGAGATGAACACTAAACAAATGAGTGTACTTATAGACGGTGTAGTACACGAAGCTAAACAATTAGGAATAGAAACAATGACACCTAATCAAATAGAAGAAATGAAAGCGATGTGGGGCTGATTATGAAGAATGAAATTAAAATAATGAACGAACTTGCGAAGATAAAACATAAATGTGAATGTGGGCATACTGTTATAGTACCTAATAAGGTTGATTTTGTATATTGTGATTATTGCTTTAAAAGAGTGTATAGAAATGATTTTATGAAGTTTAAACATAATTTTCTTAGAGCATGCGGAAGGCCTCAAAATGAACAAATATCACAATAAAAAAACAACAATAGACGGTATACTCTTCGACTCAAAGCGTGAAGGAAATTATTATACAAAATTAAAACTAATGCAAAATGCTGGCCTTATATGGAATTTAGAATTACAAAAAAAATATATCCTACAAGCCAGCTTTACTTTTAATGGAAAAAAAATACGTGAAATATCATACTATGCAGACTTTGTATATGAAGATAAAGACGGATTACATGTAGTTGATGTAAAAGGTGGAAATGCCACTAAAACAGACGTGTACAAGCTTAAGAAAAAACTTTTTATTAAAAAATATGGAATAGATATAGAAGAAATTTAAAAAGCCACTTTCTAACCTCCTTTCATAATGGAAAGAGATAGTCGCAACTTACTACTTTACATTGTTTACCCGAGTTTGTAGTGGCGAGTTTGGGGTAAACAAATAAATAGAGGTGTAATAATGGAAAAAGAAATAATCGAGGTAATGGATAGATGTTGCGAAGGCAAAACAATTAGTACTTTAAAAATAATAAGTAAAACTTTAAGAAAAAATCTAATAAAAGAATTATATATTAACAGCAACAGGTATGAAAAAGTTTATATTTTACTGAAATATAAACCTAAAATAGACTATTATGGAGAAATTGTATGAGGGATTATGAACAAAAAGTATATGACTTAGAATATGAAAATAGAAAATTAAAAGAACAAAATCAAGAGTTACAAGAAGAACTCAATTATCTATTAGGGTATAAAGATAATTTAGTATTAATAAATAAAATTATGAAAAAAGCAGGTAAAGTAGTTTATCAAGATGATAACTACACAGAAGAATTTAATAAATTTTGGATTCCAATACTACAAAGACAATATTTTAAATATATGCTTACACACAACAAAGAAGCGATAAAAGAATTAATAGATAATGTACAAAAAAATTGGAATTTAACAGAAAACGATAAAATAGAATTTTTAAAAATAATAAGGGGAAAAAAGGGGTAAAATATGGAGAATTATAATTTTAATGTTAGAAATTGGAAAGTTACGTTGTATCAAGATGAATTGTTTGGAGGTAATAAAAGAATACTCACAGTTATTGGCACAATGATAGATGTGTTTATTAAAATAAAAAATGTAATGGATAGTGAAAATTATAGTTATATTAATATTGAGGAGTTGAAATAATGACATATAAAATAGAAATTAAAGGAGACGACAAAGACATATCAACTGAGATAGAAGATTTAAAAGAGTTAAAAAAACTACTTGAAGAATATACAAGTACAGATGAAGTTAAGGTTGAAAAGGTTATAAAAATAAAAATGTAGGTGATAGATATGTTAAAGATAAAAAGAGTTATTCATATAATTCAAATGTTAAAAACAGCATTAGATGTAAAAACAATAAAAGATGTAGAATATGCTTTACAAGATTTTTATACAAAATATGGTGTTATAGAAAATAAGCACAGAAAATGTAATACTTGTAAACATCATCATAAAATGTCTTGCCCTAACTCAAGCGATTGTTATTCAATAGATTATAAACCATTTTATGAAAAAATAGACGATTAGAATGTGAGGGATAATATGAATAGAGAAATTGAATTTAGAATATGGGCTGATAACCAATTTTATTATAAATGTCTTGTTGGAAATACAAATGATACAACTGATAATAATTGGACTTGTCCTATGGTATGGTTAGAAGATAAAAAAGAATGGGTTAATTGCGATAATGGTATTATACAACAATACACAGGTTTAAAAGACAAAAATGGAGTAGAAATATATGAGGGAGATATAGTAATAAGACTTGAACATTCTGTACCAGAAGACCAAGTACATGTACTATCTAGTATAGGGCAAATTAAATTTTTAGATGGAACTTTTGGATTTTATAAAAGCAAGGGAGATATGTATTTGTTTAATCCTTTATATGAAGAATTGGTTTATGATGAATTACAATATTATAAAGTAATAGGCAACATTTATGAAAATAATTTAGAAAGTATTGAGGATTAAGATATGAAATATTTTTTAGGGATAGGTTGTTTTATTTTAACATTTATGTGTTATTTTAATTGTTTTAAAGCTGATGATTATAACAGGTTAATAGCAACTATATTTATTTTATTAGCAAATATATTTTTTAATATGAAACGTGATGATTAAGTTATTTAGGAGGTAGATTATATGAACATATTAAAATATTATTGTATTTGTTATATATGTTTTGGTACTCTTTGTGCGATATTTAATTGTGGGCAAAAGAAAGATTTACTTGCATTTATTATGAATATTTTATTGAATATTCCAGTCATTATATATTTATTTTTAAAATGAAGGAGGTAGATTATATGGAATTATGGAGTGATTTATTATGAATGTAGGAGATTATGTAAGAGACCATATATACGGTATTGGGAAAATTATAAAATGTTATGATAACGAACTTGAAATAGTATTTAAAAAGTCAAGAATAAAGACATCGGTTAGCTCTTATTTTGAGTTTAATTTAAACAAATCAAGTCCTCAAATTATAGATTTAATTGAGGTTGGGGATTATGTGAATGGATATAAAGTTGCAGAAGTAACTAAAAACGGTGTTTCTTATGCTGAAGAAATAGAAGGACAACTTTATGACATCGGAGATATAAAAACAATCGTAACTCACGAACAGATGGAAGCCATGCAATATAGAGTGGAGGAATAAAGATGAGTGAAACACTTCAATTTATTTTATGGTTTGATATTGGCTGGTTTATAGCATTAGTTGGCACAGTTATATGGTTGTATTTTAATTAATTGGAGGTGGAAATAATGACTGAAAAAATAAAGGAAATGAACTTAAGCGAAATGCTATTTAATAGAGATGAGCGATTATTAAATTACATAACTAATTTACAAAAAGATAATGAAGTAAATAAAACATATTATGATTTTTACAAAGATATGAGTGATAAATGGAAAAACTTATCAGATGTGTATAAAAAAAATTATAAAGATTATAAACAAAGAAACAAAAAAGCCGTTGAATATATAAAAATATATCGCAGTTATGAAAATATTGATGGAACAGATTATTTAAAAGGTAGAAATGAAATTGGAAGCTTAAGTTTAAATCAAGTTGATAATTTATTAAATATTCTTCAAGGTGGTGATGAAGAGTGAATAAACAAGAAATATACAATTTGATAACAAAAACAATTGATAGATACAACGAAGATGAAAAAATAACAGAAGATGAATATCTTGATATTTTAATAAAAATCAAAGACTTAACAGAAGAATATTCAACAGATGTATTGTCTATAAATTATCATTTACGCCAAGAACTAGACCAATATAAAAATAATTGGGAAGAGTTAAAGAAATATATATTAAATCATTATATAGTAGGACATGCAGTTCAAAATGCGAGTTTAGATGATATTTTAAACAAAATGAAAGAATTAGAGGAGAAAAGCAATGACTAATACAGAAGCTATTATTTATGCAATAGAAACAAGTCAAACAATAAAAGAGGAAAAGCATGACGAATTAATAAAATACTTATTAGATTTAGAAAGACGATATATAAACCTATTAGAATTAATAAGAGAAAAAGAAAAAAATGATAAAGATGAACAATCAACTATTATCATATGTAAGGGGGAATAGAATGCAATATTGGTTATATGCTTTTAAATATGGTTATGGAAATCTATTAATAGATAAATATGAAACACTAGACGAAGCAAAAATAGGTAGAGATAGATTAGATAAAGAAGAATACGAATATGCTGACATACTAGAAATGGAATGGGGAAAAGAACCAAGACTAGTAAGCAGTATGAGTTTTGAATACGAAAAAGGAAAGACGATAGTAAAGAGGTTGATTAAATGAGTGCTAGAGAGATGTTTGAAAAGTTAGGATATGAATATAGTTATGATGACGGTTTTATTGAATATATAAAAGGTGAACCAATACCAAATAGAATTAATACAAATTATGTTAAATTTACAAAAATAAGTTTTGATAAATTAGAACATGAAATATTTATTTATGATTATAATAAAGATGCTTTATGTTTAGAATACATACCTAAAAAAGACACAAATGGTAGTTTTTATATCTCAGTAGCAGAATTAAAAGCTATAAACAAACAGATAGAGGAATTAAATTGGAATGATTAATTTTATATTAGGATTATTTATAGGATTTATAATAATGGCTTTTATAAAGGTGGGTGATGATAGTGAAAGATAAAATAATAGTATTAGTAATAATGATTTTAATGATGTGTGGATGTAGTACGGAAGTGAAAAGTTATGAGGTTGATGGTGCAAATTCAAGCCATTTAGACATCGTAATAGATGAAGCTACTTGTGTCGAATACTTTATTTATAACGATTACAAACAAGGAGGAATATCAGTCCGTTATAATGCAGATGGAACAATAAAACTAAATAAAGACTGTTTGGAGGCAAAAGATGAAAGATAAATATATAATAACAACACTAGGAACAATGTTATTTGTATCAGTAGTAATAGGATTTATACTATTTGAATTATGTAATGATCTAGTAGCCACAGCAAACGGATATAAAAGTGATAGGAATATATGCAGAAGAGAACTAAAAGAGGTAAAAAATGAAATTAGTAAAAGAAAATAAATTTTATATAGTATATTTAGATAAAAATATAGAAATAGAAAAGCCACAGAAAAACAAGCAAAAGTTTTGGAACAATAGAAAGTGGAGGATAAATAAGTTAAAAAAACAATAGGGGTGTAAAATGACTAAAGAAGAGGCTATAAAATTAATAACGGATATAATTAATTCACTAGATGAAGTAGGAGACATAATAAGAGACATTTATTCAAAAACTGAAGATAGAAACCTAAAAATATATATGGATAAAAAGTATTTTGGACTTACGAATATAGACTTGGAACTAAAATATGGAATAGGGAAACGACAAATAAATAAAATTTGTAAAAAAGTTGATAAAAGTTCCCCCTTAGTTCCCACTAAAGCGAGATAATGGGTTTGGTATTGGAGATAAGCTAATACCAAGCCCCTTTTTATTCTTTAGAAAAACACCACTTTGTAGGTGGTGTACTGATGATATATGACGTTGGAAGCGTTACTTAACACGTATATCATTAGTACAGTGCTTATAAAATGCTTACAAGGGAAGGAAGTGAGCTTCCCCTACTTTCTAAAAAAGCATTTATAAAGCACTTAGAAAGATAATTTCAAAATTGAAACCGTTATCTTTCATTTTAGGAAAAGCACTAAGTTAATAGTGGACACCACTTTACAGGTGGTGTTCTGACAACAATTAGAGCTTCATGTTGTCAGAACAGCGTTTATAAGGAGGTAAACATGTACGAGATAATTAAAAACGGAACAGATGATTATACGCTAAAATACAAAGACAAAGAGCTAAATTTTAAAAGTGATATCTCAATTATGAAAGATATGCAAAGTATATCTAAAAGAGCAAGAGTAAAAATGGTAACAGATTTAGCTAAACAAGGTGTATCATTAAAAGATTTCACTATTGAAAAAAAAGAAAATGGTAAAACTTATTATGATAGTTCTAATAAAGCAGAGCTTGAAAAAGCATACATAGAAGAAGAAACAGCTAATGTTTTTAATGAGGTAATTGAAAAGAAGTTTAATATGGACTTACTTACATTAATACAAGACATAGGGCTTACTGATTCTAAAGATGTTGAAAAATTTTCTACAGATTTAGTACAAGCTTTAACTGGAACAACACCCAGTAAGTAAGAAAAAAGCAAGACAGACGGTGCTATGCTATGCGTACGAAGAAGATTTAGACCAGTTATATGCGTTTTATTGTTCAAGGTATAAAGACATTGACTTTGATGAATTCATGAATCTAGGTTACGAACAATTTAGTAAAAAATTAAAAAGTATACCTGAGTCAGAACCTTTATATAAAATAATAAAATCAAGAACAATAGACTTAAGAAAAATAAAAGACAAAGAAGAACGTAAATACTGGCGTGAACTTAAAAAGATAAATGCAATTCCTGACATATATAAATCTAACGAAGAGATAGAAGAAGAGTTAAAAGGAATGATACGAAATAATGGAGGTTTACTATGAACACAGAAAACATAAAAGAATTTATGAATAACATACATAACATAAACAAAGATTTAAGCGAATATATAAACGAAGAAACAGGAGTTAAGTATATAGTTCCAACACCTCACTTACTTGTTAGAATTGAGTATACAGAAGCTTCAGAAAAAGAAAAAGAACAACTACTATTTAAAAGTGCTATAGATAGATTAGACTACACAACAAAAAAGGCTAAACGTCCAGTAGTAAAAAGTACAATAACACATGATAAAAAAGATGATACTACCTTAGTTGATAGTGAGATTAAAGTGTATCAAATATGGAACGTAACAAACGGATTAGGTGTAAAACAGTCTTTTACTACAAAAGAAGAAGCTATTAAACTATATGACGAAGTAAACACAAAAATCCTAGAGACTATGGAGGTCTAGGATTTGTTCAGTATTATAATACCTAATTACAATAGTGAAAAATGGATTAAAAAATTACTTGAAAGTATATTGTATCAAACATATAAGGATTATGAAATCATAATAGTTGATGATATGTCTACCGACAATTCCGTTCAAATTATAAAAGAAGTGATAGGAAATAAAGTGCCATGTAAAATAATTCAATTAAAAGAAAAAAGATACAATGGTGGAACTAGAAATGTAGGAGTATCAGAAGCTAGAGGAGAATATATATTATTTGCAGATTGTGATGATTGGTTTTGTAAAAATGACTGTTTAAAAAGAATAGCAGACATAATAAACCTAAAACACCCTGATATTATAAGACTACCATATAAAGCATTTATAAATGGTGTATCTGCAACAGTGAATGTGAGAGAAACAAGTCTTGAAACATTTACAAAAAGTGTGTTTGTGGCACCATGGACTAAATGTGTTAAAAGAGAGTTATTTGTACCTTTTCCAGAAAACACTTTATTAGAAGATGTAGTACAACATATAGCACAATTAGATGTATGTGAAACCTTTGAAAATTGCCTTGCACCTATTATGATATGGAATAGAGATAACAATGACGCTATTTCAAGCAATACAGCAAAATATACTAAAGATAGCAAAAGATACTCTAGCGTATATAGAAATATGGCTGATTTATTAGATTTAAAATGTAATCATAGATATTGTGAAGAACAAAGACAATTTAGAATAAAAGCTTATGAAGATATTATAAAAAACGACGGTATATTAAATCTCATAAACGGAGGCAGCTCACAATGAAAAAAGAAATTTGGAAAGATATAGTCGGATATGAGGGATTATATCAAGTAAGCAATTTGGGTAGAGTTAAAAGCTTATACAATTATAAACGAAATGGAACAAACATATTAACACCTCGATTAAAAAAAGGATATTATACCGTAGGTTTAAGAAAAAATGGAAAGAGAAATTGGCGTGGTGTTCATAGATTAATTGCACAAGCTTTCATACCAAATCCAAATAATTATCCATGTGTAAACCATAAAGACGAAAATAAACTTAATAATGTTTTAGAAAATCTAGAATGGTGTACTATAAAATACAATAATTGTTATGGGACAAGAATTGAAAGAGTGACTGAAAAAACAGGTAAAAAAGTTTTACAGTTTGATTTAAAAGGAAATTACATTCGAGAATATAAAAGTTTAGGAGAAGCGGCAAGAATGAATAATATCAAGTCTATAGGTAATATCTCAGTTTGTTGTCAAGGGAAATATAAACAAGCTGGAGGATATATATGGAAATATAAGGGGGTGGTAACCCAATGAAAAATGTATTTTACATGCGCAAAATAAGTGCCATTGGGGGCTGACGTAGAATCATTTTTATATTATTTATCCAAGCTATATAAAAACTTTATTGTGTATTATAAAGAGGCAGACGGAAAACAAATAGAACGTCTAGCAAAAAATGTTGAAGTACACAAATATACTAAGCCTATTAAGTGTGATAGATTTTTCTGTAGTTATGGATATGATATTGAAGTAGAGGCTAAAGAGTATTATCACATAATACATTATGACGCATTGAACGTAGGATTTACGCCGATGACAAATGAAGGTTTTAAATATATAGGAGTATCAAAATTAGCATGTAAAAGTTTTGAGGAAAAAACTGGGAAAAAATGTGAATTAATATATAATCCAGTACCTCTAAAACCATTAAAAGTAAAAAAGAAAACAGATAAACTTCATTTAATTAGTGCAACAAGACTTACAAACGAAAAAGGCGGAGAAAGAATAAATAAACTCGCAAAAATACTAGATGAATCTAATATAGATTATGACTGGAAAATATATACCAATAGAATTAATTATAGATTTACCAGTAAAAATATAGAAACAATAAAGCAAAAGCTAGATTTAACTAAAGAAACAGCACAATCTACTTATTTGGTACAACTGTCAAGTTGTGAAAGCTTTGGGTTATCTGTCTGTGAAAGTCTTATATTAGGAACACCAGTTATAGTAACAGATTTAGAGGCGTTCAAAGAAATAGGCTGTAAACATGGAGAAAATGCTATTATATGTGATTTAAACATGAAAAACGTAGATGTAGATTTAATTAAAAAAGGTATTCCAAAATTTAAGTACACTCCACCTAAAGAAACATGGGGAAAGTATCTTAATAATGATACAACGTATGATCCTAATGAATTAATAAAAGTACGCACATTAAAAAGAATATGGGATTTAGAAACAGATTTACATTATATGGCTATGCAACAAATAGAGCTTAAAAGATACCGTGCAAGTTACTTTGAAGCTTTAGGTTATATAAAATTATAGATAAAAAGAGGTGAAATATGGCTAACGAACAAAACCTTATACCGAATTCCGAAAGAAGCCCGAAAGAATTAAGGGAAAATGGAACTAAAGGTGGAATACGTTCAGGGGAGGTAAGAAGAGAAAAAGCTACATTCAAAAATGCTATAAAATGGCTTATTGAAAGTGATATTAAAATAACAGACGGAAATATACATAAAGCGTTTAAAAATAGTGGTATAGATATATCTAAACTAAAACCAACACAAGTTGCTACTATAGGACTGTGGTATGGAGCAGTACAAGGAAACGCAACTAACTATAAAACATTAATGGAAGCTAATAACGAAATAGATACAGTAGCAGGGGAAACGCCAAGTGTTACTGTTAACATAGTAGATAATAGCGACTTAGAAAAGGTTATGTATGATGAAGAAGATTAACTTTGAAACATTAAACGAAAGAAACAATTATTCATTATTACAATTTATAGAAAGAGGTGTAAATATGGAATTTATAAAAAAAGGAGAAAACTATCTTATAAAAAACTCTAATGGTAGAGTAGTATCTGAAAAAGAAAAGCTAGAGCTAGAAAACGGAGAGTTAATTATTAAAGATATTACTTCTAATGAGTGTCAACAAGAAACAACAAAGAAAATCAAAAAGAATAAAAAACGTATCAAGGAAATAGAGGAGAAAGCCAATGATACGCTCGAAGAAACAACAGAAACTATATGATGACATAATAAGTCCAAACGTGCCTAATATTTCGGTATTGGGCAGTACTCAAAGTGGTAAAACTTATGATATATGTTCAGCAATAATAACTTATGCAGATTTACTTAACCAATATGAAAAAGAACAACGTAAAAACCCTTTATACATACCAAGAGAATATAATGGAGCAATAATAGGTTGGACTACAGATACAGTCAAATCTAATATTGTCGATAATTTAGTTGGTATACTAGAAAAAGAATATGGATTTAAAAATAATAAACAGTATGTATTAAAGTTCGGTCAGCAAGACAAATATTTGCAAATATATAATATGAAGTTTTACTTCTTTGGGTTTAATACAAAGTTATCATTTAATAGAATACTAGGTAAACCATTAATATTCTGCTGGTGTGATGAATCAGCAAGAATATATACACAAAGTCAACTTAGAGATAGCTTTAACGAAATACCAGGACGTATGATGAGTTATGCAGGACACCCTTACTATAAACGAATAGATAGTTTTAACGTAGAGGGGAACGAAAACCATCCATATAAACTGGAATACATAGACGGAAAGCCTGACTGGAAGAAATACATATTCTACCCTTATGATAATCCAGTATTAGATACAGAAGAAAAAATAAAAGAAGCTATAAGAAGTTTTCCAAAAGGCTCACTAAGAGAGCAGAAAGTCTATAATAAGTGGGTTATTGCTGAGGGTAGAGTATTTAATCAGATAAACAAAATAGATTCACTAGAGGGCTTTATAATACGTGAAATAGGTATAGGGTGCGACTATGGAAGTGTAAACCCTACAACTTTTGTACCAATAGCGTTATGTTTTCATCAAAAAACAAGACGGTGGGTAATAGTAAGACTAGGTGTATACTACCATGATCCTGATGTAGAAAACGATACACCAACAACAGAATACTACTCACTTCAGTTTAGATTCTTTCTAGCTTATTTAAAAGATAAATACCCTAATGTACCTATAACTGAGTTTGTAATAGATAGTGAAGCCTCACACTTTGATAATAGACTAACAGTAGACGGTATAGCACATTCTATATCAAAAAAAGGTGCTGGAAGTGTAGATAACGGAGTCCAGTACTTACAATCACTATTTTATAAAGGGTATCTATACATACTAGAAGAACCTAGTATAAGATACTTTACTAATGACGGACATTATGAAGAGTCCAAAAAAGATGAAAGTCTTATTGAATTAGAGGGTTATAGATACGACAAACTAAAATCAGAACGTGAGGGAATAAACTGTTATGTAAAAGACAAAGACCATTCAATAGACGCTTTACGCTATGTTTTGGAAGTATTTAAGTCTAGTAATAGGTCACCAGTTGTCTAGGAGGTATTATGCGTATAACATGCAAAAAAACTAAAAGATTTTTATGTGAAATAAACATAGAAGAATATTTAAAAAACTTGGAAAAATTAGGAATAAGTCAACAGATACCTTTAAAAATAGTTATTCCTTGTAGAGCATGTAAGAAAGCTGAGATGTATAAAATATTTAAAACTCATTATTTATTCGAAAAAAATATTGACAAGAACTAATGTTTTATATTACAATAGTTCTAGTAATGCAGGTGCAAGTATGCTGGTTTAAATAACGCAGACGTGAGGCACATACCTAGAAAGGTGTGTGTCTTTTTTATGTTTAATTATCTAAAAAGACTGTGGAAAAACAGAAAATGGAAAATGTATTTATTTTATAATGGAATACTTATCGGAAAAATAAAAATAAATGATGTTAATGAAATAGATACAGTATATTTGCGTGTAATAGGTCATAAAGCGTTATTCGGAAGCAATAACGTAGGTTTAATGGTTAGACCTATAAAACTTCTTAAAACGGACGAAAAACGCAAAAAAACATATTGGGGTACAACATTCGAGATAGGAGTTGATATTTAATGGACGGTAAAATAAGACAAAGTGAATTATTACAAAGCCCATATATAAGAGTAACAGCAAAAGTTACTTATCCAGGTAAAACAAATGGAATACCAAATATAAGAGAAGAAGAGAGATATGTAGTAGCTCCGTCAGCTAAGAAAATAGCTACATATATACGTAATCAATTATTCGGAAGTGATTTAACAACACAAACAGAGGGCTTAAGTATAAACTGGCTAATGCCAACATTAGGACAAGCTTTAGAAGAGGCAGTATACGATAAAGAGTCATTTATATACATACATAAATTTGATGATAAAGTTTATCTAGAGTGTTTACATAAATGCGATTTACATAACTTAGTACAAAAATACGATAAAGTTATAAGCTGTGATATTATTCAAGACTTCAAGGGGGAAGAGGCTGACTATTCACTTAAAAGACATATAGAGTTAAAAGATGATGGAACAAGTGTAATTACATTTACAGCTTATCAAAAAGAAAAAAAGGCTTATGAATGGACTGAAATAACACTAGGTAAATTTAATGCTATTACAGGTAACGATTATAAAAAAATATATAACTTACCATACCAGCCAATAGTAAACATTGATACAGGTCAAGACTTCTTTAAAGATAGTGAAAAGTTTATTAATGAAGAGATGAGTATATTCAATATATTTGCTGAAGAACTTGAAAAAACAAAAACACGTATTGTTACAACACAGCACTATCAAAGTGGAGACTTAGCGAGTAGCTGGAGACCAAGCTCTAATATGTATGATGTTAAAACAATCGAAGTAAACCACTTACAGGACTACTTTACATTACTACCTGGAGACAGAGAACATCAGATGTTTGAACACTTGCAAGGTGAAATAAGATACCAGGCTTATATTGAAAGTTATAAGTTCTGTGATTATCAAATAATACAAATGGCTAATTTAAGCCCTGCTACATTCGGTTATGAAAAAGATACTTATCAAAATGTAGCAAGTATTGACATAAACGCCAATACTACAGAAATGACTATAGAAGCTATTAAAAAGCAATTAGAACCACAGATAAATAACTTAATTGAAAATATAGTTAAGTTACAACAAAGTCAAGGTATAACAGAAAATGAAATACCTATGGAGCTTGTATGGGATTATGGAGCTAATGAAAGATTTGACGATATGAAAAAACTAGATGTGTTAGGAGAAATCCAAAAAAGAGCAAGTGTTCCATATTCAGTAAGAGCCAAGATTATTACACCAATAATAAACAAGTTAATAGACGAGCCAACTAATGAGGATGACTTAGTAAGAGCTTACCGTGAAGAAGAAAACAAGATAGAGTTAGAATATGAAGAACTCTAGTGAATTAATAGCTAAGAATGTTTATTCGGTAAACGCTTACTATACAAAGAAACAAAATAAAACAAAGGAACTTTTCTTTAAATGTTTAAAAGAAAAACGTTCTAATGATTATTTTAAAACAGAACTCCATAAGATATGGGGAAATATAGACCATGCTTTTATGGATAAACAAATTGATAAATTAATGGCTACAGTACATTCGGTAAATGTAGAAGAGGCTATTAATATTGGAAGATTAGAAGAAATATACAGAGAAACGGAAGACTGGGTTATAGGGGAAGAGTTTTTTAAACTTACCCCTGAACAGTACTTCCAAAAGTTTGAAAATAAATTTGAAAAGAACGTACAAAAAGTATATTCACGTTCTAAAAATACAGTTAAAGACTTTGATAGTGAAACCTACTTACAAAAGGCTTTAGATAACTACGATAAAACAATAAATCAGACTGTTACTTATTTTAGTAAAGTAGGTAAGCCTTTAAGACAAGTGCAATTATCTACTTACTTATCAATGGTACATAATGTCAATCTTACACGTGCAGGGTGGAATCAAACAATGTCAGATAGCGAAAGGGTAGGAAATGAGTATTTTATTATTCCTTATCATCCTTTTAGTTGTGAGTATTGTATTCAGTATCAAAATAGGCCATTAACAGCAATGGAAGTAAGAAATGTTATAGGAGTTGAAGCAAGAGAACAACAAGGAGATATACTACATCCAAACTGTAAATGTACTTTGTCTATTTATTGGGATTCGTCTCAAATATCAATACCAAAGTATTCATATGAAGAAATGGTAGAACAATCACATCTAAGACAAAAGGTAAATAGTTTAACTTTAGAAAAAAACAGATTACTTACAGACGTTAGAATAGCAAAAGATGTAGGTAATGAAGCAGTAATAGACAGTTCTAGAAAGCGTATAAATGCCATAAATAAGACAATTAGGGAGATAAAGGCTGAACTCCCTACAGGAAGTCTTAAAAAGCAAATAACAGCCATTAAAAGATGAAATTAAGACCAGACCTGAACGTCTATAAACTTTATGGAGGTATACCAACTAAATATTCTCTGAAATCTAGATAGGAGGATAAAAAATGGATATTACAAAATATCTAACAAAAAAGGATATCGAGTTGTCCAATGATGATATTAACATCGAAAAACTCGAAAAAGATTTAAGAAAGGGATATGTTTTATCTAGTGAGGTCGATAGTGCAAGAAAAGAGGCACTTAAGGAAAATACGGAAAAATACGCTGAGTTAGAGTCAAAGTACAATAACTTAGAAAAAACTTATAACGACTTACAAGAAAAGAACGTAGAAATTTCTAAATCAAACGGAGGTTTAAAATTACAAGTTGAAATGATGAGTCAAGGGTTTGGTAAGGAACAGTTTGAAGAAGTATCTAAACTTCGTAATACTTTATATGCAGAGGAGCAAGACGATTCAAAGGCTATAGGCATGATAAAGGACAAGTTCGGAGCTACTTACTTTCCTAAAAAAGAAACTCAAGACGTGCCAGTAGAGACTAAATTTAAAACCGAAGAAAAACCAACACATGAAATAAAAATAACAAGAAATACTAGTTTAAATGAACTAGGGCTAAAATAAGGAGGAATTTATAATGAACTACACACAAGACGGTGTTTATGAATTAGACCTACAAAGTGTAGCTAAAAGAATTTACTATTCATTAATTTATAGGTCTACATTCTACAGATTTTTAAATGAAAGATATATTGGAGAACTTAGAACAGCAGGAACTCCAATGATCGAAATACTTAAATCAGGAAACGCTACAGTAAATGTACGTGAAACAAAAGAAATAACTACTGCTTTAACTCCAGGTATGTTAGGTTATAGCTCAATTAAAGTTGACTTAACTGAACTTCCAATGGATTATTCAATCAGAATCCCAGTATTAGTAGCAGGAACTAACTTTACTAACACTTTAGAAGATGCTATGGATAAAAAAGACCAAGCAGTAGCAACTGCTATTGATACTTATGGTTTTGGTAAATTAGCTGCTGGTGTTACTGAGGAAGCTGAATGGAATCCAACAGACCAAGCAGGTTACATTTCACTACTTAATAGCTTAAAAGCTACTTTATTCAACAACAATGTATACGATGATTATAGACTAGGTTTAGGAGCTACTGAGTACGCAAACTTAGTATCAGCTTTAACTTCTATTCTTAAATTTGAAACTCCAACAGGTGTTAGAGGAGTTGAAATGGGAGACGTTGCTTCAGCTTATGGTGTAAGTCAAATATTCCAAATCAATGACGCTATGTTAGGAGAAGAAAAAGGATATTTCTTTAACCCTATTGCAGTAGTAGGAGATACATTCTTCGATAGTTTCGTACAATACAACGGAAATTATCCAGGATTCCCAGGTTACTATGTAATGGAGGGAAATATTATGTTTGGTGCTAAAGTTGTAGAACCAAATGCAATTATCAAATTAGTAGAAGAAGTATCAGCGTAATAGAAAGGAGGTCATATAATGACTTTCTTTACAAGGGCGGAATTTACGTCTAAATATCAAATAGAAATTAATCAAAGCGATTTATGGAAAATAGAAGCAGTATCAGAAATGATATATAACCAAGTAGGACTTAGGTATCGTAATCCTAATTGGACAAGCGATACCGTTCCTACGGCTATTAAAAACGCTTCTATGGAACAATTAAGGTTTATGTATGAGTATGATATTCCACTTATTGATTATAAGGGAAGAGTAGAGGCAGGAGACATGAAAAACGAACTTTCAAGCGACTATTCAACTCTGGCTTTAAGAATGCTTGCTAATGCTGGTTATCAGTACAGGGGTAACCCTATTAATCAAAATTTGGGTATAAGTCTAACATTTGATAATTAATGTTTAACATGAATGGCTTTCCTGCTACCCTCATTCAAAACAATCGTAATACAAGTTCATACTATGACGACCAAGACAAGCAGGAAGTAAAAGTTAAAGTGTGTCCTTTTAATGTAGACCAATCTGTAAGGTTCGGTATGTATACTGTACCTGAAGCTACAGGATATTTCATTCTTAAAAATTGTGTAGATGTTAAAGAGGGAGACCAATTAATTATAGGAGATATGACTTACTCAATTTTACATGTTAAAGATAACTGGATATGGAATAAGATTGCTAATTTTACGGTGGCTGTAAAATGATTGGCGTACAAGTTGAAATGGTTAAAGAACTCCCAGTCAAAGAACTAGCTCAGTACTGTGATGATGTAGTGTTTAATGTAGCAAGAGCTACGCTAGACTTTACTAACACAGGAGAACATTTTCCTTACTTAACAGGGGAACTTAATAGAGCTTCAATGGCTGAGGGTGTAGTCAAAGAAAGTTACGCAACATATCACGTAGGAGCAAGTGGCGTGAGTTATGCTCCAGCAGTTTGGAAATACCCACAAAACACTAACTGGACTAATAAAAATACTTACGCTCAATGGTATGTTACACAATTCAAAGAAAAAAAAGAACTTATCATAGACAAGGCTGTTTCAATGGCTAAAAATAAATATGGTTTAAAATGACACAAGAAGATATTTTAAATAAAAATATAGTACTTATCAATTACTTACAAACTTTAACCGATGAATACAAATTTAAAGCTGAATATTCTACAAATGACAATGATACAAACGTAATTGTCGTACAGGAAGAGGCAGGGGAGAAGATAGTATTCTTTGGAGATATTACACCACTTTTTAACTATTATACTATTTCCATATATGGAGACAATATAAAAGACGAAAAAGACACAAGTGTAATACTAGGTCAAGTAATTGGAAAGTCTGTTATAGTCGATTTTAACGGTCAAAAATGGCAAATTATTTTCAAACAATTAGCAAATCCTAGAACTATTCAATATATGGATATTAGAAGAGTAGCTTATACTATGACTTTAAAATGTATTGTAAATCGTATTAGTTAGGAGGGAAATAATGAATTACTGGATTAATAATAGAGATTTTATTAAAAATCTAGCAGTTAATACAGGAACAACATCTAGCCCAGTTTATACCTCTATGTGTACAGCTTCAGAACTTTCTTTTAACACTGAGTTCGAAGAAAAAACATTCTATGTTTATTGTGATGCAATTCAAAGAGCGTTAAAAACTGGAGTAGCTCTTTCTATAGAGGGTACTATTAAAATTGATATGAATAATGACGCTATAGTTTCATTACTAGGTGATATTCATACATTAATTAGTACTGGTGAAATAGCACAGTTTAATAATCAAACTATGCAATTCGATTTATTAACTGGTATTGATAACGGTGTACTAGAATACACTACTTATCAAGTTCCAGTTAGTTATTCTCTAGCAGACTTAGGCGGTGCAGCCGAAGATGAGGGAGAATTCTCAATTACAATTAATATTACAGGCAAGGGAACAGTTGTTGCCTCTGCTTAAAACCTTTCGGGTGGGGTGGATAAACCTCACTCTTTTTATTAGAAAGGAAGTGAAAATATGAACGGAGCAAGTGCAGAAGTCTTAACTAAGTTTACAGCCGACACTTCAGACATGAATAAAGCTGAAAAGGATGTACAAGCTAGTTTTGAACGAACTAGAAAAGTGGCTGAGGTTGCATTTGCAGGTGCTGTCTTAGCTATTGACAAAATGGTCGCTTCTTTTGTAAGTGGTGGTATTGAATATAATGCACAAGTAGAAACCTATTTGACAAGATTAACAACTTTAACAGGTAGTACAGAAAAAGCTCACAAAATATTAGAACAAATTAAAAAAGACGCTTTAGCTACACCTTTTGAAGTATCAAGTTTAACAAGTGCAGAAAGTTTACTACTAGCGACTGGTATGAGTGCGGAACAAGCAAGAGGAGACATCTTAGCTTTGGGAGACGCTTTAGCAGCCAGTGGTGGTGGAAATGAAGAACTTTCACGTATGGCAGTAAACTTACAACAAATAAAAAACGTAGGTAAAGCCACAGCACTAGATATTAAGCAGTTCGCTTATGCTGGTATAGATATATATGGTTTACTAGCTGATAGTTTAGGGATAACACGTGCTGAAGCTGCCGATTTAGATATAACTTACGAAATGCTTTCAAACGCTTTACAAAATGCCTCAAAAGAGGGTGGAAAATATTATAAAGCAATGGAAAAACAATCAACAACGTACGCTGGTGCAATGAGTAACCTAGAAGAAAGTGTACAAGTGTTTAAAGGAGCAGTGTCAGAGGGTTTATTTAACGCTTTAAAGGATATAATACCTCCGATTACTGATATGTTTAATTGGCTTGCAAAAAATAAAGACATAGTGGTTGCAATAGCAGTACCTTTGCTTACATTTATAAATATTATAGCTGGATTTTTAATAATAAAGAAAATCACGACGGCTTTTGCAATGTTAAACGCTGTTATGATGGCTAACCCTATTGTTTTAATTATAGCAGCTATAGTGGCTTTAGTAGCTGGTTTTATGTATTTATGGAATAACTGCGAGGGCTTTAGAAAATTTTGGATTGGTTTATGGAACGGTATAGTAGGAATTGTTGTAGGTGCATGGGAATGGATAAAAGGTTTATTTACTGGAATTATAGACTTTATATCTAATAACTGGCAATCATTACTATTGTTCTTAGTAAATCCGTTTGCTGGAGCATTTAAACTGCTTTATGACAACTGTGAGGGCTTTAGAAACTTCGTTAATGGTTTTGTAAATGCAGTAGTTAATTTCTTTAAATCAATACCAGGTAAGCTAGTTTCATTTGCTCAAGGTATTGTTAACGTGTTTACAAGTATACCAGGTAAGATGATGAATGTAGGGAAGAATATAGCTCAGGGCTTATGGAACGGTATAAGTGGATTAAAAGATTGGGTTATTAATAAGGTTAAAAACATGGGTAAATCTATACTTAATGCAATTAAAAATGTCTTAGGTGTGCATAGTCCGTCAACTGAATTTGCTTGGGTAGCTAAAATGACCGTTGTAGGTTATACAGAAGAGTTAGATAAAATGACAAAAACAGTACAAGGACAAATTGCTGAAACATTTAGTGTAAGCCCACAACTTGCTAATTCAAGTGCTTTACACTATAGTCCATCAGTAAATACAACAGTTAATGTAAATCAAACACAAGACCCACTTGGAAGAATGGTAAATGATATAAAAACATTCTCAGGTGGTGCTAAAAATGACTATAACTATGGAATGGGGGTAAGTTAGTGATACAAATATTTATTAACAACGAAGAGGTAGTATGTGATAAAAATTTAGAAATAAACGAAGAAATGCTTACTACTTCTTCTATTATCCTCGATAATGTTTATCCTAAGTCATGGGAACTAACACATGATTATGTAAATAACTTTTATTATCCTAAAGATTTTTCAATGTGTAAGATTTTACAAGACGGAAATTTAATATTTGCCGGTATGGTAAAAAATACAGGGAATATATCACTTAATCCTAGACATCCACATTTTTGTTCTGTAGAAGTATTAGACTTTAAAGATTTCTTAAGTACAGGAGACACCCTAGACTTTGTTATAAGTGAAAAGACCGTTACACAGGCTATACAAATGATAATTGACACAGTAGCTCCTTATGGATTTGTACTAGGTAATATAAATATACTTGGTACTGATGACGTAATAGGAGCTTATAGCACGCAAGATAAGACAGCATATGACGTGTTTAATTACCTAGCTAATATTACGGGCTCAAGATGGACTACACGTATGATAGATGAACATACTGTAGCAGTAGATTTCTATGATCCTTCTTTAATGCCACAAGGTACTAACATAGAATATACAAATGAATGGTTTGAAGACCATGATATTGAAGATATATCGTTTAACTATGGAACACGTGATTATAGAAACAAACAAGTAATGTTATCTGATGAAGTATACGCTGACATATCATATACAGAAACAATAATAGCTGACGGATATAATACTAATTTTTTAACAAGTTCTAATATAGGTGTTATGTCAAAAATTACAGTGAATGGAACAGAGGCAACATTTACATTAAAAGAAAATAAAGACTATGGTGTATCAGCAGACTTTTATTATTCAAATGGTAGTAATGAAATTGAATCAGATTCACTTTATACAGCAGGCACTCAAATCAATGTGACTTATATACCTTTAGTGCAAGGTAGACAAGTGGTTTACAATTACGATGAAGTTACTAGAGTTGCAGGACAGACAGAAAGAAAAGGCGTAATTGCACGTTATGAAAATAGGAACGATGTAACAAGTAGTGATGAGTTAACTAAAATAGGACAGTCATATTTGAAATACAAAGGAAACCCTGAAATTAATTTAACAGTAAAAACTACACAAAATATATGGAATGTAGGGCAAACAGTTTATTTTGACGCACCACTTAATGAGTTAGATACAAATTATATGGTTAAGTCAAAGAAAATATTAATTTTGCCATTAAATAATAAAGTGTTTTATACGTATACACTTATTAGTTCGTTTAACAGTGAAAATGCAATAAACTATTTTGACAATCAGCGTAGTAAAAATGCTGGAAATATTTCACAAGG
>OCTX014579060.1_pt1 | contig 27728 bp, 17 predicted proteins | sample 1539691 | NCBI WGS metagenome assembly OCTX01 (sample SAMN02144231, study PRJEB22623) | gut metagenome | biome: sheep rumen | host: Ovis aries | place: New Zealand
GTACGCCAAACAATTGATGTTCTTTTCTTCCGCAACGGAGATAAGCATTTTCCCAGCTAACTCAGTACGCGATGACGGCTGCTCCGTCCGACTCGTACAGGATATAGATTAACCAACCCATAAAATTATACGATTATGAAAAAACTAACTATTCTTTTTTCGATGGCTTGCATGTGCTTGTCCATGCAGGTTTACGCCGATTGTGGCAGTGTAATCACCCCGTCTCAGGCTGCTACCAAAGCGGCTAACGGCGACCAGGGGACATACTGCATCGAGGGCTATGTGGTATCGACAGTAGATATCTATTGCAAGACTTCCACGTATGAAAACCAGTCGTTCATGATGGCGGACGCACAGGGAGGTGCACCGGTCTTTGAGGCTTGGCGCGTGGTCGGAGCGGATCATACCATCGGTATCGGCTCCTTCGTACGCATCGTTGATGCTACCTTGAAGATGTACGGCGATGTAGCTGAGACAAAAGCCGGCTTTACCGTACAGATCATCAGCGAAGTACCGACCGTCGTTAACCTCCCCGAATACGGCAGCGAACTGACAGCCTCCGAAGCGGTGGAGATCTGTATGAGCCTGCCTTACCATGACCAGCCTACTGAGGATATGTTCGTCGTCAGCGGATATGCCAATTCCGTAGTGGATATAAACCCCGAAAATGGTATCCAGACCGTCTATATTGCGGACGAAAGAGGAACCGGTTATATCTTCCAGGCTTGGGAATGTCAGAATATCAAAAATATCAACGGAGATTACATGCCTATTGAAGAAGGCGATTTTGTCTATATCACAGGACATCTGAGCCGCTACAACAAAAACTCCCAGATCAAAGGCGGGTATGTGTCCCGCTATGCGGTGGACCCCTTTGTCGTACGCGTCAGTGCAGACCCCGACCAAGGCTATGCCACAATCAGCGGCAAGTATGAGTTCACACTCGCCGACATGAACGACGTGCAGTTTACGCTGACGGCTATCCCCGAGCCCGGATATGAATTCGTCATGTGGATCGACCCGCAGTTCGTGAATCCCTCCGATCCCGATGCTGCAACGGGGATGCAAGTGGCTGAGACGATTCTCCAATGGTATAACACCGTGACGCATTTCTCAGAGGAACAACTGCAGGAATATCTTGCCGAAGAAGGAATGGACATGGATACTTTCGAAAAGACAGTAGCCCTTATTGATAAAATCATTATGCCTGAAACAACGCTTGATATCTATGATCTGGAGGCATGGCTGTCTTTGAACGGAATCAATGACCAGAGTGTCTTGTATTTCATGCCCGTCTTCCGACCGGTACAGGAAGGCATCGACAATGTACAAAGGGGCAATGTACAAAGTACAAAGGTCATTGAGAACGGACAACTCTATTTGAAGTACGAAGGACGGATGTACGATGTACAAGGGGCAGTTGTGAAATAATCAGTTTCCTATTTCCTGAACCCGCTGTTCAAAACTATCGCGGTCTCCAAGGGCGGCATTTTTCATCTTCACGCGATAGTTACTGATCGTATTGGGACTATAACACAGCAGTTCCGCTATCTTGGCGCTGCTGGTTATACCCAATAAGATCAGGGCGAAGATCCGCATTTCGATGGTCATCCGTTCTCCGGGTTTGGGCGTGAGACGTGCTTCGGGTTTGAGCAAAGCATTGAAATCCGCAACAAACGTGCCATAGAGCGAAAGGAACGTATCGTCGAACGAGCGGTAGAAATTATCCATCTCCCTGTCCATAAAAGCCGCAGGGTCTTTCTCTCCCGCCTTCCGCGCCATCGTAGTCAGACGGCGGATATAATCGCTATAAACCTCCAGATAGCGGCAGATATACTGTTCCTTTACCTTATTGGCGTCCTTCAGCTGATGGTTAATGAGCCGCTGTTGCTCGTTCATAGCTTCCATCTCCCGGTTCAAGACCTGCAGTTTGTGGTTCTGGCGGAGGGAGAAGATCGTGCCGATCGCGAGTACCAGCAATGCCACTGCCAGAGCTGACAGACCGATAATGAGCATCACGTATGACCGGTGCATGCGCTGCTCGTAACTGTTGGCGATATTATGTCCTAACGAATAGGTCTGGATGAATCGGGTAGGGGCATTGAAGAACGAAGCATTCGTCAGCGAATAGTCGCTGAAATGGAAGGCGCGCTCCAGATCGCCGGATTCATAACACTCTTTGGCTACGAGCCATGACGAACCGTTGTCGGTGATGCCGCACCGTACGTCGGCGATGGCGGAGCGAGTGAGCCATTCTATTCGTTTACGGTCCTGACCGGATTGCTCATACAATATCGCTCTGGCGTACGCCTCGATCGCATAGGGGTGTGACCACTCGGTCGTGCGGGAGAGGATCGAATCATTGATCTCCAGTGCGCGGGAATAATTATGAGAGTCGATGGCTGCCAGTATGTTCCGTCGCAGGCGGATGGAGATACGCTCCGGAGCCTGTCGGTCCATCTCGTGCAGCAGCGAGTCATAATAGAGATCCACGTTGGTCTTCAGTTCAGCCCGGAAGGACGGAATACGGCATGCGGCGTAGGCTTCGTTATACAGCCGCCATACGGCTTCTATCCAGTCCACGCGCAGGCTGTCCGGCGTCTCGCTTACGTATGGCACTAACGTAAATCCCTCTCCGTATTTGCCGATAGAGGAGGAGAGTTGTACCAGCCCCATGTACGCCTGGGTCCGGTATGGTTCTTCGGAGCCGATAAGCCCCAGATACCACTCTCGCGCGCTGTCGCTCTGGAAATACTGGTATTCGCGCGCAATACGTACCTGCAGCGCTTTGGTCATCGGGCGAACCGCTTTGAGCGAGTCAATCCTGCCCAGATGGGCAGCGCGGTAAGAAGCGGAGATCTCCACTTCCGCATCCAGTACGCGCATCAGCGAGTCCAGCGTGGACATCGCCTGGAGAGATAATGAGAGTACCAAAAGACAGGTACCGAATAGATAGCGGCGTATCATGGTATTAGCGATTTATTATTTGTCCGGCAGGAGTATAAACCACTCCGTTCCGAAGGATATGCAGTTGTCCGTGGATCAGTATTTTTCCGGTTTGGGGCAGATCTTCCTCCGCTGCTTCCATATCAAGCGTGGTGGCGTCAAAACCGAGTTTTCTGTCCATCCAGGGGATGCGGTTTCGTATATAGCTCCGTACGTTCTCCACCTCGGCTTGATAGCTTCCTCTCACTCGCGGATTCTGGTGGACTTGTTGGTAGAGAATCGGCCAGCGGAGGAAATTGAGTTGCTGGGAGTGAGCTAACAATTCCGCTTGCTCATCGATATAATCGAGCATGGATTCTTCGGTAAAACCGTTTCTGCGGAGTTGCGCCCAGAGGTCTTTGAGTTGCTGTTTGGCAGCGGCATCATTGATAACGATATTATCCACCAGCGTCCGCATGTATCCGATAGTACTGCCGCCCGAGCGGTAGATATAATCGCTTCGGTCGCATACATGATAGGTGCGGTTGTCGTTATCGAAGGCCAGATCGAAATCCCAACAGGGACCGACGTATAGGGTGTCGTTCGAACGATGCTTGTACATATAGACGCTCCAGTAAGTATCCGTGTTTCCCGATACTTCGCCTACCAGAAAATGGCGGAGGAACGTATTGAGATCCAGGTGTTGTCTCCAATTCGCCTCCATGGCGTTGTAGCGCTGGGTAATATAGTTTTTCTGCTGCGCAGTAATACTGTCTTCGTCCGGTGATTTGATAGTAACCGGTGTGCCGTAGTTGGACCAGAATACGCCGGCTTGTTTCGGTTCGTCTCCGGCATAGGCATCTACCTCAAAGAGATATCCTCCGGTAAGCGCTTCGCCGCTGTTGTCACGCGGGGTCATTCCGGTAATATTCACGCGGTTCTTGCGCACCTCTATCTGGTCGCAAAGTTGGTACGAACCTTTGTAATCACCGTTCAGCACCACATCCACATAGGCGCAGAAGGGTGTATAAGGCATGCCGAACCGGCGGCTTAGTTCAAAGGCCAGCTGGTTGCGCATGAGGGTCTTGTCGCCGTAGTTATTGATCAGCGTCCATTTCTTGGCGTTAGCCGGAGAACCCAGTACCTGGTGCTTCTTGTCAAACTTAATGCGGTAGGGTTTCTTGGGGAAATTACGGGATGCATTGCCCCGCTCGCGGATAGTAGCGGAGTCGGAGAGAATCGTCTGTCCGTTATTGGAGATGATGGAGATGAAGCAGTCTATCTCATGCTCTTTGTCATACGGAGCTTGGTTGTCTTTCGTATGGATGACTACGGTAGGCAGGTTCGTTAACTGGTAGAGATGGCTGTCGTCGCCTGCTCCTGCATCGCCGTAGAACTCCAGCGCCTGAATCTTATACTCCCCCTTTATGGCGGATTTGAGGTACCGCACGTACCTGACACCGCGCGAGCATTGCACGCGCGCGTAGTTCATCTGGTTTGCAATCGAAGCGCCCTCATGTATATACAGCGGAATAGCGTCCAAGAAATCAGGACGGTTCGCTCCCTCGAAGAGTCCCAACTCCGCCGTTGTGCTGCTCATAGGGTTCCATCCGACGATTGTGATTACATGGGGCGTGCCCAAATCCAAACCGCGCCATCCGTCGCCGCTGATAGGGGTGCCGGTAAGCAGATCATCCGCCCAGCAGGCGGTGACGAGAAAGGCAAAACATATTATTACAGTGATCCGTTTCATTCCGACGACAAAGGTACTGCTTTTTTTTGAAATAAGCAAATATAAAAGCGCATAAAACGCCAAAAAGGGCTACATTTTACGTACTTTTTTTTACCTTCCAAAAATCATAAACGATTGAAAATGAGAAGAATAGTTATTTAATATACGTACTTTTATGCCGTAAAACACATTTAGATATTTGCGCATGTGCATAAAAAGCAGTAACTTTGCAGCGTTATTTGAAAACTTTAAGTCCATGAATTACTCAGCTTCTTCCGATCGTTATTCCCGTCAGGAGACTATGTACGCCCGCTGCGGCAAGAGCGGAGTACTGCTGCCGAAAGTCAGTTTAGGTTTTTGGCATAATTTCGGAGACGATGCGCCGATAGAGCGCAGTCGTGCTATCACTCATTATGCATTCGATCACGGAATCACCCATTTCGATTTTGCGAATAACTACGGAGTCCCTGCCGGTAGCGCAGAGACCAATTTCGGCAGGTTGATGGAGGAGGATTTCCGTCCGTACCGCGATGAGTTGTTTATCTCTACGAAGGCGGGTTATCTGATGTGGGACGGTCCTTACGGCGAATGGGGCAGTCGCAAATATCTGATGTCGAGTCTGGATCAGTCTCTCAGACGGATGAAGCTGGACTATGTGGACCTGTTCTATTCCCATCGCTATGATCCGAATACGCCGATCGAGGAGACGCTTCAGGCGCTGGTGGATGTGGTGAAGACGGGCAAGGCGCTGTATGTAGGTATCTCCAACTGGCCGTTGGAGCCGCTCAAGGCAGGTGCCAAATATCTGAAGGAACATGATGTGCCGCTGCTGATCTATCAGGGACGACTGAATATGCTGAACCGCGAACCGATAGAGGAGGGAATTCTGGATTTCTGTGCGCAAGAGGGTATCGGTTTTATCGCTTTCTCGCCGTTGGCGCAGGGATTACTGACAGACCGGTATCTGGACGGTATTCCGGCAGACAGCCGCATGGCGAAGGAGCATTTCCTGACATCGGACAGACGTACACCGGAGTTACTGGCGTATCTGCGGCAGTTGGAGGCGCAAGGCAAGGCTTCCGGCCGCACGATAGCACAAGAGGCATTGCAATGGGTGCTGGACCAGAAGGGCGTCACTTCGGTTCTCGTCGGTGCCAGCAGTGTAGAGCAATTGGCAAATAATCTAAAAACAATCTTATAATCATGAAAAAGATTTTCTCTTTTGTTATGGCGCTCCTTTGTGCCTGCGGACTGAGTTTCGCGACGGACTGGAGTAGTATCGCTTTTTTGGCGGACGGTGCCGGAGAAGGCGCGTATGCCAACAAGTACAAAGTGGAGGCTGCGTTCGGACAGAACGTGGTCAATATCCAGAAACCCGGTTTCGCGGCGGAAGCAGGTATCTACACCAATTTTCCTGCCGGTATCTCTTCCTGTGATTTGCCCGCCGGCAAATACGCGATAGAGGGTGCGGGTGTGGTAATGTATCTCTCCGCGTTCACGGCGAAAGAGACGGCAGTATCGGTAGAGGCAGGCGGTGTGAATTATGATTTCAAGGTCTTCTATGCCGACGGTACGGGTGAGATAGATGACAATCCGGGAGAAGGCGGTGATCCGCATCAAGGTGATCTGACGCCGGCTACTTTCTACGGCAGAGACGTAAGAGCCGTAGCGGGAACAGATGTGACCTTCAACTGGTCTATTACCCGCAATGCGGATGCAACGCTCACTTTTGAGATCAGCTGGTCGAGCGAGATAACAGGTGTCGTGCCGCAAGTAAGTATCAATGATGTCTATTCGACCTTGCCTTCGCAGGGACAGATAGCGCGGTTTACCACCAAAGAGACCTATACCGACGGCGACACACCGGCGATTTTCTTCCTGATTGCCTATCCCGGCAATGCGGCTCGTATCGATGTGGCTTATACGGTAGGCGCGAGCAATGAGAAACCGGGCGATAATCCGGGACAGGGAGTGGATAATGCCTTCCGGCCGAACAAAGCGCACAAGGTGATCGAAAACGGAATGCTGTATATCATCCAAAACGGTGTTCGCTATAACGCCCTCGGCGCAGAAATAAAGTAACTAATCTAAAAATCTATATTATGAAGAAAAAATTAACTTTACTCTTTGCGCTCCTGTGCGCAAATGTGATGGGGTGGGCAACTAAATATTGCAACACAACCATTACTGCAACAGATGGTGTAACAACGGCTGAATTGACTTGTCAGAAAACAGGTGATAATACCTATGAAGTATCTATTACCTCAACAGCGGCAAGTGATTTAAGTGGTGCTTGTTTTAATGCTGCTCCACTTTGGATGTATATAAACGGCACTGAGACATACCATGTTGGAGAGCATTTTGAGAGAACGGGTAATTCTATTACTGCGACTATTACATCTTCAACAGTACCATCGTTTTATACTTATACTTTTTACTTCTATTATCCTGGAGAGATAACTTTTAACTTGCCTAATGATATAGACTTTTCATCCGCATGTGGTGGTGGAGGTTCAACTCCTGAGCCCGATCCGGATCCTGCAGTCACAACATTTAATATCCATGAGGTATGGCCTACAGAACGCGTAATTGCATCTAAGAGTGGCGATGATTTCCATGTCAATATCGCTTCTTATGGTGGAGAGCAATGGTCTGCTCAACTCAAGCTTGAACACAACGTCTCTTTCGAGAATACAAAAACATACAAAGTAGGTTTTACTCTTACGGCTGATAAAAATTGTGGCGGTATTACATTTAAAACAGATGACAATCAAGGAGAAGTCTATGAGAATCAGTCTATTAATCTAACGGCAAGCACTCCTTATCATTATGAGAAGGTCTTTAAAGGTCAAGCGGGTAATAATAAAATCACAGTCTTTGATTTCGGCTGGGTAGGCGAAAATACGAATATCACGATTAGTGATTTAACGCTCATAGAATATAGTCCCGCTACGGCTTCTTCTTTCGGAGGAGATCTTATTCCATTCTTGGCAGTTGATGGTAAGACGGGGACTCGTTGGCAGGCTGCAAGTAAAGGAGAAGCATGGTGGAAAATGGATTATGGTACATCTCAAAGTTTTAACCGAGTAAATATCACGTGGGAGAATTCTTACGCAAAATCTTTCACTATTCAAGGTTCGAATGACGATGAGTCATATACAACGCTTGCTACTGTTTCCGGGCAGACTATTTCTGGATTCCCTTATAAGCAGGTTATTGATTTGGATCAAGTTTATAACTATCGCTATGTGAAGTTTGTCGGAACAGAAAATGGAAATGATTATGGATTCTCTTTCTATGAGTTTGAAATCATGGAGGTAGAGATGTCTGTATTAACGAGTGTCGTTATCACTTCTCCACGGCGCAAAACGGTTTGTCCGATTAGCAGTAGTATAGATATTACCGCAGAGGCACGTGATCAGTATGACATACCTATGGGTGGCCAAACAATCACCTATTCCGTATCACCGGCTTCTGCTGGAACTATTGATGCGAACGGACACTACACGGCAAGCCAAGTATGTGAGGCTACAATTACAGCAAGTTGTTCGGATAAACAAGCAACCTGTGTTGTCGTTAACACAATTAGCGCCAACCTCGCTTTGAATAAACCCGCAACAGCCGGAGCTTACGAAACACCTATAGCAGAAGCAAATGATGCGAATTTAAATTCGTATTGGGCGCTCGGTCCCAATAGACCTGTTGATGAAATGTGGTGGCGTGTTGACTTAGAGGAAACATATGATTTATCCTTAGTCATCATTAAATGGGAAGGAGCATGCCCAACAGAACATGCCATCCAAGTATCTTCGGATGATGCTAATTGGACAGATGTAGCTACGTTATCTGGCTGGCCGGAGATAGGTGGTGATAATGATCATAACTATCAATTCTATTCTATCAATGCGCAAGGTCGTTATATTCGTGTAAAAGCTTCGGCTCTTCGTGACGCGGGTTGGGGTATGAAGATGTATGATTTCCAGGCATTTGGAACCGTAGCTGCATCCCCGACAAAATCCGTTTCCGCAGTTGTAAATGACCCAGCAATGGGTTCTGCTTCGGTAACGCAAAATGATGCGCCTGTTACAGAGGTTACAACAGGATCTACCGTTACCTTCTCGGCTACGCCTAAAGACGGATATGTATTCGTGAACTGGTCGAATGACGAGACTCGTGCGACCTTTGACGCGGAGGTTAATTCCAATATGAACCTCACCGCTAACTTCCGTGCACAGGGTACTGTATATTGCAATACTGAATTGACCGCTAACGGTCATACTATCTATCTGACCGTGAAACGCTCTGCCGCGGACGAATATACGATGGTCGTTCGTTCTACAGAAGAGTTAGGTAATTTTGGCGGGACTGTATTCTATCGTCCCGAGAATATTCTTGTCAAAGACGTACGCAATGAAGGCGTGCTGTCTGACGGCAACCATACGCTGACCGTTACGATGGACTCGGAGGGTGAACCGTATTTCGGTACGCCGCTGTATGTCAACTTTGCCGGTGTGGGCGAAGTGACGTTCAATCAAATGAATAATGTACGTCCCGAATACGCAGTAACTTGTGACGACAATGTTTCGGTAACATCCATTACGCTCAGCCAAAGTTCGGCTAACTTGCTTGTAGGAAAGACGCTGACTTTGACACCGACATTTGCGCCAGTCTATGCTACCAATCGTGCGCTCACATGGGAGACTTCCGATGCCTCAGTTGCTACGGTTGAAAATGGCGTTGTAACAGCAGTTGCGGAGGGTGACGCGACCATTACGGCAAAACTGACCAACGATAACTCTATTTATGCTACTTGCAATGTGCATGTTGTTGCTTCTTTGACCGAAGCTACATGGCACGGCTATGTAGTGGCAACTACTCCTACTGAAGGTAATATACTTGTTACTTACGCTGTCACCCGCGATGTGGAGCAGTACCTCACATTCTCGCTCACGACAGATAAGAATATGGCGGGTTTCGTCGCGTTCATAAATATTGGTGGTGTAGCCCATGAACTAACCGGTTACGGAGCAGACCACACGGCTACTTATACTACCACCGATACTTATGAGGATAACATACCGCTCAACTGCATGTGGGATTTAAGAGGTGCTAATTACGGTAAGAACTTCAACTTTACTTACATGGTAGGTTCAGAGAATGAAGCACTAAAGACATTGGCTCTCTCCGAGAAACAAGACAACACTTCTGCCCTTACGACCCTCAACGATCAGGAGGTCGCAGTAGCGATTGTCAACCGTTCTTTCGTGGCCGGGAAACTATATACGCTGGTGCTGCCGTTTGATGTGGATGCGGCGCAGACCGCAGAGAAGCTGCCGGGATCGCTGACCAAACTGCAGAATACCATCGTCAAAGAGAATGGCGATCTGCGAATTAATTTCGTGGATGTTGATGTGGTCGAGGCTGGAGTGCCTTATCTCTATACGCCGAGTGCAGATGTGAATAATCCTGTATTTACCGGTGTTACCGTTCACAAAGAGCTTGTGCCGACAGAGCCGGATAGCTATGCGAGATACTACGGCATCTATGCCCCGCTGGATGGAGCAGGTCTGAAAGTTCTCTCTGATGCCTATGTATTAGGCGGCGACCGGTATCTGTATGCCGTGAGCGATCTGCCGGATAACCAGACGATGGATGCGCTCCGCGGCTATTTCGTACTGACTTTCCCGAGCGGCAGCAGCGGTATGCCGCGTGCAAGGGTTATCTTCAACAGCCACGAGACGGAAACGGCTACAGGAGTGGAAAGCATTCAGCCGTCAGATGTCAGCTATCAGAAAGTGCTGCGCGACGGTCAAATTCTGATCATCCGTGAGGGCAAGACCTACAATGCTCAAGGACAATTGATTAAATAATTCATCAACCATTAAATTCGACACAATTATGAAAACATACAATCGTCCTATCGTACAAGTAACGGATTGCCTCACCGCCAATATGCTCATGACCGGAAATGTCAGCGGCGGCAGTATGAAAGGTATTCATCAGGGAACAGTGGATGATCCGATAGATATCTACTAAACTATCAAAGAATAGTCTCTTAATAGAAGAGAAGTCTTTCCGTGAGGGGAGACTTCTTTTTTTGTGCAAAAATTTGCGTAATTCAAGAAAAAGCAGTACCTTTGCAAGCAAAGCGAGAAAAGCGTAACTAGTACTGTTGCGTTAGTCTAAGAAAATAGAAAATTTTAATATTAGTATAATCCATGAAAGATTTACTGGACAGCCAGCCGTACAAACTGATATTCGCGGTAGCGATGAGCAAAACAAGGTGGTTGCAACGAATCCCCAGCGAGTTTGACCATAACGCAGTGACATCGTATGCCAACCTCAAAAAAATCATAGCCGCAGACGGTAAGGATATTTTACGGACCATGACTATCGTTCATCTCGATCTGAAGAGGCAATACAGCGAGAAAAAAGTATTTTCAGATGCACCGAACGAGCGCTACGTGTTTTCCATATATGATTTGCTATGGGCTCGTATGTACGTGATAGCCTATTTCTACTATCATGACGATCCATTCTGGAAGAAAGCGGTGTTGGGCGAGATGTTTGAATTAGTGGCCAACAACACCCTTATGCGCGGGGACGTCATCACAGCCGTGAATGCCATCAATATTTATTTTCAGAAGGAGGCCAAATTAGCGGCATATGCGTTAATGCCGAGTGAAGAAGGAGTGTCCGGCAGCAGCACGCAAGAGAGCGGGCGAATCGCCGAACTGGAGCAGCAGATATCAGACAAAGATGCGGAGATATCGGACCTGAAGGCGCAAATAGCGGAGTTGCAAAAGCAACTGGAAGAGTTGGAGAAGAAGAATGAGCATCCTCATCTGTCCTTTATAGAAACGCTGGACAAGGCTCCTCAGAAAATCCAATGGGCATATGAGGATATCGCCAAAGCCGCATCGGGTCCATCGGAGATGGCGGGATGTCTGCATGATTTGCAGGTACAAGGTATGTTAAAGAACCAGGAGCGCTACGGTAAACTGAAAAACATCAAAAAAATCTTTACGGAATTGAAGAATACATACCATTTCGAGTGGACGTATCCTGCATTGTGCCGTGCATTCACGCGTCAAAAAAAGACAAAATAGGTTACTACTTTTCCACTGATTTTACCAAATGACCATTCGCGGAGAAAAGAACTCCCGAATGGTTATTTTTTTTCCACTATTTGACTACTAATTGACCACTATTGCAAGATAGCGGTCTTTATGTTGTAAATAATTGTCGGATTAATCAAAAAGCAGTAATTTTGCAGTGCGTTTGATCAATGATTAATGAATAATGATTAATGAATATTGCGAAGCATTAATCGTTTGAGCGGAGCGAAATAAGAATAATGATTAATGAATAATGAATATTGATTAACTATGAAGAGTGCAAAGACATTAAAGAAGGCGAACAAGCAGGAGATAGCTTATCGCTACATCAAGGAGAATCTGCTGGACGGGTGCAGGCTTCGTCATGACCTGCTCTCCGACCAAGTGCAAATCATGGCGACCGAGGGGGGTTGGCGCGATCTGACGACGACGGACATCAACTCTCTGGTATGCGACTGTTCGTTGGAGACGGGCGTAGCGGTGAGCGCGAAAGAGATCCAGGCGGTGACGTTGTCGCACCATGTGCCAGCCATTCATCCGTTGCGCGATTACGTGCGTGAGAGCGCGCGCATGTTTCCTTATGAAAAAGAAAAAGAGAAGGCGGACTGGATCGACTGGCTGGCAGGTCAGGTGACGGTTCAAGGCGGCGAGGCGGAGCAGTCATTCTGGCGTGAGTGTTTCAAGAAATGGTTTGTGGCGATGGTGGCGTCATGGCTGGACGACAAGATAGTGAACCACCAGGTTCTGACATTAATCGGCGCGCAGGGGATATACAAGACGACGTGGCTGGAGCACCTGCTGCCCCCTGAGTTGCGCTCATACGGCTGCCAGATGGGTAGCAACAGTTACATCAACAAGGACGACAAGTTGCGGGTGACGGAGTTCGGCCTGATCAATCTGGACGAGATAGACGCGATTTCCTCGACGAAGGCGCTCAATGCGATCAAGTCTTTGATCACCATCACAGAGATCTCGGAGCGTGCAGCTTACCGTTACAACAAGGAGAAGCGTTACCGTCTGGCGTCCTTCTGCGCATCGGGCAACAAGCCGGAGTTTCTGACGGATATCACGGGCAACAGGCGATGGCTTCCGTTTCTGGTAGAGCGCATTGTGAATCCGTGGCATATCACTCCGCCCTATCAGCAGATATATTCTCAGGCTCTGTATTTGATCGAGCATGATTTCGTGTATTGGTTTGACCACGACGACAACGAGCGGATCGACGCTCACAACGATGCATTCCGTGCTCAGACGAACGAGGAGCAGCTGATTCCGGTGTTTCTGTCGATACCGTCATCCGGCGATCCGGAAGCGGAATTTCTGACAGCATCGGAGATATCGGACCTGCTGGCGACGAAAGGCGGAATCAAAAAACCTCTCTGTCCGAGCCAATTGGGTGTACTTCTCCGCCGTGCCGGTTTTACAGCAAAGAGAAGAAAAGGGATTCGTGGTTTTATCGTCAAACGGTTGAATGACAGCGAGATACGTGATAACAGGATGCTCCTGTCCAATGAAGAATAGGGTGCACGGGTGTACAGGGGTGTACAGCGTTCCAATAAATCCCCACGTGAAAAAGTGTTTTATAAATAAAAGGTTTATAGCAAACGGCGTCCCCTCTGTCCACCCGTCCACCCCGGAAAGGTACCTATTACCAAATAATTTAAACATTAACTATTTTTCCCTCTACGCGGGCCGGAGGTAAAAGATGGTCCGCATCTTATGGCACGAGTTACATTAGCGCCATTCATTCATTCGATTTCCGGCAAGGTAGGCAATCTGGAGTTCCGTACGTTAAAGAGCGGTCGCACGGTAGTACGCGCGCGTCGGGAGACGGATTATCAAACGGAGCATATACCTTCCGCGAAAGAGCGTGCGCAGCGTCGTCGTTTCGGCATCGTCTCGTCGGTAGTAAGCGAGATCCAGCGCGGTTATTCGCGTGTGGACGAAGCGGCCCGTGACCGCAAGCGTATCTGGCAGAAAGTGTCGTATCTGTACGGCAAGTATTACGAGTCGATCGAGGATGACAAAGCGCTTCGCGCGATGATTCTGCGTGTGTATAATGTCGGGGGCGAACAAGCCCCCGACAAGACCCCGATATAACCGGGATAAAACCCCGATCGAGTGGCAGAAAATGCATTTTTATGCAATTTTTTTTGCAAAAAACTTGTGTATGTCAGAAATTTTTTGTATCTTTGTACTGTATTTAGATAGATATAGAATATCTATCTAACGTACGTCACGAGGCCGCGCGTGAAGAAAGACAGCGGAACCTAAACCTTAACTTTTTTCCCCCTCCCGGCGTAGGGGTTATCCACGCCGCTATTCAAATGGGAAAAGTCACTTATTCCCCGGGTATCCAGTACGTCCAAGGCGCTCTGGCGAAACCCAAAAAGCTGAACGGTCACAAACATGGTGACTACCTCATCGGCACGCACCGTACCGCGCCGACCGAGAGCAGCGATTGTACGAGAATCTATATCCGCAAGGCCGATGCTTACGACCGCGCCACCCAGCCGACCGGCGACGAGCTGAAGGCACGCGAGCGCTTCGCAGCGGTTTCCGCGATGGTCAAGGCCCGCAAGGGCGACTTGTCGCAGATCTCTCAAGACCAGGATAACTTCCTGGCGCAGAAGGACACCGCCGGCGGCAAGAAGACCATGCGGGCGTACCTGTGGAAGGTCTGCGGCGAGCAGTATGATGCGCAGCATCAGGGCTAAGGCGTTTGCTGCGCAATGATGCGCCAAAGGTGCTTAATGGTGCAAATGGTGCAAATGGTGACGCTACGCTTAATGGTGAAAAGCGTAATCAAAAACTCGCGCTTGCTTGGAGGAGAAAAAAACATAAAAAACCCTGCTTATGCCTTAGCTTGATAATGTAGAGCCTACGCGGCTCCGAAGCGTAATCATCTAAATACGCGCTCGCAAGCGAGCTTTCAGCGCGTACTTACCTGCTTACACGTCGCAACTACGTTGCGCCTATTCTCAAACTAAGTCATCGCGCAGCAATAAACATAAAAAAATATTTTTTTTGCCAAGCAGTCGCTCACGAAAACGCGTTGCATCCTGCAACTTACAAAATGTGAAAAACGGGGCGACCGAAGGTCGCAGCAAGCAACGAAGTTGCAGCAAGCGGCTCTGCCGCAGCCACGGCGGAGCCGTAACAGTGAAAAATCGTCCTTCGGGGCGATTTTTTGTGGTACTTAAGACGTACTTTTTTTGAGTGGGTTAAAAAGTTAATGTGTTGAAAATCAATGGAGAGATATGAATTATCACGTACTTTTATGTCGTAGAACATATTCCAAAACTTGCGCGTGTAAAAAAAAAGCAGTAACTTTGCAGTCGCTTAACCAAGTTAACGCAATCCACTTTTAATTAACAATATTGTTTAACAAAAAATTCAAGTATCATGAGAAAGTTTTTCTTCTTAGTCGCTTTTATCAGCGCCAGTATCATGAGTTTTGCAGACAAGGTGTATGACGTGAACTTCGCCTTGGCTTCACAAGGATCGAGTGCAACCGCATCCAGTGGTAATGCCGGAGATGCTATTGATGGCAATGAAGGCACCCGTTGGGAGAGTGCGCAGACCGATGACGAGACCTGGACTCTGGATATGGGTCAGGCCCGTACGTTCAGCCGCATCAAAATCAAATGGGAAGGTGCTTACGCAAAAGAGTTCACGCTGAGTATCTCCAATGACGGTGAGAGCTGGAGCAACCTGTACACAGAGACCAACCTGACGCATGCCGACTGGCAGACTATCGATGTAGCAGAGACAACCGCCCGTTACATCCAGTACCACGGTACCCTCCGTGCCACCCAGTGGGGACAGAGTTTCTATGAGTTCCAGGTGCTTCTGCCGGGTGTGAGCGTGCTGACGAAGATCGAGTTGAGCGCACCGGCTGTAGCTAAAGTGGCAGAGGGCGTTAATCTTGTTGCCCGCGCACTGGATCAGAACAATGCAGAGATGTCGGTGGCTCTCTCGTATGAGATTACTCCGGCAGACGCAGGTGCAGTGGTAGATGGCAAGTATGTTCCCGCAAAGGTGGGTAACGCTTCTATCGTAGCGAAGAGCGGTACTGTCAGCTCTCCGGCTATTGAGATTTTCGGTTACGAAGGTAGCAACTTAGCGCTGAGTACGAATATCGTAACGGACAATAAGATTGTTGCACAATCGGAGTTTGCTCCGAACGGCACGGACGCTTTCCACGCCGTAGATGGCAATGACGGCTCTGTATGGCAAGGAAGTGCTACCAACGGTACCGCCGGAGACGAGGCAAGCCGTACTTTCGACGCTTGGTTCGTTGTAGATCTGGGTGCCAACTACAGCATAGACCTTATTACTATTCATTTTGAAGGTGCGTGCGCGCAAGACTATCACGTAGATTTCTCTCTTGACAACAACACCTGGGCAACGGGTTATAACTATGTAGGTACTGCCGGAATTAACGGCCGTACGGATATGCTGAGCGCTGCTCAGTTGGATAACAATAGCAAAGTACGTTATGTACGTTTCTGGAGCACGAAAGCCGGCACAGAGTGGGGAATGAAGATGTTTGAGTTCCAAGTCTTCGGTCGCGAATACACGGCTCCGGACGATCATGAGAAGCCGGTTATGGTAAGCGCAAGTCTGGTAAGCAACAACCATAACAGCGCGGTTATCGCAGTGAGCGCAACGGATAACGACGAGGTAGCCAAATACCATGTAGTAGATCTGTCGCAGAGTTTCGACGCCAAGTTTGCAGCTACGGACGGTAAGATTACCGTAACGGGTCTGACGCCGAACACGGGCTACTATTTCCTGATTTACGCCATCGACGCCGCTCAGAACGAATCGGAGTTGTCTATTGGCGTATCCGTTACGACGGACGCATATTCTACATCTCCGTCAGAAGCCGCTCCGGTTCCGGAATGGCCTGCAGCACAGGTGAAGAGTATCTACAGTGACGCATACACCTTTGCACCGGCGTCCTTGAACAGCTACAACGAAGGCTGGTGGGACAATCCGAACATGGTAGAAGAGGCAATAGGTGAGGACCATTATTTGAATTATGACCTGTATCGCAACGGTATGATCGGAGCGCAGTTCGCAGAGACATCCGTTGCCACAATGGAGAAATTCCATATTGATGTGTTTGCATCGGCAAGCGGCAGCGTGACGTTCCGTCTGATCTGTGCCGGTGATGCAGAGGCCATCAACCAGACGAAGCAGACCTTGCAACTGGTAGGCGGTCAGTGGAATTCGTTCGATTTCGATCTTGCTGATTTCAATGCAGCGCATAACTGGACACGTCTGTTCCAATATGCCATCGAGGCGTATCAAGCCGGCGGTCTGGTAGGCGAGCACATCTGCGTAGATAATATGTATTTCTACCGCACGACGGAGTTGATTGACACGGAGGCACCAACGAACGTACAGGGAAGTGTAGCGGCTGCAGGCTATTTCGGCGGCGTGCTGACCGTGAGCGCAACGGATAACTCCGGTGCCGTACTGGTAACCGTTAAAGACGGCGAGCGCGAAGTAGGAGTAGGCGGCGGCGCAAGCGGCGCAAGTCTCAGTGTGAACGTAGCGGATCTGCTGCCGAACACAGCCTATACACTGTCCGTAATCGTCAGCGATGAGGCAGGTAACGCAGCCGATCCGGTTGCAGTACAATTGACCACTGCAGCAGCTCCTGCTCCAGCTCCGAAACCGAGCTTCACCGGCAAAGAGGCAGTGGCTATCTTCTGCGACGAGTTGGACGGCGGTCCGGCAATCAACATCGGCGGTTGGGGACAGAGCACAGTGGTTGCTTTCGGCGAATTAGCAGCAGGCGATCACGTATGCTACGGATCGAACTTCAACTACCTGGGCTGGGAACTGACTCCGGCAGTGAATGCCGCAGGTATGGAATACCTCCATTTGGATATCTACAGCACGAGCATGACTTCTATCAAAGTTACTCCGATCAGCCCGGGTCACGAGCAAGTGATCGCGAAGAACTTGACGAACGGCGAGTGGACATCGTTGGATATCGCGCTGAGCGAGTACGCAGCAGCTAACATCGAGTGGAACAATGTCTTCCAGTTTAAGTTCGATGGCGGTAACGGTGGTGACTTCTTTGTGGATAACGTCTATTTCTACAAGAACGAAGGTCAAGGCATTTCCGTTGTCAACAATGAGATAGGCGCAAAGGCTGTCAAGATGATCGAGAACGGTCAACTGATTATCGTTCGCGACGGCGTACGCTATACTGTGACGGGTGTGCGCGTTGAATAAACAATAAATAGGGTATTTCGGGTGTAGGGCGTTGGTTCGCCCTGCACTCTCTGTATTTTATTAAGAAAAAAACATAAAAAACCCTTTTAAAGACATAAACCTAAAAAATATAGTAAAAATATACAAACCATGAAACAAAGAATCTTTACAATCGCTATGCTGGCATGGATGTCTCTGGGTGTATGGGCACAGAGCATGACTGTGACGGGCGTAGTGATGGCTCAGGACGAGCCGGATCCTGTGATTGGCGCGAATGTGATGGTGAAAGGAACGACGAGCGGTACAATCACCGATTTCGACGGCAACTTCTCCCTTCAAGCCAAGGCAGGCGATGTGCTGCAAGTATCTTTTATGGGTTACAAGACCCAGGAGGTGAAGGTAACCGGGAGCGGTCCGCTGCGTATCACGCTGGTGGCGGACAATGTGCAGTTGCAGGAAGTGGTAGCTATCGGTTACGGAACGATGAAGAAGAGCGACCTGACGGGTTCGGTAGCATCGGTGAGCGCGGACCAGTTGCTGAAAGCTCCGGTGTCGGGTCTGGATCAGGCATTGCAAGGCCGTGCAGCCGGTGTGACGGTAACGAGTGGTTCCGGTCAGCCGGGTGAAGGCGCAACGATCCGTATCCGCGGTATCGGTTCCGCCATGGGCGGTAACGACCCGTTGTACGTAGTCGATGGAGTGATCACGGGCGATATCAAATGGCTCTCGCCGACGGATATCAAATCGATGGAGATTCTGAAGGACGCTTCTGCCGCCGCTATCTACGGTAGCCGCGGTGCGAACGGTGTGATTCTGATTACCACCAAGAGCGGCGGTGAAGGAAAAGTGAACATCAATTTTGATGCCTATTGGGGATTCCAGAACCGCTGGAAGAAGATGGATGTGCTCAAGAGCCGCGATTTCGCGGAGACCGAACTCCGTATCGGCGCTATGCGTAACGGAGCGGAAGAGATCGCATACTACCAGCAGAGCGGCTTCCGCGCCTGGCTGAATATGTACAAGTTGGGCAATGCCGATATCACGAAGATCAACGAGTATTACCCTATCAATTTCGATTACGGGGCTCAAGAGACGGACTGGCAGGACGAGGTGTTCCGCCCGAATGCGTTCATGCATAACTACAACCTGTCGTTTGACGGCGGAAGCGAAAAAGGCCACTACGCTTTGTCCGCGTCCTATTTCGGCCAGCAGGGAACGATCGTAGGTAGCGATTACAACCGCTTCACGCTGCGTCTGAACTCGGATTTCAAGGTTCGCGAATGGTTGAAGATCGGCGAGCATTTCTCGATTGTCAGCTCGTACGGCCGCTTTGCGATGAATAACAGTTCGTCCGCCGGAGCATCCATTATCTCCGGTGCATTGGCGATGGCTCCTTGGGATCCGGTTTATTATCCTCAAGGGTCGGTGAACAAGAACGGCAAGGATATCAGCGGTTATTATTCCGCGGGTTCGAACTTCAAGAACGTAACGAACCCCTACCAGATGGTATATAACTACGAGCCGAACAGCCGCACCGAGCGCGCAGTAGGAGATGTGTATTTTGAAATCACACCTGTAAAGGGCTTGACGATTCGTCCGTCTATCTCGGCAGACTATACCGTCAACCGTGCCCGCAATTTCGGCTATCCGAATATCTATACCAGTTATAACGCTTCGGACAAGAACCATATTGACGCGAATATCAACCGCGGTCTCCAGTTGTTAGAGGAACTGACCGTTACCTATGCCCGCGAGATCGGCAGGCATAATTTCTCGGTGATGGCGGGTCAGACATGGTCGGAATACAACTACTACAGCATCGGCGGTTCGGGTGCGCAGATTCTGAATCCGATACCGAGCAACTGGTATCTGAGCCGTGCCACGGAGGATCAGACCTACGCTTCTGACGGAATGAGCCGTACGCGGCGTCTGTCGTTCCTCGGCCGTGCGTTCTACAGCTACGACAGCCGCTATATGATTACCGTTAACTTCCGTGCGGACGCTTCGTCGAAGTTCACCAAGCAGCCGTGGGGTTTCTTCCCGTCTGTGGCACTGGCATGGCGGTTAAGCGAGGAGCATTTCCTGAAAGATCTGGAGTTGAGCTGGCTGGATAATATCAAGATCCGCGCCGGTTTCGGCCAGGTGGGTAATGACGGCGTTCCGTCGAGTGCTTTCCAATACACGATGGGTTCGTCGGTTAATGTATTCTACGGCTATCCGTTCGGTCCGGAGCAAAACGCAGGCAACGCTACCGGCGGAGCGGCAGTACTGACGCTCGTCGATGAAGGCGGCAAATGGGAGACGAACCAGCAATGGGATGCCGGTATCGACTTCGCTTTCTGGAACGGCAAGTTAAGCGGTACGATTGATTATTTCCACCGCTCCACGATAGATGCTTTGCTATACGTAAATGCTCCTGCGCATGTGGGAAACCGCTATTCGTTGGTTAAGAACGTAGGTAATATTCTGAATGAAGGTGTGGAGATCACGCTCGGTCACGAGAACAAAGTAGGTGCCGTACATTACAGCATCGGCGCCAACGTATCGTTCCTGCATAACGAGCTGACGAAACTGAACGGCGGTTCTCCGCTGTGGGGCGACCGCACGAAGACCGACCAGGGAATGGCATTGAACTCTTTCTGGGGTTATCAATACGAAGGTATTTACCAGACCGACCAAGAGGCATTGGACCAGCTCTATACCTTTGATGCCGGTACGATCGGTGTTCACGCCGGTGATGCCCGTTACAAAGATGTGAACGGCGACGGCAAGCTGAACGAAGACGACAAGATGGTGATCGGCAATCCGTTCCCGAAAGTGACGTACGGTCTGAATTTCGGTATTGATTTCTACGGTGTGGATGTCCAGTTGTTCTTCCAGGGCGCAGCCGGCAACTCGATTTACAACGCACAGCGCCAGATGTTGGAGAGCGACGGAAGCGGTTATGCGCTGGCGAGCTATATGAAAGACAATGTATGGGTAGGTTACACGGATGTGGTACAAAATGCTATGATTGCCCGCGGAGTGAACCCGTTTGAGTTGGAGAACCGAAACGGTACGATTCCTAATCCGCTGGGCTCTCCGACCAATACAGAGAACTCGACCCGTTTCATCGAGGACGGCTCTTATCTGCGGTTGAAGAACGTTCAGATCGGCTATACTTTCCCGCTGAAATGGACCCAGAAATTCCGCTGCAGCCGTCTGCGTCTGTATGCTACGGCAAGCAATCTGTTCACCATCACCGGTTACAAGGGCTACGATCCCGAAGTGGGCGGCGGTGTGGATTACGGAAACTATCCGCAGAGCCGGACGTTCACTTTTGGTTTGAATGCAAGTTTCTAAAGGAGGAATTAAGAATTAAAAATTAAAAATTACGAATTATGAAAACGATTAAATATATATCTGTAATTTGTATTCTCTGTTCTGCGTTCTTCCTCTCCGGTTGTAAGGATTATCTGACGGAGATAGAGCCGGGTACGACGCTGCTGGAGGATTTCTATACATCCACCGCTGCGGCTGTACAGAATGTGACGGGATGCTATACCCCGCTGATGTGGGAGTATAACAACACCTATTTCAGCGAGTGGTTTATCGGCGATATCGCCAGCGACGATGCGCTGAAAGGCGGGGGAACGACCACAGACATGTCCGACGCATATGATATCGAGAACTGGCGTACAACCGACCAGAATGCCTTGCTGCTCAATTTCTACCGCGCGCAATACCAAGGTATCGGCCGTTGCAATCTGGCGCTGGAGTATATCGAGAAAATGGAAATCGGTATCGATGAGGACTTTACGCCGGAAATGAAGAACCGTCTGCTGGGTGAGATCCACTATCTACGTGCCTATTACTATTTCCGTCTGGTACGTGTTTTCGCGGGCGTGCCGATGCCGCTGAAAGTATTGCGTTCGTCGGACGACTGGGGTATGCCGAGAGCCTCGGTAGATGAGGTATATAGCCAGATTCTGAAAGATCTGGAGTTTGCGAATGCCAATCTATGGCTGAAGAGCCAATACGCGGAGGCCGACATGGGACGTGCTACCAAAGGTGCCGCACAGGCGATGCTGATGAAAGTGAACCTCTATATGGCTTCTCCTTACTGGCAGAAATACAACCTCACCAAAGCGGCTGCCGATTGCTACAAGGACGCCAAAGCATGGGGCGACTCGATCATCACTTCCGGCGAATATGAGCTGTGCCCGAATTACGAAGATAACTTCACGGTAGCCGGCGAGAACGGCAAAGAGTCGGTCTTTGAGATCCAGTACGCCGAAGTGGCATGGGGCGACTACGGTGAGGGCTTCGGCTTTACCGCCGGCAGTTTTACGCAGATTCTGATGCGTAGCCGTAACTCCGAGATCGGCGGCGGTTGGGGTTTCGACCATCCGACAAAGAACCTGTATGATGAGTTCGAGGCCGGTGATCCGCGTCGCGACGTAGCAATTCTGGTGCCGAGTACGGATGTGGTAGCTACCTATCAGATGCAATCGGACGAGAATTATCTGGGCAACACGATGGTAAATAACAAATACGGTATGTACCGCGATCCGGAGGATGTAGGCGGCGGATACGGCAAATGGAGTCTGCACGCTTCGCGCGGTCCGCTGAACAACAAGCAGATCCGTTACGCCGATGTGCTGCTGATGTATGCGGAGGCATGTTTAGGCGTAGGCGATGCCGGAACGGCGAAGACTTATATTGACCAGGTGCGTGACCGTGTAGGTCTGGCTCCTATTGCCGCGGCAGACGATGCAGCGCTGCGTCATGAGCGTCGTTGCGAATTGGCAATGGAAGGTCACCGCTGGTTTGATCTCGTACGATGGGAAGGTGTAGCCGGAACGGGTCTAAAGGCACATATGGATGCATACAAAGCGCAAGAGAGCGCCGAAGTGCAGCATCATATCCAAGAGTTCGTGGCAGGCAAACATGAGATCTTCCCGATTCCGCAGGAAGAGCGTCAACTGAACCCGACAACAATGGAGCAAAATCCGGGATATTAATGAATAATGAATAATGAATAATGAATATTGTTCAACTAGTGTATAAACTAGGAATATTAACCTTTTTAAAAACAAAACAATTATGAAAGCAAACAAATTTTTTGCTGTAGCGCTGGCAGCGCTGACAATGGTTGGTTTCAACGCATGTAAAGACAAAAACACACCTGAAGGCGGTGGAGACACCGAGGCTACATTGACTTTGGACAAGACTTCTATCTCGCTTGAGGTAGGTGGCGAGGAGACCATTACCGCCACTATCGAGGTATCTTTTGAGAGCTCGGATCCGACAGTAGCTACTGTTACTCCGGCTAACGACGGCAAGAGCGCCAAAGTAACAGCTATCAAAGAGGGTAGCGCAGTCATTACCGCTAAATCCAAAGGCGGTCAGGCTAAGACCTGTGTCGTAGCAGTTAAGAAAGCCGGCGGCGAAGGTGGCGGTGAAGGAACCAAGAAAATCGAGGCTAAACGTATTTGGCCTGTAGTGTTGGATGGCGTAACTGCTGAGGCAAATTCTACAATTTTGGCGGGTGATTTCCGCGTGAATGATGTAGATAATTTCCTTTACATATGGTCTCAAGGAGAAACTTATGTTGCTGGCGAAGGAAAGGGATTAAACTACTTCGGTAATAGCGAAGGTTATGTGGCTCTGCAGGTTGCTCCTAATATGACATGGTCAGGAGGCGGTTTTTGTATCACAAATGCAGATGCAATTACTGCGATAGGTGCACTGAAAGAAGCTATCGTTGCTAATCCTGATAAATTCTTCTTCCATGTAGGAATGAAGGCTACCACAAATGGTACCCATCAATTATCAATCTTTGACGATGCTGCATTCTTCAATATTGGAACAGAGAAAATTGATGGCAAGGGTGAGATTATCGGGGATTTCGAACGTGATGGAGCATGGCATGGATTTGACATCCCAATGTCACAATTTGTAAATGCAATCGCCAACTCTACGGTTAAGTCAGGAATGAATATAATGTGTTTCCGTTCTGGTGCAGTTTCTGGTTCTCAGTTAAATCTTGATGCTGTTTATTTCTACGAGAAAGAGTAATGAGCATCACTTTTCGGCTATGGGAGATTGGTTTCTCCCGTAGTCTCTATTTAAAAGTTTAGAGTTTAAAGTTTAGAGTTTAGAGTTTAAAGAGATGAGAATACGGATTTATTGGTTATTATTCGCAGCAGTTGGATTATGGGCATGCGAGAACCCGCAAGGACCGGGTAATGCGACGCTGGATCTTAATCCTGTGACGCTGCAGATGAAGGTGGGCGATATGGCAACTATTGATGCTACCGGCACGGCGACGAATATCGAGTGGAAGAGTTCGAACGAAGAGGTGGCTACCGTTTATTACGGTGTGGTAACCGCCAAAGCGATAGGCAAGGCAGAGATCACCGCTACTTCGGGCAAAGTGTCCGCCACAGCGAATGTGTTTGTTACCGGTACAGACGGTGCATCCCTCCGCATCAGCCCTCCTATCGTATCTCTTCGTCCGGGAGATACGTTTGATTTCCAGTACGGCAATACGTATGATTTGGAGTTGACATGGAGCAGTTCGGATACTCAGGTGGCTACAATAGACCAGAACGGTCATTTGACGGCTATCGGGCCCGGAAATGCAATTATTACGCTGGCAACCAATTTGGAGAGCGTGACAGCACGGGTAGCTGTAGAGCATGCATGGGGCGCATATCAACTGGTCTGGTCGGATGAGTTTGACGGCGATGCACTGGACGAGAATACCTGGAGTTATAATACCGGCGGAAACGGCTGGGGCAACAATGAGAAGCAGTATTATACCTCCCGTCCGGAGAATATCCGTGTGCGGAACGGAATGCTGGAGATTGAGGCACGCAAGGAGCAATACGAGAATAACGAATATACTTCCGCGCGTATCATGAGCAAGAACAAGAAGACTTTTACGTACGGTAAGTTCGAGTCGCGTATCAAGTTCCCGGGCGGCGGCGGAACATGGCCGGCGTTCTGGATGATGGGCAACAGCGGCGGATGGCCTAACTGCGGCGAGATAGATATCATAGAACATGTAGGTAACATGGATTCCCGCGCTTCGTTCGCATTGCATACCGTCATGAAAAACGGAACGCGCGGTAATAACTGGTCGAGCACCAAATGGTTCGATTATCCACTGTCTGCCGATTTCCATGTGTATGGCATTGAGTGGGCGCAGGAGGAGAAAGACGGCAAGGATGTGATCCGGTTCACTGTAGACGGCGTGCAATATGCGGAAGTATGGGAAGAACAAATCGACAATAATGACTACTGGCCGTTCAACAAGCCGTTCTTCATCATCTATAATCTCGCTATCGGAGGTAATATGGGCGGTCATATAGACGATTCAATTTTTGAACAAGAGCGAATCATGTATGTTGATTGGATACGCGTATGGCAAAGACAAGAACAATAATATTGGTTGCAGCATTGGCTTTAGCGGCATGTACGCCGAACACTCCGGACCCGCATGACCAGAAAAATGTGGCGGACGCCATGCCGAAATCCGCGAAACGCGGTGTGTCGTTCAATTTCAATCAGTTGACGGATTTGCCTCTCTTGTCGCCCTATATCTCATGGGATTATAACTGGGGTAATACGCCTTCGGAAGATGCCGCTACATGGTTCGATGCCAACGACATGGATTTCTGTCCGATGTGTTGGAACGGCAATTACAGCGTAGATAAGATTCGTGCCTTCGTAGCAGCGTATCCGAAGACAAAGTATCTGCTGGCGTTCAACGAACCGAATCTGACCGATCAGGCACGTATGACTCCTGCTGAAGCTGCGGCTATCTGGACACCTGTGGTGGAATTGGCGAAGGAGCTGAACCTCAAATTAGTCTCTCCGGCCATGAACTACGGCACGCTGCCGGGGTATAGCGACCCGATCAAATGGTTGGATGAGTTCTTCGCACAACCCAATGTATCGTTAGACGATGTGGATGCAATAGCTATCCATTGCTATATGTCTTCGCCTTCGGCGGTGCAAGGTTACATAGAGAAATTTGAGAAATACAACAAACCGATCTGGCTGACAGAGTTCTGCGCATGGGACCCTGCTCCAAGCGGCTATCCCACTCAGATGGATTATATGTGCGCGGTGCTTCATTATCTGGAGACTCGTCCGTCGGTAGAACGCTACGCATGGTTCATGCCGCGTATGGGCGGCAAAGTGGAGTCTGTGCCGTATAACCAGCTTCTGACACATGATTATCCGGCGGAGTTGACGGAACTCGGTAAGATGTACTGCTCTTTTTCGCCGATGGACACAACCGTTTGGTTACGGGCGAATAGAACCATCTTGGCTCACGAATATGTGCGTGTGGCCAATGGTAGTATGCCGCTAAGGCCCTCTACGGATGAGGCGGCTATGGCTGCGGCGAGAAAAGAAGGATTGATGATTACCAATTTTGCAGCAGGGCAAGAGATAAGTTATCAACTTTATCTGCCGGCGGACAGCAAAGAGATTACTTTGCGGTATTGCGGCTATAGCAATTCGATCTGCGAAGTGCTGGTGGACGGTGTGTCGCAGAATTTTATCGACATGCCGCGTAATGGCAGTTCCACCGAATGGATTGAGGCAAAAACATCTCTTGTTGTTAAGGGTGGCAAACATACCATAACATTGAAATTATTCAGCGGCAGTTGTTATCTCAGCGCCATGACCATCAAATAGTATCCTATGAAGAAGATTTATACACTTTGGGTTTTATGCACTCTGGCGATCGTCGTTTCTGCCCAAGATTATCAGCTCGTTTGGAACGAGGATTTTACAGACGGAGCATTGGACAATGCCGTTTGGAATATTGAGGTGAACGGCGACGGTGGCGGTAATAACGAGTTGCAGTACTATTGCGAGAAAGGTGTGTCGCTCGGTACAGAACCTACGACAGGCAAGCAATGCCTCATACTGACGGCTACCAAGGAGGATTACAAGGGCAAGAAATGTACCTCCGGGCGTGTGAATACTTTAGGTAAAATGACCTATACTTTCGGCCGTATAGACGCGCGTATCAAGTTCCCGCAGACAGCCAACGGTCTCTGGCCGGCGTTCTGGCAGATGGGCAATAACTACGACCAGGTTGGCTGGCCCCGCTGCGGCGAGACGGATATTATTGAATTAGGACACCAGAATGCGTTCAGCAAAGGCACGCAGGACCGCTATTTCAACGGAGCAATGCACGTAGGACGCAGGTGGGATCAGGTATGGAGCGATGCACAATCAACCACTTGGCCCTATTCCGTAGAAGATACGTTCCATATCGTGACAATGATCTGGACGCCGACATCCGTAGATATGTATATGGACAAGGATGCGCACCCGGAGAACGGAACTTATTTCCATGCGGACTTGAAATCGAATGAAGATGCGGATTATAACCGTCAGCTGGTGTTCGGTAAACCGAATTTTATTATCGCCAACGTAGCGGTAGGCGGCAATTTCCCGGGCATAGGTGATATAAACAAGATTACGGCACTTGCCAATGGTCCGCGGTCGATGTACATTGACTGGATCCGTATCTACCAGCGCGGCGATGCGAACGAGTCGTTCTCTTGTCCGTCGGTTTCCGATGCTATTGAGCCGGACAGAGCACAAGGAATAGAGCCTACCCCCAACCCCTCCCTAAAAGGAGGGGAGAAGGTTCTCCTCAATGGGCAACTCTTGATTCGTCGCGGAGGCAATGTTTATACTATAACCGG